>Ga0193755_1000184_pt1 | contig 17357 bp, 11 predicted proteins | sample H1a2metaG_FD_144921 | JGI IMG/M metagenome (GOLD analysis project Ga0193755, IMG submission 144921) | Soil microbial communities from a riparian zone of the East river system, Colorado, United States - H1a2 | ecosystem: Environmental > Terrestrial > Soil > Riparian zone | place: USA: East River...
ATAATCTTCGTAAGCCCAATCCGCCCACTTCTCCGTCTTGTCGGCGATGTACATGTAGGCCGAGTCGGAAATGAATTGCTGCTTTCCGTCATTGATAGTAGTTGTGACCGTAACGCTCCCGGGACCCGGCACTTGATACTCGTAGACGGCCGTGCCCTGCTGATCAGTCTTGAGTTCCGTGGAAGCCAGGCTTGTGTCGTGCCAGGTGTACTCGTACCTCTTCTTCCCCGCCACATCTTCCTTCTCGATGCTCTCCCAGGTTCTCCTCACGAACCCCAGCGTCACCGAAGCGGCCACCGGCCGGCCTTCGTAGTCGGTCGTGCGCACTTGAAGCTTCGCATTGTCGCCTTCGTAGTAAACGTAGCGGTCGGTGTGGATGCTGCCGATGACTGAACCGCGAGTGCCGACGACGCTTGTTCGGGCTTCGATCGTTCGCCGCGCCTCGTCGGTCACCTGCGCTTCGAGGCGATACGTGTAGTCGTACGCGCTCTTCTCATCGGGCTTCGGCACTTCGAACTCGACTTCGAGTTTGCCCTGCGCGTTCAGAGTCGCCTGGCCGTCCTTGACCATGTCGTTGCCGTAGCCGTACTCGTTCTCTTGATTATCGGAGTCGTCTTCGATTTCTTCCTCGTCGCTTTCCCACCAGCGATAGTAACGACTGCGATAGATGTAGTAAGTGACGTCTGCTTTTGTGACCGGCTCGCCGAAGAAGTAGCGCGCTTCGACCGTGAACTTCACCTTTTCGCCCGCGGACACGAATTTCTTAGGCGTGGTCACCGTGACTTTGTACTCGGGCTTCTTGTATTCCTGGACTTCAAAGTAGCTGGTAGTCTTTGTCGCGCCGGCTTGCGCGATGATTCGATAGGTCCCAAGCGGTGCGCCCGGGGCTATATCGACTTCGCCGCTGAACGTGCCTCGCGTTGAAAGCGTCGAGTCCTTCTGAAGAACCTTGCCGCTGTTCGGATCTTCGATGGTGATGTTGACCGGGCCGGTCACCGCATCGTAACCCGCTTCGCCCTGCCGCCTCAGGATTCCCTTGAAGTAGACCTTCTGCGCGGGACGATAGACCGGACGATCAGTGTAGATGTAGCCGGTGACGCCGGCGCGTTGCGACTCATAATCCCCGCCCTCTTCGTCGCCTTCGCCGCCATATTGCCCAAAGTAGAACGGCTGCAAGTCTGAAATCGCGAAGTGGTCGTGATGCCTCGCCATCACCAGATAAGAATTGCTCGTGTTCTCCGGCTGTTCCGCTTCCGGGTCGGCGTCTTCCGCATGGTCCGTCTCTTGCGGCTTCGGGGTCTCAACGCGAGTCTTGAGTATCCCGTTCTTGTCGGTCGTGCCTTTGCCGACAGTCTTCTGGCTGCGCGCTATCTCGACCTGCACTCCTTCGCGCGGCGCTCCGCTCTGGCGATCGACAGCGAAGACCAGCATCTCGCCGGTTGGCGCAGTCTTGTTGATCAAGGTCAGGTCGCTGACGATTGCCACCGTATAGGCCCGAAGGTCGCCGTTGACCGCTTCGATCAAATACACCCCCGGGTCGCGCTTGCCCAGCATCACCATTCGCGCATCGTAAAAGCTGTCCAGCGGCTGAAGCCTCTCACGCCAACTGCTCACAAGCTGGTCGGGATTGAGCAGCGGCACTCGCGCGAAGTCCGCGACGTTCAACGGCACGCGGTCGCCCTCGCCGCGAAACTTCTGGTTGAGCGACTCGCGCGACTCGCGCCGCAACTGCGACCGGAAATAGTTCTTGAGCGACTTGTAGACTGAGACTTTGAATTCGCGAATCTTCTCGATCAACGACGGCGTCTGCTTGATCGAAGCCGTCACCTCGAGCTTCTCTTGCTCGCCCATCTTGTGCGGGTTGGACAGCCGCTTGAAGAACTTGACCGGGTCGCTCACCCGATACACCCGGAAGTCGAGATGATCGACGCCGACGTAATTGATCCACACCCGCGTCTTGTCGGCCGTGCTGTAAGTCCGGTTAGTCGAAAGCGAGAAGTACGGCTTGTAGGTGGTTGTCGATGTCTCGGTGGCCGCCGCGCCCGCGTTCTCTCCTTGCGCGTCCGTGAGCGTCGCAGCGAAGTAAACCGTAGCAATGACGACCGCAATGTACACCGTCGCGGTCGTGAATCTGTTTCGAAGTCTCATAATTCTCACGCGCCTCACTGAAGGATCTTCAGCCTGTAGAAGCCAAGGAAGTTTGGATTGCTCTCGACCGGACGCCATCGCTTGTCCGGGTGATGATCCAGAACCGCGAGCCTTACTTTCTTCACCGTGCCTTCGTCAGCCGGCGAAGCGCCCGTGTGATATATGACCCAGTCAGCCGCGCCTTCGCTCGCGCGCCGTGGTTCGCCGACAAAGATCATCACGTGGTAGGGATACTTCTGGACCCACGGCTGATGGAAAAATAACAGATCGCCGGGCTCCGCCTCGCGGCGGTCGCGGGTGACAAAGTTGCAATTGAAGTTCTTTAAGGTGCGGGCGTCGGCAAACTCCGAGAACTTGCCGGATGCGAGGTCATCATTCTGGAAAGCCCCGAAGTCGGTGCGAAAGAGTTTCTCGCCCAGCGGGCTTGCGTCCAGCGAGTAAGCGCGTACGTCCGGGGAGACCGGTTCGTACTCGGCGCCCATCTTCTGGAACCACGGCCGGTCGTGACGGCGCAGCGCTTCGCGCCAACTGAATCGCACCAGCCCCGCGCAATCTCTCTGACCGGCGTTCCATTCGCCGCTCGGGTTGTAGAACTGCATCTCGGCGATCGCGGCAAACCAACGTAGAAAGCTTTGCCGGTCTTCGAAGGACCGCAACTCGGCGCGATCGGGGATGCCGTCGCCGTCCGAGTCGCGAGATTCAGAGGCAAGTGGTTTTGCGGGGGAGCTGCTGGCCCTCGAAGCTCTTCCGCAAGCCGCCGAGAGCGCGCCGAGCACGACCAACAAGAGAGTACAACCAACACGCAGTCGCAATGTTTGAGACCGCCTCCACAGTCGGGCGGGATTATATGGCCCGCTCCTTATCAAGTCAAAAAGCAGCATCGCCAACCCGGAATCGACGTTCCGTTTTTGGTGACTGCTTTGTATCTGTTCCGGGGCGCTTGGTTGTCTGCGAGTCGTCTTTATCTTGGCAGCCAAATGTATCGGCAAGTCATCCCGCTTCAAAAAAGATGGCGATCTGTGAAAAAGCGCCGGCCATATTTGCCCGCAAGCCGGAAGGGTCTGACCAGATAGTAGAGGAAGAAAAGCGACCGAGGCATCCTAATAGATGTCCAATCGCCGACGGTCGTGTTCAGCAGCAGTCTCGAAACATATCTGAACCGATCGCTCGGTCGCTCTCTCATGCGAATGTGAAGCTTTGCTGTTTCAACAATCCCTGGCGAACTGTTTCTGTCTTCGAAGAGCCGTCTGGTCATTTCCGCTGCGAGAGCGCTCACGGTTGGGTTTGAGTTGATGTCCTTCGAGATCTGTTCTGGCAACCTGGCGCCCAGAAGCTTGTTTGCCAGCACAAGCCCAAGATGCAGCATTCGCCTGGCGCCGAGCTCGGCCGCGTGTTCAGTTACTTGGGTCCAGTTCATATCCTTGTTGGTTTCGACGAGCCGGGCAACGTCGGAAATCCATCCCAGGCGCGACCAGAGATGTTTTGACGAGTGAACGCAGACGATCAACAGCGCGTCCTCCGGAGAGAGAGTCATGACACGCCGGCCGGCTATTTGTATCGGCACAAGCCTTTCCCACAGTCGCTCGACGTCGATCGGAACGTTGAAGTAGCCCTCGGTTAGTTCCCAGTGAATCTCAACCAGCACGCCTTGATCGTTATGGAAGCCGTAGTCGTAATAGTGATCGAGGAACGCGGCCTCCTGGGCGTCATTCAGTTCGAATTCCGGCCGCCAGCCCCGCGCCGAAAGGAGGGTTTTCACATGCAGGACGTCGCTCTTGTGAACTATCAAGTCCAGGTCGCTGAACTGTCGAAGCCCAACGTCGCCGTAAGCAGATGCGGCGAGTGCCGGGCCCTTGTAAGGGATTACCGGGATGCTATTGGCTTCAAAAAGGGCGAGCAGTTCGAGCAATTCGTGTGTTAGCCCGAGACTCGATCGACTGTTTATGAGACTCTGATCTCTAAGTGAAGCCATAACCTCGGCGGGAACAGCTTCCGGGTACGCGCTGAGCCGCCGATACAACAGCGGGATCACTGAGTGATCGTACGCTCCTCTTAGAAGATAGTCCCAATCAATACCGGATTGAAGGAGCGCTTGTATCTCGCCCGCCTCGTCGTCAGCCGAGCCAATGCAGGGCGCGCGGACGAGCAACTCGACCTCCGGGCGCATCGCCGCTCGTGAGCTAAAGAGAGATGTCATTTGTAGTTCACTTGTCGCGGATGATTCGCGAACAAAGATAGCCAGCAACCTCGCGGGACTCAAGCAGAGCGCGGAAGGCCTGGGTCAGGAGCAATGAGTTGTGACTACTGCGTATTGAGCGCTTCGTAGACCGCCAATGCAAGGAGACGGCTACCCGCCGCGGCATCATGCCTTTAATCGCGTATATGCCGACCGGTGGATTCTTGAGATTGAGGAGCCCAAGCTCTTGAACCGCAAACCTGATTCAGCGGTCGCGATCAGCGGCAGCCGCCGCGAATAGCCGAGGTCCACGCTCGTGGATTACTTGCTGTATTCTTGCGATAGCTCGCCGACCCGGGTAAGCGCATCTTGCCACCTCGCGAACCGAGCGGGAAAGCGTTCTGCGACTCGGCGAGCTATGTCACCCTGCGAAGTGTGTCCGTTCATCAGCGATAGGATGAACCCGTCGATCGCGCCGCTGTCGGAAAGCGCTGGGATGTAGTTGTCTGCCCGCTTTCTGAGCCTACCCCTCGACAGCGGCACGCCGTAAAGTGTCGACTGTTTGAACTCCGCTTTGACCCGGTCTTTCAAATCCAGTACGCGAGTATCCCAGCGCCAGACATAATCTTCTCCGACTAGATCGGCGCTAAGCACAACCGAGATCCGGTCCCCAATATCCAGCGAGACGGGTTCGAGCCAGGGAAAAAATACCGTGCCGTAAATAAGCTCGTCTTCACCCGGTGCGTTAGAAAAGCCTATGCCCTCGGCGAGCGTTGCGTCGAACCAGATGTCCAACCCGTGACCGATTCCCGCGCGCTCAACCGTCCACGACAACATGCCGCTAACGTCAGGTTCCTCGATCGTCGCATAGTCCAGCCTTGCCCAACACTGCGGCTCCACCAGGAGCTGCTCTCGCGTGGTCTTCCCCTTTCTCGAGGAGTTGACTACAAACCGGCGCGAAGCACTTAGGTACAAGCCATGACCGATCTCGTCCCAGGGTGCGACGAGACGGTTGTATTCTTTCGAGGCTTCAACGACTGCCGCCCAAATCACGTCGCTCTGAGGAATCAAGACGGCGCCCGGCGTCAGCAATCGACGCCGCGCGTCCGCAATTGTTGGTATGTGCTTCTGAAACAGCGGAAGACGCCCGCGGATGTCGGAGATCATCACGTCGGCTCGCTCCGGCAGCGTCACTCGAGTCGAGAGATCCTGAATGAACTCAATGCGGTCGGCATAGCCGTTCGCAAGGGCCGTTTCTCGAGCGACCTCAATGACATCGTCCGGTTCAATCGCAAAGACTCGCCGCGCGCCGAGCTTACAAGCCAGCGCAGCGAAAAACCCTGTGCCCGTGCCGACCTCAAGTACCACGACGCCTGGTTTAACTGCTTGCCGCAGAGCATCGGAGTACGCCTTCATTCGCACACCGGGCGCGATCATATGACCGTAATCGGAGATGTCATACATTGAAAGAATTCGCTCTTCCTCGACTACCAATGATCGCGGGCCGGATTGGCTCACAAAATGGAGGACACGCTAGAAAAACCAACTGACGATTGTATAGCGGTCGCCACGGGTAACGGCTGAAACTTCATGAAGGGTCTTTGATGGAAACGCGACTAAAAGCCCCTCTTCGCTCACCAATGGAAGTCCGAACCTCTGCCACCTTTGGTCATCCATCAACCCATAAAAGGTTAGTGCGCCCCCGTCGTAAGATCCCGGTTCCGAGTTTCGTGCATTGCCATTCAAGAAAACAACGACGGACACTCGCCTCTTTTGGATATACTCGGGCGTAACCGGACCATCATCTCTGTCCTGATGAGCTCGATAGAAATCTCCCGCTTTGTAGACCAGGAACTGCGGTTTGTCATAACCGGTGAGCGGAAGATTGAAGTGATTCGCGAGCAAGGGCATGGCATCGAGTAACCGCGTTTCTACATTTGATAGCGACTCCTCAGAAACCTCAGCCCATTTGGTTCTGCGCGCGCTCTCTTGTTCAAGAGAGACACCTTTAGCAACCACCGTTGCAGGTGTATGAATGCTTGAGCGCATCTCTGACCGCAATCTTGCACACGATTGGGCATCGAGAAACCCCTTTACGAAAAACAGCCCGAGTTGAGCGAAATAATCAGAGCTGGGCATTTCCTGGTTTGTTGCGATAGGGTCAGTTGAAACTAGAATCAGCAAACAATCTAAAGTCATCAAGGATTGCGTCGCAGAGTTTTGATAGATGCGCGGGGTCTGCGTGCGGAGTAAGCTGCCGTAACGGGACGCGGCATGTGATTCGTCCCAGCAATTCGAACTCACGGGCCCGCATCGCCCGGTCCATGAACTTGGTCGCGTACATGTTGGCGACCAGGGCCATCAACCCCGCACTCGGCGGCAGCGGTGCGATGGACGGTGCCGACGAGTCGGAGCTGCGCGCGCCAAGAATGTAAACAGCGGCGAGGCGCAATGGCTCCGGCTGAAATCGATGCCAGTTTGATTTAAGATCGAGGTAGCGTTTGTCCCACGTGGGAGTCAGTCGAGGCAGCGCATCCGGAGATCCATACAGCGAGGTCACAGAGTCGGGCCATAAACGAATGCGCGGATAGGCAGGATAAACAAGGAAAGCATCCCTTTGGTCTGCGAGCGCAACGACATCTTCCGCGAGCACGTTGAAACCGAGCTCCGCAAAAGCAGCAGCAGTGGTTGACTTTCCCGCGCCCGGCGGTCCAACCAACGCAACGGCTTTGTCGCCGACGGCGATCGCACTTCCATGTAGAGAATGGATGCCTCGCAGCAGCAACACGAACCCCATCACTGGGCCAAGCAAATAGGTAGCGGCATCTTCGATCGTAAGTTCCTGGGGCCAACTCACCCAGAGCCTGGTTCCAGACCGATCTATGAGAAACTCCGTACGGTCAGAATAGCGCAATCGATAGTACGCATCGTCTGCCAGCTTCCACACCACCAAAGAAGGCTGGCCGCGTTCATCCACATACGAACTTTCGTAGCACGATTCGCCGGGTTCCAACATTTCGTGGTGCGAATCAGGCATAAAGCCCAAGCTGACCTCCAAATCCATGCGAGGTGACGGCCCGCACGGTATAAGGCCCGGTATGGGCAAGTTCGAATGGACCCAAAGGCCGTACACGCAACATAGTGACATCGGTCGTTGCCTCAGATCCTAAGACTTGTGCTGACCTGGCGGCGCCACATTATCGCTAACTCCGGTGATCATGTTTCCTGCGTGAGTGACTTCGAGTATGTTGCCGTAGGTCACAATCTGCGGGGATTCATACTTCTTTTTGTGCCCGCTCTCTTCGGTTCTCGTCGTAGGTTGGTCAATCTTCATTCGTCCTCCTCCTTCTATCTTTCTGCTTTTTCGTGGGGGGCTCTGTTGGTTGTCATTAGTAACAAGGATTCGCTCATAACGCCAGTTTATTGGCCATAGATTTGTGAGAGCTGGCACCGGAGAGGGCGGACGGCGATTCGGTCGAGTGCTCGAGCCAGCGGTTAAGAGCGAACGGGCGTAGGCCCAGCCATACATTTTCCGGGCCGGTCTCTTTCTCGCGAAGAGCCGTGAGGTCCGCGAATCTCGAAAGCTCGCGTGAGGGTTCAAAAGAACCGAGTCGCGAGCCGAAAGCTCGGGAAAGCTCAACAACCGGATCGCCCGCCGCTGGAGCCTTCGGGCGCTGGCGCACCGCTTCCGGGAGAATGTTACGCATCGTCACCCGGAGTATGTGCTTGTCTACAAACCACGGAACAGGCGGAATCGCCAGCAAGTAATCTACGAGACGAATATCCATTAGCGGATGGCGAATCTCGAGTGGTACGGATGACACGCCCGGGTCGCTGTTCTCAAAAAGGCACCACCAATTCGATCCGGACAGCAGCTCCAAAGCGCGCGGCCGCGTTCGGTGAGCGGACGGCCGTTGCATGTTTAGCTCTCTCCAGCGCGCACGCAAGTTGACTCGCGCGGCGAAGGGTTGATTGACCCATGGTGGATAAGCAGATGGGACCGGATGCTTCCCGAGCTTTTGTTTAAGCCAAGTGCGTATTCCCAGCGGAGGCAGCGCACGTTTTGAACGAATGTACCAGGCGGCGTCCGCGACCAGGCGTCTAAGCTGCACGCTCTTCAGCAGCTCGCGAAGGTATAGTCTCGGCGACTCCGTCATAAGTGTGTCACCATCCCAGCCTGTCAATGAGACGCGGCTGTGCGATGCGATCTGCTCCATTAGATCCGGGCCCAACTTCGATAGAGGCTCAACATTGAAGGGCTCGGGCTCACGCAGTTCAACTCGGTCGACCCGATCAAACAGCTGGTAGTCGTCAGCCACGATATAGTGAATCGGTATGTCCAGCTTTCGGGCGACTAGTCCCGAGTAGTAACGTTCTCTATCTGGAATTATCCTGTCGCAAACGACAGTGAAAGCGCGAAGGTCAAACGGTTCTCCTCGCTCCAACAGAAGTTCTTTGGCTGTTGCCGCAATCGCGGGTGAGTCGAGCCCTCCACTCATCGAAACGGCAACGCGATCAGTTCGAAGACGGTCATCAACTGCTGTTCGCAGAAGCTCCTTGAAATGTTGGATGTAGTCGTCTGCGCGATTGTACCTGATGCGCCCGTCGGTCGGCAGCGTCCAATAGCGTGACAGCTTTACGTCGCCATCACCCAGCATCAGACAATGCCCGCCCGGTACGCGCCGTATGTCGGCAAAGGCTGTTGTTCCAGAGTCCTCGTTGAGGGCGAAGAGTAGATAGTCGCCGATCGCAACCTCATTCAGTTCGTCTGAAACGTCGGGGTGCAAGCGAAGGCAGTTAAGGGTATTACTGAATATTAGAGCACCACGGACCAACGCATAGTAAAACGGCTTCACACCAAAATGATCGCGCGCGCAAAATAGCTGCCGTCGCCGCCCGTCCCAGATCGCAAATGCGAAATCACCGAGCAAGTGATCAACACAGCTCGACCCCCACGCGTTGTAGGCCCTCAGGATCAACTCTACGTCAGTCGTCGACTCGAGACTCTCAATCCCCTTGCTGCCAAGCTTCTGAACCAGTTCCGCCCGCCCATCCACTCGCGCGTCGGCCGTGATCCAAACTTCCCCATCCAGACTGCAAGGCTGATGCTCGAGTAGAGACTCCCGTGTCGTGCGCAACATCGTGTGGCCGAAGCCCACCGAACCATCGACCCATACTTCCTGGGCGTCGGGTCCGCGATACGACATGAACTCGGTCATCCGGGACAAAAGTGCTCGATCGATCGATGCGCCGTCTATGTTGATTATGCCGACGATTCCGCTCATCGAGTATTAGCCTCCGGACGGGCACCTAACCGCTCGAACGGTTTGAAAGCGTGATGAATGTTCCGCCCCTCGTTCAAAGCGGTCCCTCCAAACTCGACCCACGCGTGAGCTTCAAGCTTGTCATCTTCTTTTCGCGCGCCAAACCTGATGTGGCCGTCAAGCTTTTGGCAACGTAGCAACCACCACAGGGTGAGTGACTGAGGGAGGCAGTTTCCGCGATATGGACCGCGGGCGGCAGCTATCCGGACCATCGTTGCGGTCGTATGCGCGCTGGAAAGCAGCGATTCAAGAGGCGCTTCCGAGCGCTGACCATCGAACAGAGCAAGGCGAGAAAGAATCTCCTGCCACCGTTTGAAGCTTATCAGGCGAAGAGCCAACCCATTCACCGGCAGCACAACCAACGATTGTGCAAGCAACCACTTATCTCGAGCAGGAAGCGCCCATACCTTTAACCAGTTACTCAACCGCGACCTCCACCAATCCTCGTTCGACCAGTTTGTCTAGCAGATTGATCAAATCTTCCCTGAGTCGGTCCTCGCTTACTTCGTATTCCGCAAGCAAACCGTCGTATGCTGATTGTATCGTTTCCGAGGTCGTAAGCGCCTTCCACATACGCGTACCTACTTCGTCCAGCCCGAAGTAGGACTCGCTGTTGAGATTGAGGATGACCAACTCGCCGGCCAGTTCTGAAACAAGCACATCGAGCGGTATCGATACTCGCGCGTCGAAAGAGATTGTCATGCTCAACTGGATAACCGTCCCTCCTGGAAACCTCAACTGGATCTTCGATCACTCAATATGGCGAAAGAAGTGCAGCTTGGGGGGCGGTCGACTGACGTTGTTTTCGGAGACAAGCGATTATACCAAGAAACGGACGTATCACAACCGTGTTGAAATAAAGGTCACTGGCTTCGCTTCAAGTGGGTCTTCGGCTTGTTGCAACATCTATCCAGTTCACGTCAATCGAACCGGTTTTCGTCACGCGGACATTCACGTACGGCTGAGCCTCAGTCAAAGGTACCCCGGTACTATCCTGAACGATCCGTCCCAACTCACTCAACGACCGCCACATTAGCGAGACTGAGGGAACATATGCCGACATCTCCGAACGCGGAAGAAAACATTCCCTACCACTCTCAGCATACAGCAGCATGTGGGACGCGCCAGAAAGCCTAACTAAATCGCATAAGAAGTCGGGCGTGCAGTCGCACATTTCGGTGTCATCCAGCCATTCGCGCGAGCTGATGCCGGGAGAAAAGATCGCCAGTGGCGAGAGGCGGCAAACAAATTGCCGATCCTGCCACCAGGTGCCGAAGATCAACTCGATTTTCCCACGACGCTCAACTAACTCTTGTAGCCCACCCGTGCTGACCAGGGAACGGCTTTCGCTATCGGGCGAAGCGTCCGCGTGGACTAATACGTTTCGTCCATCTCTGGAAATCAGATAGCAGTTTGCGCCGAACCCCAGGCGATTCTGACCCTCTCCAAAAAACGGAACCGCTTCAACGCTCAAACCGTCACCCACTGGATATGACTCGCCGTGCGCAAGTCTTCGCACATCCTGGAAACCGATTAGTCGGAGGAACTCCGCCGTCCGCGGCTCAAACGGCGAGCCGGTCTCACATGGAACAAAAGTGGGCAAACTGTGTGGCAGAGCCAGGAGAGAATCTACGTTCAAGTGATCCCGATGATGATGGGTGAAGAAGATGGCATCGACCCTGCCGAATTGACTGCTCACCAGCGGTTGCTTCTCAAACCTATCGTCCCAGGCAAACAGCCAGGGATCAATTAACACCCGCCGGCCACCGCCATCGACAATCAGAGAAGCATGACCCATGTGCGTGATAGCGAGCGCCACATCCTTGTTGCTGGTCGATGGAAACAGCGGAGGGATTTCGCCGCGATCGATAAATCCCCCCACGCCCTCGATAGCCCCTAGTAGTCGCCGCACTGAAACTGATCCTAAGTCTGTTGCATTCAAGTCGCTGGGCACGTCGCCTTGCAGAGCATCCATCACGCGAGCGACGGCGCTCAACTCGTCGAGCGGCACCGCTACTCGTCTCGGTTCGGAAGCTTCGATGTGTCCATTGAGTGAAACGCTGACATTCGCCATCGAGTACGCAGGCACTTGCGTGGAGATCGCCGAACGGTCCACTACAGAAAGGCAAAAGCGTCCGTCAGGCCCTCGTCCCCACTTGATCCAGCGCGCCAACTCGGGTCGCGCCTGAAGCCAGTTGAACGCGATCTCGTGTACCAGTCTCAGCGCTCGCTCGCGGGGAAACTTAACGCCCCGAACGGCAGAGGCTTCAGTCATACGACTCAGTCCCTCGCTGATCACGTTCGAGAGCAGCCCCGCTGCTTCAACGAACTCCGGCTGAAGAAACATGGCAATTGCGGGTTCCGCACCAGCCATGCGGGCGTTGTCCGACGCAAAACTCAGTTTTAAGTTAAGGTAAGGCGAAAGCGTGCAGGTCGACAGAACAGTTTTCCAGTAGGCGCTATCGACTGCGTTTGGTAGTTCAGACGGAGTGAGCATCCGGTTAGCAAACAGCCGGCCTAACAAGGCGCGAGGCAGCGCGGACTTCAATGGTCGACCGGAATCCGCAAAGCACTCTCGCAACGCCGAAAGCTCGGCCACCGAAAGCTCAACGGACTGTCCGTTAAGCTCCAGAGTGCACTTGCAATGCGGATCCAGAGATAGTTTCATCATTAAACTCGCCGAACGACAGCTCTGCTTGTCGTGCGAGGCGGATTCTACCAAGAAGCTCAGATGCAATCGACCTGTTGAGCTTTACTCTCGATCCCGCGCACGCAGGACGGGAACATCGGGACTCGTCTGATCAAAGCGGACGTAGAACAGATCGGTTGGTGGATTCGCGCTTCAACCCTTTGTGCCGACGTAGCGTTAATACTGATCAAGCAGTAGCTTGGTAAGGCGATCGAACAAGTGGTCTCGCTTGGCCATGATTAATTGCGGAAGGCAGGACTTCTGGATTAGCTGCGGCCATGTCGTTATCGCCGATTGTGGAGATGTTCCGGTAAGTTGCCGAGGCGGACTGGAAGAGCCCTCCGCCAACCGGCGCCAATCATTGACAGCAAAACAATAACTCCAGTATTCTTTTGCGCGATCCCCGTAGCGCTTATTGCTGTTTCGAGCTGACCCCTTTAACGTTAGGTTGGTAGGCGGGTGCTTTGATAGGTCTGGGCCGGGTGACCCGAAGCGCTGGCGAGGGCTCCGCAGTGCGCAGGACTGCGGCGGCGAGATCAGACTTGGCAACCTCAGGGTTTTTAATTTGTGCCTCATCGCGACCAGCGTCTGATCCGCGAGCTCGTCTGTAGTTCTCAGCCGTCTGGTCCCCCCACAGCTACATTCGAGGTGCCTCACTTGAAGTGATGAACCGCCACTTCGCGTGGCTTCCCCTTCCGGGGCTTAACCTTGTCGGGGGGAGGAGTGCGCTCAATTCTCTTGTATCGCGAGACGGTTCAGTTACAATCACTCACCGGGAAAGCCGCCAGTTGTTAGCTTCTTGAGTTGTTCGTAGTTTATGCGAGGTTGGAAATGGCAGATGAAAGCTTAGGGATCGAAAAGATTCCGGCCCTTGATGACGCTCTACTTCTACGGCCCGGGTACCCGAGAGCCATCGGATACCCCGAGGCGCCGGTTTACGGCTATGGCTACGGCGACGAAGAAGAAGAGGGCATGCGACTGCGCGAGTTGTGGCATACGGTCAGAAAACGCAAATGGCTCATCCTCACGATTGCAGTCATCGTCACGACCCTGGTCATCATCGAAGCCTACCGCACCAAGTCTACCTACCGCGCGTCTGCGTTCATAGAGATGGTGAAGGAGACGCCGTCGGTCAAGCCCGCTGCGGGCGGTGTGGTTATCCAGACCGATGAAGATTCCTACTATCCTCAACTCAGCATCAACACCAGTCTGTTCAGGCTCACAAGCGAGCCCTTGCTTGAAGACGTGGTTGCCAACCTCAAGCTCGACGAGAACCCGAGGTTCGTGGAGCCTCAAAGGGCCTCCGTCTGGGAAGCGATTCAGGCCATACTGAACAGAACAAGCCTGAAGAAGCAGGAGTCGCAGACACCGGCAGTCACCCCGCTCACGTTGAGCGCTGCCAGCAGGGGGCCGCGCCTTCCGGAAGAGAGCGAGCGGTTAGCGCCATTCGTTTCGATTGTCGCCGGAGGATTGCAGGCCGAGCAGGTCAAAGAAACTCGCACGCTGAAGGTGACTTACACCCACACCGACCCGGCCATAACCGCGGCAGTGGTCAACGGCATCGCGCAGAATTTCATCGGCCGCAGCTTCGAGAGCAAGACCGAAGAGTTCACCAACGCTTCCGACTGGCTCGACGTGACGACCCGCGAACTAAAAGCGAAGGTCGAAAAAGCCGAACAGGACCTTGCCGACTACACGCGTGAGCACAACATTTTTTCTACCGACAGCAAACAGACGCTGACTACCGACAAGCTCTCGCGGTTGCACGACCAGGCAACCCGCACCGAGACCGACCGGATTTTGAAACAGTCGGTCTACGAAGAAGTGAAGGCGGGGCGCGGCGCGGGCTTGCCCGCCGCTTTCGCCGACCCGAAGATAACCTCGCTCCAGTCCAAGCTCGAGGGACTTGAATCGGACGAGGCCAAGCTCGATCTGAAGTATGGGCCTGACCACCCGCAAGTGGCCGAGATCAAGCAGCAGATCAAGATCACCCGGAACCAGCTGGCCGCGAGCCGCAAGGCGCTGGAAGACAAACTCAAGAGCGAGTACGAGCTGGCGGCGCGCGACGAGCAATCGTTGAAGACGGCGCTGAACCAGGCCAAGGGTGAGGCGGTACAGCAGAATCAAGATGCGATTCAGTTCAACATCCTGAAGCAGGAAGTGGACACTGCAAAAGCGCTTTACACCGACTTCCTTCAGAAGACCAGCCAGGCAAAAGTCGAGGTCGCTCAACAGCACAACAACATGCGGCTGATTCAGCCCGCGCGGGTTCCGTCGGCGCCGGTCGGCCCGTCACGGTTCAGGATGATCGTGCTTGGGTTTTTCCTGAGCCTGATCGGCGGAGTCGGCGTTGCGTATTTCCTCGAGTACGTGGACAACACGATCAAGACTGTCGAGGACGTGAATCGCTACGTGAGGCTTCCGGCGCTGGGAGTCATTCCAGCGATCGCGGCCGCGGCGCAGGGTAAGTTGAAGGGCGAAAAGAACGGCAAACGACTGATCATCGCCAACTCCTCGCGCGGCGCGGCCGCGCAGGTGCCTCACGCTTCAGACAGGCTGGCGGTTATCGACAACCGCTCGGCGGCCGCCGAGGCTTATCGCGTAGTCCGGACTTCCATGTTGCTGTCGGCGGCGGGCCATCCGCCAAAGACGGTGCTGGTGACAAGCGGGCAGCCCGGCGAAGGCAAGACTACCACCGTCGTCAACACCGCTATCTCGCTCGCGCAGTTGGGCGCTTCGGTGCTGATAATCGACTGCGATCTTCGAAAGCCCTCGGCGCACAAAGTCTTCGGCGTCGATCACGACAAGGGGCTATCAACTTATCTGTCCCGTGACATCGAGATCGACGGGTTGATAATAAAGTTGCAGATTCCGAATCTTTCGCTCCTCCCCTGTGGTCCCATTCCACCCAATCCGGCCGAGTTGATAAGCTCCGAGCGGATGAAGAATCTTTTGCGAATCCTGAGCGAGCGCTACGATCACGTGCTGATAGATTCGCCGCCTTTGATTCACGTGACCGACCCGGTCATCCTGTCGAGCCTGGTCGATGGAGTCATTCTGGTTGTCCACGGCGGTAAGAGCACCCGCGCGGTCACCCAGCGCGCAAGGCAGGAGCTGGCAAGCGTCGGCGCCAAAGTGTTTGGAGTCGTGTTGAATAACGTGGATCTCAAGCGCAATGGTTACGACGATTATTACTATTACCGTCACCATTCGGGCTACGAACAACAGAATGGCTCGGAGGTAAGCGCGCCATAAACGCCGTGTTCCTGAAATCTCCCCATCATCAATGCGTTTGTAAAATCTTAAGCGAGAAAGCACTGTTGCCCGCTCATTAGTGTCCCAGGAGAGGCAACCGGGATCACTTATGTGCGGTCTAGTTGCGTTTTGTGCGTATAACCCGGTTGCGCCGGAGATCGACCGGCGCGAGCTTCGAGTTATCCGCGATCACATGGCCTCGCGAGGGCCGGATGGAATCGGCGAGTGGTTCTCTCCCGACGGCAGAGCCGGTCTGGGTCACCGGCGGCTTTCAATCATCGATTTGTCCGACGCCGGCAGCCAGCCGATGAGGAACGAGGACGGATCGATTCAGGTCGTGTTCAACGGCGAGATCTACAACTATCGGGAACTCACCAAGACGCTCATCGAAAAGGGACACAGGTTCCGGTCGCATTCCGACTCCGAAGTCCTCGTTCATCTCTACGAAGAACGTGGAGAGGCGATGGTGGAGGAGCTTCGCGGGATGTTTGCTTTTGCGCTGTGGGATGCGAACAAGAAGGCGATGCTGCTGGCGCGCGATCCCTACGGCATCAAGCCGCTCTATTACGCGGACGACGGCTGGACCGTGCGAGTAGCTTCGCAGGTCAAGGCCCTTGTTGCCGGCGGCGGCGTCTCACGCTTGCCGGAGCCGGCAGGCATCGCCGGTTTCTATCTTTTCGGCAGCGTCCCTGAGCCGTTCACCAGCTACCAGGAAGTCCGCGCGGTTCCGGCCGGCAGCACCGTCTGGGTCGATCGCCGGGGCGCGTCGGCTCCCAGGAGTTACTTCTCGGTCGCGAGGATTCTTCACGACGCAAGAAAAGCGGCAGCCGGTTCCAACGCCGCCGAGTTGAAGCAAACCGCGCACGACGCCTTGCTCGACTCGGTTCGACATCACCTGGTGTCGGATGTGCCGGTCAGCGCTTTTCTTTCGGCGGGAATCGATTCGGGAACGGTGGTGGCGCTTGCGTGTGAAGCGGGCGCGGAGGACTTGCGGACCGTCACGTTGAGCTTCGCCGAATATGAGGACACTCACGATGACGAAGCGCCGTTAGCAGCTCAAGTGGCCGAGACTTACGGCTGCAATCACCGAACCCGGCTGTTGGCCGAGACGGAGTTTCAGACCGAGCTGCCGAAGATTCTTTCGGTGATGGATCAGCCGTCGATTGACGGAATCAACGCTTACTTCATCAGCAAGGCGGCGGCCGAGGTTGGCGTGAAGGTCGCGCTGTCGGGGCTTGGTGGGGATGAGTTGTTTTGCGGATACCCTTCGTTTCGGGATCTTCCACGGTGGGTGAAAACGTTTTCGATAGCCGGGCGAATCCCGGGCGCGGGAAGGCTCGCGCGCAGCGTGATCTCCTCGATAGGACCGCGAGGCGGATCACCAAAGCTGGCAAGCGTCCTGGAGTACGGCGCGACCTATCCGGGTGCGTACTTGCTCCGACGCGGGTTGTTCATGCCCTGGGAATTGAAGGAGCTTCTGGGCGAAGAGGCGGCGCGCGAGGGACTTCGACGGCTCGAACCTTTGCGGATGATCGGCGCGGCGATGAAGCCCGACCCAGGCTCAGCTTACGCGCGGGTCGCTTCGCTTGAAGCAGCTTTGTACATGCGGAACCAACTGTTGCGGGACACGGACTGGGCCAGCATGGCCCACTCAATCGAAGTTCGGGTCCCGCTTGTTGATGCCTTCTTACTCAGGACCCTGGCGCCCGCCCTTGTCTCTCATCCCGAGATGAACACCAAGAGTCTGCTCGGAGGGACACCATCC
>Ga0193755_1000185_pt1 | contig 17348 bp, 12 predicted proteins | sample H1a2metaG_FD_144921 | JGI IMG/M metagenome (GOLD analysis project Ga0193755, IMG submission 144921) | Soil microbial communities from a riparian zone of the East river system, Colorado, United States - H1a2 | ecosystem: Environmental > Terrestrial > Soil > Riparian zone | place: USA: East River...
CTTGGCGAGATACACGCCCGCGGGCAACGGGTGCCCATCATCGGTACGGCCGTCCCACATCAGCCGTGGGTCACAGATCCCCCCCCCGCCGCCTCCGGAGCCGCGGCCATAACGGCCAGGGCCCAAAACGCCCGGGAAATCAGGGCCGGGAACGAAGCGGCGCACACGGTTGCCGCGCAGGTCCAGGATATCGAGCTGCACGTTGCCGGCGAGAGCAAGGTCGAACCACAGGCACGTCGAGTCGCGGCCGGCGGCCGGGAACGGGTTCGGGAAATTCTGATAGAGCAGGGTGGCCGTCGGCATACCCAGATCTACGACGAGAAACGATCCCTGGCTTCGGATGATGCTGGTATCGGATCCGGCATGCACGACGAGCAGCCAGCGATACGCGGTATTGCGCTGGAGAGGCTGCGGCAGCTCGAATGTCGTATCCGTCAGATTCGCGACGCTGAATTCGATGATGCCCGTTGCCACACGCTGCACGTCCAGGTCGAACGTCAGCGGCCCCGGAGGTGCTGAGACCTGTGCGGGCTTCCAGGTGAACGTCGGTTGGGCGGTGTCGATCACCATGCCGGCAGGGTTGCTGAACGATAAGAGCGTTGCCCAGGGCGGAACGACGACTGGACCGATCAAACCGCTGGTCGCGGTCTCGCCGCTCGGCGCGGTGGCGACCACGCGCCAGAACACACTCCCGATCTTGAGCGCAACGGGCACCGTGAACGTCTCGACGGTGAGCAGCGTGTCCACGAGTGACGGTGACAGGGTCGAATCCCGACCGACGCGCAGGCGGTACGTCACCGGCGTCGCGAACGGTGGGATGGGCCCCACCATCCACGAGAACGTCGGCGTGATCGTCGTCAGTGGTCCCGATGCGGGTAGCGGGGAGGTCGCCGTCACGCCGCTGGGGAATACCGCGGCCGCGGCAACATCCGGACGACCCCAGCCGAAAGTCGAGTCCGGTGAGGCCCGCTTGGCCGTACGCCGAAACGTTGCGCGAATGTCCATGGGGAGCAGCGTCGGATGTATCTGCTTCACGAGCGCGGCGCTCGCCGCGAGCAACGGTGTCGCGAACGACGTACCGTCCTCGCGCCCCACGTGCCCGATTCCCGTGACGACACAGATGGCGACCCCTGGTCCGGTGAAGTCAGGTTTGAGGCGTCCATCCGCCGTGGGCCCGCGCGACGAGAAGAACGCGATCGAGCCGAGCGAGTCCTCCGCGCCGATCGTAAGGATGGAATCGGCATCACCCGGCGTCACGAGCGTTCTGAAGCCTGGTCCGTCGTTCCCCGCCGCGGTCACGATGAGAATGCCCCGCTGCGCGGCCATTTCGGCGGCCATGCTCGTGACGGCGATGTCGCCGTTCAATTGCGACGGCGTGTAGCTGAAGCCGTTGTCGAAGCTCAGGTAGCCGAGGCTCGACGACACGATGTCGACGCCGATTGAATCGGCCCACTCGAGCGCGGCCACGTAGTTGTCTTCCTCGACGCGGGTCTCGCTGCGGATGTCCTCGGTCTTGGCGAGCAGGAATTGCGCGCCGCGCGCGATGCCGTGCAACCGGCCCGGGACGTCGCCCGCGAACAACGACCACGTGGCGGTCCCATGGGACTGGGCGCCGGCCACATCCGTGCCCGGCTCGTCTTTCACGACCGAGTCATTGAAGACGAAATCGTACTGCGCCGTGATGGTGATGCCGTTGAACGCGGGGTTCGCCGTATCGAAGCCCGTATCGAAGATCCCGACGCGGACGCCTGTCCCGTCGATCCCCTGATCGGTGAGCGGCCGGAGATGCAGTTGCCGGTACGGCATCTCCGAGGGGCCGAGCACCGGATCGTCGCCGGGCGTGACGCCGCAGGTGTCGCCCGGGCCTGCTCCGGGTGCGGCGATGATACGGGGCGCCGGGAGCGGACGGCGGAGCTTGAACCGCCCCAGTGGCTGGATGCGCCTGAGGTCCGGATCCTGGAGGAGTTGTCGCAGCGCCGCCGCGGGCACATCCGCGCTGACCGCATGCAGCCACCTGCTGCGGACGCGGACGCGTGCCCCGGCGGCTGCGGCGCGCTCGCTGATCGCGTCGAGCGAGGCCGTCGGACGCGCGAACAGCCAGACCGAAATCGTGGTGTCTTGCACACGACCGAGCAGGCGCGGCAAAACCGGAGAAGCGGTGGGCCGCTGCGCTGCCAACCCAGCAGGCAGGAAAAGGAGCCAGATGAACCGCCGCACAAATACGGGGAAGGGGGAAGGGGGAAGGGTGCTTGCTAGACCGGTTCCATCTGGCCGAGGCGCACGCCCACGATGGTCGAGACGCCCGGCTCCTGCATCGTGACGCCATAGACCGCGTCGGCGGCCTGCATCGTCCGCGGGTTGTGCGTGATCACGATGAACTGCGTCTGATCCTTGAACTCCGCCAGCAGGCGGACGTAACGGCCGACGTTCGCGTCGTCGAGCGGCGCATCGACCTCGTCCAGGAGGCAGAACGGGCTCGGCTTGGCGAGGAAGATCGCAAACAGCAGCGACACCGCGACCAACGTGCGCTCGCCCGAGGAGAGCAGGTGGATCCGCTGCGTGCGCTTGCCCCGGGGGGCGGCGTGAATCTCGATCTCACTCTCGAGCGGCTCGTCCTCGTTCGCCAGCCGGACGTCGCATTCGCCGCCGCCGAACAGCGTCTGGAACACGGACCGGAAGTGCTCCCTGACTTTCGAAAAGGACTCGAGGAACAGAGTCTTGGCGGTCTGATCGATCTCCCGCGCCGCTTGCTGCAGCGAGTTGCGGGCGGACACCAGATCGTCACGCTGCGTCATCAGGAACTCGAGGCGTTTGTTCTCCTCGGCGTGCTCCTCCACCGCCAGCGCGTTCACAGGCCCGACGGCGTCAATCGCGCCACGTAGCCGGTCGTTTTCCTGCCGCAGCCACTCGAGGTCGCCGGCGACCTCCGGGGCGTCAGCGAGCAGCTTGTCGAGCGGCTTGCGCCACTCGGTTTCCACGCGTTCGACGAGCCCGCGCTTCTTGCCTTCGATCTCGGTACGCTCGAGCTGCAGCCGGTGCTCCTCTTCGCCCAGGGCGGCAAGCGCCTTGCGCGCCTGATCGAGCGCGCCCTCCGCCTGGCCGACGTCGGCGTCGGTCATACCCAGCTGCGTTTCAGCGTCCTTTGCGGCGGTGTCGAGCCCCGTCAACGCCAGACGGCGCTCCTGCACCGTGTCCGACCACTGCGCGCGCTGTGTCATGAGGGTCGCGGTCTCCCGCTCGATCCCCGCGATCTCCTCAGCCCGCGCCGCAGCCTGCGCCCGCGCCCCTTTGGCGTCGGCGTCGGCGCGGCCGGCGCGCTCTGACGCCGCGGCGAGCCGCGCCTCCACCTGGGCGGCCTCGACCTGCCAGCGCACGCGCTGCTCGCGCGCAGCTTCCTGCTGCGCCTCGAGGTCGGCCAGCCCGGCGCGCTCGGCGCCGAGCTGTTCGGCGAAGCGCACGCGCTCTACCTCCCGTTCCTGCAGCTCGACGTGCAGCGCGCCGAGCCGCGTTTCGACCTCTGCCAGCCGCTTGGTCAGTCGCTCGACCTGCGCGGCAGCCTCTTCAGCCTGGCGACGAGCGTGGATGAGACCGCGATCCGCTTCTCCCTTTTCGGCGCCGGCGTCGAGCTCAACGCGACGCGCCTGCTCGGCACCGTGTGCGGACGCGGTCAACGCCGCATCCGCCGCCGCGAGCGCCTTCACCGTGGACTCTTCAGCCGCCCGCGCGCGATCGCGATTCGATTCGGCATCCCGCACGTCCTTCTCCAACGCTTCGAGCTCGGCACGCCGCTGCAGGGGACCGCCGGAAGCCGGTGCTCCGCTGTCGAGGAAAACCGCCCCGTTCGCGCGACGCAACGCGCCCGCGCCGATCACCTCGTGGCCGGCGAGCAGCGCCCGGACCCACGCCGCGGCGGGACCATCGACGCGCAGCTCGTCATTGAGGGGATGGCCGTCGGCACCCAGTCGAGGCCCCGGTACGCAGGGCAGAAGCACCAGCGGTCCCGGTTGTGTCTCCCGATGCCAGGTGCTGATCGCCTCGATGACGGACGCATCGCGAACCAGCACGGCATGGAGCCATTCACCCAGCAAACGCTCCGCCAGCTCGGCGTCGCGCCGGCTGGTCCGCACGAAATCCGCGAGCGGGCCAAGCACCATGCCTTCGCCGAAGTGGGTGCGGACTTTCAGCAAGGCTTGCGCGGCGGGGGCCAGACCGACGTGCTCGCGATCGAGCTCGTTGAGCGCGTCTCGCCGAGCCTCGAGCTGTGCCAGCGCGGCCTCTGCTTGCCGGCGCGCCGAGCGCGCGCCCATCTCCTGTTCGTGGAGCGTGCCGACCTGTCGACGCGCATGCTGGAGCGCCTCCACCGCTCTGACCGCGGCTTGCGCGTCGCGATGGACGCGTTGCGCGGCGGCTTCGGCATCGCGCGCGGCGTTGTGCGACGCGGCATCGCGATCCTGGCGTTCGCCGGCCGCTAGCGCCAGCTGCTCGCGCAGCTCGCTCCGCTCGCGGTCGAGCGCGCCGCCCTCGATTTCGAGCGCTCGTGCGGTCTCGGCACGGCGCTGCAGCGCTTCCTCGAGCTCACGCACCGCGACCCGCTCGGCCGTGAGCCGCCCTCGCACGTTGTCCTCTTCGCCGGTCCGTGCTCGCAGCGCGCAGTGCACGGCGGTGAGATCGCGCTCGGCCGCAGCGCGCTCCGTAGCGGCCGCTTCATGTTCGCGTTCGGCCTGGGCCGCCCGCCGCTCAGCCTGGGTGCGCTCATCGGCGGCGGTGTGGCGCCGCTGGCCCGCATTGCTGAGCCGTTCTGCGGCGAGGGCGAGATCGCTCTCGAGCCGACCAACCTCGAGCTTGGCGTCGCCCAACCGGCGCTCGACTTCGGTGCGCTGCGCTTCCACCGTGTGCCGGGCCTGGACCCGCGCTTCCCGTTGATGCTCGGCGTCGTCGAGCCGCGCGCGTGCGGCGGGGAGCTGCTCGGCCAGCTCGCGCGCGCGGACACCGAGCGCTCCCAGTGACAGATCGAAGTCCTCGATCTCCCTACGCACCAGCGTCATCGCGATGCCAAAACGCTCTTCGATCATCTTGCCGTAGCGCTCGGCACGGCCGCGCTGGCGCGCGAGACTGCGGACCTGCGTCTGTACCTCGGCGATCAGGTCCTCGAGCCGGGCCAGGTCGGCCCCCGTCTCCTCGAGGCGGCGCTCCGTGCTCTTCTTGCGGTCGCGATACAGCCCGATTCCCGCCGCTTCCTCGAACAGCGCACGCCGCTCTTCGGCTTTCTCCGACAACAGGGCCTCGATCATCTTCGCTTCCATGACGACTGCGGCATCGGCGCCCAGGCCGGTGCCGCGCAACATGTCCTGGATATCCCGGAGCCGTACCGGCGAACGATTCAGCATGTATTCGCTCTGACCAGAGCGCGACAGGCGCCGCGTCACGACGACTTCCTGATATGCGATCGGGAGGGTGCCGTCCGAGTTATCGAAGACCAGCGAGACTTCCGCGACGTTCACGGGCCGGCGGCCGGTCGATCCCTGGAAGATGACGTCTTCCATTTTTCCGCCGCGCAGCAGGCGCGGCGACTGCTCGCCGAGTACCCAACGTACCGCGTCCGAGATATTCGACTTGCCGCAGCCGTTTGGTCCGACGATGGCGGTCACGCCTTGATCGAACGGCAGCTCCACCAATCCGGCGAACGACTTGAATCCAGAGAGCTCGAGCCTGCTCAGTCTCATGGTATTCCCATTCGAGGGAGTAGGTTCGCGCGCACGCCGGCGCGCCTGAGTGCGGCTTGGGTGTACGCCGCCTGTTCGGGTGCTTCGAACGCGCCCAACAGAATCACCCCGGTGGACCAGCGGACCGCGGGAAGACCCCGGCGCCGCAACGAGTCGAGCGACGCGCCCGCGGGAGCATGATAGGAGTATGGGGCGAGGAGCAGATCGCCGACGCCTTCACCTGCCAGGCCGCGGTGCCACAACGCCGCGCGGGCGGTCCCGGCCGCGGCCCGCGTCGCGTACGAGCCCGCGAGCACCCGATACCAGACGGGGCCATTGCCGCTCTGCGGCACCGGTGTCACGAGTGCCGGTACACCCGCGTCCGCGGCGAGCCGATCGGCGTGCGCCAGTGCCTTGTCGAGTGACGCGTACGCCGCGAGCTGAATGGTCCATCCTAGCGTATCGAGGCGCGCGACGGGCTGAGGGTGGAGGTTGGTGGAGGGTGTGGAGGTTGTCGAGGAAGACGGAGCAGGCGGAGCAGTCGGGGCAGGAGGAGCGGCGGGCGGCGCGAGGAACGCCGACTCGCGCGCTCGCGCGAGCAGTGCCCATCCTCCGATCGCCAGGGCCGCCACCACGAGGGCGGCAAGTGCGAGGCGCAGGCCGCGGCGCGGTTGGTCCGTCACAGGCACGGTCATCGACGGTGGTGACACCCGCGGACTCGACGGCAGCCACCGATCGCGGACGACGCCCAGCAGCGGCACATCGCGCGGCAGCGCGAATTCGGGACCCACGCCCTCGGGCGCGAGCACCAGCGCGCCGTCAGGTGCCGCCGAAAACTGAGCGAGTCCGGTGAGCGGCAGCAACGCCAAGAGCAGCGCGCCCTCCGACCGAAAGCCCGCCTGCAACTTCGGCCACCGCGCGTGCGCGTAGACCTCGGCCGGATGTGCGGTCTCCGAGCCGGCGGGAATGATGAACACGCCCGTCACTTCATGCGCCGCTTTGTTGAGCGAGACGCCGTATTCGAACGCGTCCACGATTCCTTCGGTTGCGTGCAGCCCGACCATCTCGTGCAGGGCAGGGTTCTCGAGGCACAAGTCCACGAGCGCCACACGGCGCCCGTCGCGCGCGGCGATGCGGGCGATGTCCCACGCCGCTTTTGCCGCCCAGGGCGGATCGTTCGCCATCGTGACGAGCGCGACCAAAGCCGCGTCGTCCACGAGCGGTGGAACGAGGTGACCGAGCCGCGAAAGCGGCAACTGACGGACGCTGGTCATTGCCCGGGCTGGTAGATCCAGAAGGGGCGGCCCAGGCGTCGTCCCGTGGCTTCGGCCTGCGCGCGAGTCGCGTAGGGGCCGAGCACGACGCGATAGCCATCGTCCGGGTGCTGTGGCTGCAGGACGCGCGCCGCCAATCCCGCGCGCGTGAGATCGTCCGCGAGATGTCCCGACCACTCCGGGTTCTGGGACGTCGAGACCTGCACGTACAATGGTCCTTCCGCACCGGTGCCCGAGCTGTCGGAGGTTGTGGAGCTTACAGCGCTCGACGGAACACCACGCGGCAGCCATGTGGTCAGCACCCACATATCGGCGGCACCGTTCGGCACTTTGCCGACGTCGCTCAGCGAATCGGGGCGAGCCGACACCACGTCGTTGCCGCGCCGGTAGATCAGCATCCCGTCTGGCGAGATGGCGGGCAGATCCGACTTCCATGCGGTGGGGACGATGCCGGTGTGACGCTTGATCGGCAGATCGACGATCCACGCCGAATCGCCCACCGCGGGGCGCGCGAGCAACCAGCGGCCGAGTGGGTCGAGGCGGAGCGCCGCGACCGGACCGGGCAACGCGACGCCGTCGAGCTCCTTCCGCTCGTAGCGATCGACCACGGCGAGTCCCGGCACGTTGCGCCGCGCGACATAAATCCGATGGCCCGATGGCGAGAACGCGAGCGCCCGCGGTGCATCCGTCAGCCTCACGAACGCCGGATCACGCCGTCCGAGCGGATCGTAGAACGTCACGCCCGAGTCGCTGGCGACCGCGACGAGGTCGCCCCAGCGTGTCGCCGCGACGTCGCCACCGGCGGCGATGGGCCGCACGGTCGGCGGCTGATCGGCGGCGGCGACGAGCAGTCGATCCTGCGGGATCACACCGACGAGATGCTGATCGGCCGCCCCGAACATTTCGCGCGGGAGCGCGGTCAATGGCTGGGGCCAGGCAAATCGCGTTCGGCGCGAGAGCGAGATCACGCGACGCAACGAATCCACGGCGTAGAGCGTGCCATCGGGGCCCAGCGCGGCCTGTTTGATGTTCGCCCCGACGGTGTCCACGCGACCGCTGCCGAGATCGAGCGCGAGCAGGTCGTGTTTGGCGGTCGTGACAAAGAGGAACTCAGATTCCGGGTCGAGGCCGATGACCCGCTCGATCGGGGGCAGTTTGCCCTTCAGCACCCCCTCGACGGAGGTGAGCCGGGGCAGCCGGTACAGCTGCGGCGTGCCACCTTTGGCGGGGAGGCGGATCGCCACACCTGGCGAGCGCGCGAGGATCTGGAGCTTGCTAACCAGTTGCGGCGACTGTTGTTGTGACGCTCCAGCCGCCGGCGCTCGGGGGCCACAGCCCCAAAGCGTGACAAACGCGAATAGAAGGAAGCGAGAGTTACGCAATTGGCCTCGCCGGACAAAATAGACAACCGGCGAGGCCATTGCAACTGTTTTATTGAAGCGGAGTTAGAACGTCGGACCTAAACTGATGGTCCAATACGCGTGCCTGAGCGCCCGATCCAACGGCTTCGTGTAATCGAGACGCATAATCAGCAGACCGAAGACGTTCGCCCGAATCGAGCCGCCCCAGCTCCGCAGTGGTGTCCGAACCAGCAACGGGTCATCTCCAGCCGCGCGGCTCCATTTGACGGTGCTCGCGTCGTCCCACGCCATCCCGATGTCGTAGAACACCGCGCCTTCGATCGGTGGGAAGCCCAGGGGCAAGAAGCCGAGCACCAGGCTCCGTGTCAACGGGAACCGCACCTCCACGTTGCCGACCGCGATCTTCGATCCGATCAGCTGGTCGAGCGCGGCGCAGCCGGTTTGCGAACTCGACTGCGCGGTGATGCTGCACTCGTGGTTGCGGATCGAACCGGCGGTGTACCCCCGAATCAATTCGGTGCTGCCGACGAAAACCGGGAAACGATCGGCATCGCGCCCGAAGCGTCCGAACATCAGCCCGCGGACGGCGATCGTGAACGGCCGGAAGAAGAGATAGCGCCGGTAATCGACCAGCCCTGCGGTAAACTGCCAGCTGCCGAATGCCGGTGCGATGGAAAACCGCGAGCGAGCCCCCGCGAACGGCCCGACGTATCCGAACAGCGTGTTGTCATGCACGTGCGCGATGGAGGGCTGCACGAACGTCGCGGACGGACCGCCACCCTGGACGAACTGCTGGTCGTTGAAGTCGCGCGTGCTCGTACGGTAGGAGGTCTGGAGCGCCAGTGTGGCCTCCGAGATGTTGACCGCATGCACGCCCAGCTCGATACGGTTGAACCGGCTGAACGGATACGACGATTCGGTAAACAGGTCGCGAATGACGAAGCGCCGAATGCGCGTCGAGTAGACATCGAGGCTGTCACCGGGGCGGTTCGGATCCGCGATCCGCGTCTGGTCGCTGCCGCCGTAGAAGTAGAGCGGATCCTGCGAGAAGCCGCCCGCCCAGTTCAGGCGATGCGACTGGTTGACGTACAGACCGAGGAACTGAGCCTCGCTGATGCGTCCGTTGATCGACCCGGCGAGCACCACCGAGTGATTGCCCAGGATGTCCGAGAGCGCGATCGCCGTCCCACCGAACACCCCGCGTCCGAAATTGTCCCGCTGGTACCCGACGGTCGGTCGCACGACGTAGTCGGCCGTAAAGCGCACCTTGTACGGCCGGAACGTGAATTCGTTCGTGTCGGGGAGCGAGAGCGTCGCGGAGTCGAGCAGCGCACGGACGGTGACCGACGGACGCGCGGCCGATGATTCGGCGGGTTGGGGCAGCGCGGATGGCCGGAATCCGGTTGTCGAGCGATAGATCGAGACACCGGTGGAAAACGTCGGCAGGTTCGACGCCGAACCTGTGCCGCCGAGCGGCACCATCGGTGGCCGGATCACGGGCGCCTGCAGGATGGTATCGCGCGCTTCCGCCTGCATCAGACTCACGATCGGTTGCGCACCGGGGCCGTGATAGGGCGCGCGGCGCAGCGACCGCGGATTCTCCAGCGAATACACGCTGTACTGGCCGTCCTCGTAATAGACGAACGCCATTCGGTCGGCTTGCGGCGCCCACGTGAGCACGGGTGACAGCGGCGTGATTCCCTGGACCCCCGTGAACATGTTCGTGAGCTGATAGATCTGTCCGTCGGCCATGTCGTAGAGGAAGACGTTCGCAATGCCGGTGCGATCCGAGACGAACGCGAGCGACCGGCCGTCCGGGGCCCACACGGGATTGATGTTCTTCCCGACGTCCATGTTCCCGAGCATATCGATCGCGCCGGTGTCGAGGTGCAGCAGCGCGATGCGCAGATTCCCGAAGCGGAGCAGATCGAAATCTGTTTCGCCGCCCCGGTCCGTCACGAACGCGATCGTCTTGCCGTCGGGCGACCAGGAGGGGTGGAGGTCAGCAAACTTGTCGTTGGTGAGCCTGCGCAGGCCGGTGCCGTCCCGATTGATAATGAAGAGATCGGTGAAGCCATTGCTGAAGCCGGTGAAGACGAGCTGCTTCCCGTCGGGCGACCACTGCGGCGTCTGCAGTCCGTTCAGGCCGACGTGGATGCGACGATCTTCCCCGCCGCGCTGCACGTCGAGAATCACCAGATCGTCGCGGTCCTTGCGCTTGGCCGCGATCGCGAAATAGCGGCCGTCGGGGGAGAACGCCCCCGCCGAGTTGATGAACCGCAGGCTCTCGTAGTTGTTGTTCTGCGTCGATTTCACCAGCCGGCGCTTGACGCGTCCCGTCTCGGCATCGGCCAGCCAGAGATCGATGAAGAAACCGCCTTGATCTCCGAAGTACGCGATGTCCTTGCCATCCGGCGTCAGCGCCGGCGCGAGGAAGATGCGCCCACGCGAGTGGCGCTGGGTCAGCGTCGGCTGCGCGATGCGGCGTGCGCGATAGTGGTCGCCCAGCTGCGGCAGGAACGTCGTCTGGATCGCATCGCGCCAGTCATTCGAGAGATCCTCGAGCGAGCGGCCCAGCGCGCGCTTGAACGCGGCGTCGAGTCCCGACGTCGCGGAGCTCTGTAATATCTCGCCGATCACTTCATCGCCCCACTTCTCGCCGATATAGGCCCAGAGCGCGTGCCCGTAGCGGTAGGGGAAGATGTACGGATCGTTTGTCATCTCCTCGATCGAGGGAAGGTGTCCCTCGAGGGCGGCATCGCGGAGCCACATCGACGTCTCGGGATTGATCGGTCCGAGCGACAGATACTCGGCCATCCCTTCCATGAACCAGAGCGGCGGATTGACGGCCATGAGCGTCTGCACACCGGCGCCGGGGCGGCCGCGGCTGTACACGTCGTACTGGAACTGGTGCACCATCTCGTGCTGCAGCACATGCTCGAACTCGCCGTACGAGCCGGTGAAGGGCAGCACGGCCCGGTGCTTGAAAAACTCCGTGACGCCGCCGAGTCCTTCGCCCGACGCGTCGACGACGTTCGTCTGCTGGAAGTCGGACTGCGAGGCGTACAGGATGATCGGCTTGCGGCTCGAGAACTGATGGTGGAGGATGCGCGACAGGCGGGCATAGGCGCGTTCGGCCATGCGCGCGGCGTCGAGCGCGCCGCCCCGCTCATCCGGGTAATAGTAGATGTCGAAGTGTTCGGTCTGAATCGATTGGAAATTGAAGCTGCGGTACTGGACCTTGTTCTGACCGAAGTACTGCGCGGCCGCCGGCGTTGCCAGGATACCGACTCCCAGCACGACCATCAGACGAGTCACGGTGCGTCGCATGCCTGCCTAACCTTTCGGCCCCTGTCCGCCTGAGTCGCCGGCGGCGACCACTGGGGCGTCCCCCCACAGCCGTTCGAGCTGGTAGAAGTCACGCAGCTCAGGATGAAATACGTGGACCACGAAGTCCACATAGTCGAGCAGTACCCAACGGCCCTGTGCCAGTCCTTCCACATGATGGGGTTCGAGCCCCGCCGGCGCGAGTGCCGTTACAAGATGCTCCGCCATTCCCCGCACATGGGCGGCTGACGTTCCAGAGACGATCACGAAGTAATCGGTGGCGGCGGTCAGCCCCCGGAGATCCAATACTACCGGATCGACCGCCTTACGGTCTACCAGCGCGTCGACAACTTGTGAGAGCTCAGTCTTCATTCTGAAAGAGCGCGGCGATCACGGGTGTGATCGGCGTCACTCCTTCACCACCGTCACCCGGACCTCGGGACGCACTTCGGGATGGATCTTGATCCCGACCTTGTATTCACCCAGCTCGCGAATCGGCTCCGGCAGGTCGATCTTCCGCTTGTCGACCTTGATGCCCAGCTCCTCGAGCTTGCGCTGGATGTCGCCCGCGGTGACGGAGCCGTACAGCTTCTCCTCTTCGCCGACTTTCACCTCGAAGGTGAGCTGGACGTCGGCCAGGCGCGTCGCTTCCGTCTCCGCCGCCGATTTCTCGGCAGCGTGCTGCTTCGCCAGGCGTTCGCCCTCGTAGCGGATCTTTTTCTTGTTGGCGTCCGTCGCCGGATAGGCGAGCCCCTGGGGCAGGAGGTAGTTGCGGGCGTAGCCATCCTTCACCTTGACGACTTCGCCGATCTTGCCCAGATGCTGCACGTCCGCCCGGAGAATGATTTCCATCGCTTGAGCCCTCAAGGTGTATTGGACCGCTGCCGCTCGCGCGCTTCCGCGAGGCGGCGCCGGTATTGGTACCACGTATCGGTGATGCCGAGCGTGCACAGCCCGGGGAGCACGAACACCAGCGGCACGGCCAGTGCCGCCGCCGCGGCCGCGACGATCACGAGCGTCAGCGCCGAGATGCCGAACGCCTCGGCGAACGTCGCGACGATTGCCGCGCCGCGCAGCACGTACAGTGTGCTCGCGACGAGTCCGAGGTTCGTGCCCGCGACCTGCAGGACGCTCGAGACGGGCAGAATCAGCACGCCCAGCCAGGCGACGATGCCCCACACCCACCCGTCGCCCATGTAAAAGTCCCTGAAGCGCACCGGGGGGGGGGCGGGCGCCACGCCTGCACCAGCGGTGCGTGCGACGATGCGCCGATACAGCTGCCACGCCAGCGCCAGACCGGCGAGCGTCTGCAAGGCGAGCATCCCCGGCCACGTGAGACTGATGAAGCGCACCATCGGCTCGTAGATGGGGAACGCGTCGGGCCAGACTTCGACCATCGACCGTATCGCGATGCTCGCCTGCCGGGTCGCTTCCCATCCGAGCGCGCCCCACGCTTCGGATCCCCAGATCGTCTGAATCAGCAGCGCTGAGGCGAGTCCGGCTGCCGCGATCGATCGGAACGCCTGACGCAGGATCGGGGCGGGCTTGAGCAGCTCGAACGAGACGAACGACGCAGTCACGAGCACGATATAGGCGCTCGTCGCCGCGGCGAGGCGGCTGCCGCTCCCGCCACTCACGACGAGCAGCGCCAAACTCACCGCGCCGATCATCCCGGCGATCGGCTGCGACCAGCCGGATCCCCGTTCCCCTCCGGGGGCGATGATCAAGAGCGCCGCGCACGGCAGACCCACCAAACTGGGGGGGGCCCACAGTACGAAGACGGTCAGCGCCAGGAGCGGGCGCCACCACGACTCTTTGGTAGCTATGCGGTGTGACCCTTGATATAAGGAATCAGCGCCAGTTGCCGCGCGCGCTTGATCGCGGTCGCGAGCTGCCGCTGGTGGCGGGCGCACATCCCCGACAACCGGCTCGGCAGAATCTTGCCACGTTCCGTGAGAAAGCGGCTCAACGTCCGGTCATCCTTGTAGTCGAGCACGCGCGCGCCGGATTCGCACACGGGACAGGTCTTGGCGGGACGTCTCACGCTTCCTCCTCTTCCAACTCTTCCTCTTCAGGGACGACGGCGGCGGCAACCACCGGCTTCGGCTGCTCTTTCGCGGCTTCGACGCACATATACCGCAGCACGCTCTCATCGAGCTTCACCGCGCGCTCGTACTCGGGCAGCAGATCGCCCGCCGCCTGGAACTCGGCGACGACGTAGTAGCCCGTGTCTTTCTTCTTGACCTTGTACGCCATCGTGCGCTTGCCCCAGTGCGACACGTTCGACAGCGTGCCTTTCCCGTCCTTGGTCAGCAGGGCGTGAAAGCGGTTCAGTTTTTCGGTGATTGCCGGCTCGTCCAGGGCACTATCAAAAATGTAGACCGTCTCGTACCGACGATTCATGCCACCTCCCTTTGGTCATAGGTGACCCGGTGCGGTGGAAGGCACCGAGTAGGGGATTATGTGAGCGGTAAAGCTAAACGGCGTGTACCGGCGTGGAAAGGCGTAAACAGGCGTGGTATTGTAAGAGATGCCCCGTCCCCTCACCCTCGTCCTGGCCCTATCGGTCGCATTCCCACTGGGGACTCAAGCGCAGGGGGCGCGGGCCCTCTCCGATACCAGCGCGCGCATTCGCGGCGCGGCCATTTCCGACTTCAACGGTCGTCCCATTGCAGGTGTGATGATTTCGGCGCCCGAAGTCAAGAAGTTCGTGGTGACCGACTCGAACGGGCAGTTTGCGCTCGGCTTGCCGGCCGGCAAGCGGACCATCCGCGTTTCATACGAAGGGCGCGAGACGCAGGAGTACGTGTTCACCTTGCAGGGCCAGCAGACGAAACAGATTGCCGTGGTGCTCGACGTCGATGCCGACGATCTCAATCCGCTCGTCGTGGAAGCGCGGGAAGCGAACATCTGGCGTGACTTGGCGGGGTTCTATGAGCGCCGGCGCGCGTATGGCGGCTTCGGGCACTTCTTCACGCGCGAAGAGATCACGCGGATGCGGCCCACCCGGCTGAGCGGGCTCCTGACGCTCGAGGGCATCGTCACCCGCTGTTATCAGGACTGCCGGCCCACGCGATTCACCCGCGGCAAGCTGTGCGCGGTCCCGGTGAGCGTCGATGGTGTGGCGTTGCGCGAGATGGACTACGATCAGATCGCGGTGTCGGACGTCGCGGGTGTCGAAGTCTACCGGGGTGTGCCGCCGACCGATCTGAATCATTCGCTGGTGCCGACGGCCGGTCCGTCGATCTGGATGGGCTCCGGGCTCTCCGCCGCGGGCTCGTGCGGCCTGGTGGAGATCTGGACGCGTTAGACGTTGAAGCGAAATAGCAGGATGTCGCCGTCCTTTACGACGTAGTCGCGCCCTTCACTTCGCACCAATCCTTGTTCGCGGGCAGCCTTGTAGCTGCCCGCTTTTGCAAACTCCCCAAACCCGACCGTTTCGGCGCGGATGAATCCGCGCTGAAAGTCGGAGTGGATCTCGCCGGCCGCGTCGTAGGCCGTGCCGCCCGCGTGCATCGTCCAGGCCCGCACCTCGTTCTCGCCCACAGTGAAGAATGTTTGCAAGCCGAGCAGGTGGTAGCCGGCGTGGATCAAGCGGTCGAGTCCGGGCTCCCCCACGCCGGCGCTCGTCAGGAACTCCCGCCGCTCTTCGCCCGCCAGCTCGCCGAGCTCCGCCTCGAACTTGGCGGAGAAGGGCACGATTTCGGCTTCTTCGTGGTGCGTCTGGACCGCCGCGCGCAGTTTCTCGATCCATTTCCCGCCGCCCGCGGCGAGGTCGTCTTCGTTGACATTGGCGGCGTAGAGAATCGGCTTGGCCGTGAGCAGGCCGAGGGTGCGCAGAAATTTGATCGCATCGGCAGTTTCGCCCGCTTCGCGCGCGCCGCGGCCCGCGTTCAACTCCTGGAGAACGCGCTCGAGCAGCACGAGCTCGAGCTGGGCCTCCTTGTCGCCGGCGCGCGCCGATTTGCGCGTCTTGTCGAGCCGCCGTTCCACCACGGCGAGATCGGCGAGCGCCAGCTCGCTCGTAATGACGTCGTGATCGCGCACCGGATCGACGGGCCCCATGACGTGCACCACGTCGGGGTCCTCGAAGGCGCGAATCACGTGCACCACCGCGTCCACTTCGCGGATGTGCGAGAGAAACTGGTTGCCGAGGCCCTCGCCTTGCGACGCGCCCTTCACCAGGCCGGCGATATCCACGAACTCGACGACCGCGGGGATTTTCTTTTTGGGCTTGACGACCTGGTTGAGCGTCTCGAGCCGGGGGTCAGGCACCTCGACGACGCCGACATTGGGCTCGACGGTGCAGAAGGGATAGTTCTCCGCCGCCGCGGCTTTCGAGGACGTCAACGCGTTGAAGAGAGTCGATTTTCCGACGTTGGGCAGTCCGACGATGCCGAGACGCAGCATCAGGTTTTAAGCCACTTGTCGACCGCGTCGATCATTTGCGGGATCAACGACTCGACCTGTTCGAGCTCTGCAGGTTCGAACGCATTGAGCACGTAGTCCGCCCAGTCGCCCGTCCCTTCGGGCAGCGGACCCACGCCGATCCGGAGACGGGCGTACTGTTGCGATTGCAGCGCGCCCTCGATGCTCTTGAGGCCGTTGTGCCCGCCGGCCGAGCCGTCGGGGCGGAAGCGAAACGTGCCGAGCGGAATCTGGAAATCGTCGACGAGAATGAGGAGATCGCGAGCCGATGTGAACGCCGGGTCGGCGCGCAGCGACGCCAGCGCGGCGCCGCTGCGGTTCATGAAGGTCGTGGGCTTGAGGATGCGCACGGGCACGCCGGCCACCGTGCCTTCCGTCGCGCGCGCCCGCTCGGCGCGACGGAAGGGAGGAAGATTCCAATGCCGGGCGACGGCGTCGGCCAGGAGAAAGCCGGCATTGTGGCGCGTCGCCGCGTATTCCGGGCCCGGATTCCCCAGGCCGACGACGGCGCGCAGAAACTACGGCTTCTCTGGGGCCTTCGGAGACTTCTTCTCTTTCTCCTCGGCCACAGGGGCCGCAGCTTCGCCTTCGGCACCCTCTTCATCCTCACGGACCTTGCGGATGAGCTCGGGCTCGGCGACTTCGGTCGCGGCTTCGGGCGTTGGCGCGGCGACTTCTTCGGCGCGCGGCGGCACGACGGTCGCGATCGTCAGATCGGCACCGGTCAGGATGACGGCGTTGGCGATCGACAGATCCCGCACGTGCAGGGAGTCACCGATCTTGAGCGCGGTGACGTCGAGCTCGACGCGGTCGGGGATGTTTTCGGGCAGCACTTCGATTTCGACTTCGCGGGTGACCTGATCGAGCACCCCGCCCGCGTTGCGGACGCCGTCGGGCGTGCCCACGAGGTGCACGGGGACCTTGAGCGTGATCTTCTCGCCGCCGCGGATCTCGTAGAAATCGACGTGGATGATGTCGGGGCGGAGCGGATGGCGCTGGATCTCGCGGATCAGCGTCCGGCTCGTCTTGCCGTCGACGCTGAGCTCGATGAGCGTGCTCTCCGGCTCGATGCCGGTGAGCGCCTTTTCCAGCGCGAGTGCGTCCACCATCAGCGTCTGCGTGGGGCGGTCGTGGCCGTAGATCACGGCCGGAACCTTCTTCTGGAAGCGCGCCTGTCGCGCCGCGCCCTTGCCCGTTTCCTGCCGCACCGTCGCGGAGAGACTCACCGTCTGTGCCATACGTCCGTCCTCAGTCCT
>Ga0193755_1000186_pt1 | contig 17320 bp, 8 predicted proteins | sample H1a2metaG_FD_144921 | JGI IMG/M metagenome (GOLD analysis project Ga0193755, IMG submission 144921) | Soil microbial communities from a riparian zone of the East river system, Colorado, United States - H1a2 | ecosystem: Environmental > Terrestrial > Soil > Riparian zone | place: USA: East River...
AAACGGAAGCTCGCCACAAGAAGGAAGCAGATGAGCTCAAGGGTCGCCTTGAGGAACTCCGCGCTCATCTTGCGCAAACCGAAGCCGTCCACAAATCGCAAGTCGAAGAACTCACCGGTCACTATAACAGGGAAATCGAGCACTATAACAGGGAAATCGAGCAATTGCGCGAGCGCATTATGAAGTTGAATGAGCTTCTTCGTGAGAGGAGCGTTAGCCTAGCAGAGAGCGAAGGGCGGGGAGAGGAGCTGGGGAACCGTCTGCGCCAGCAACTGAAAGCTACCCAAAGACTTTTCCGGCTTTTGGACGAGGCGGATGAGGCTGCAGCGAGGCTTCGCTCTTCCGCGCGTTGGCAAATTGCAAATCCAGTCGCCGCCTTAAAGGCAAAACTTGTTCCCGCGCAGTCGCGGCACTTGTTAGGCTACGGGCATTTGGAAAAAATCGTCTCGACTTACCAGAAGTGGCGAACCGCCCATCCCGAGGTTGCTGCGACTGATGACGAAATCCAAGCCCTGACTACAGGCGCAGCTTCAGCCCCTGCGCAGAGATCATCGCTCATTGAACCTCCCATGCCAAAGCGTCCGATCGAATTTCCGGTTCACGAGAAGGTCGAAGTTTCAATTGTCATTCCGGTGTTTAATCAATTTCTTTTCACGCAGGCTTGCTTGGCCTCGCTTCAGGAACATCAGGGAACGGAGCGTTTTGAAGTCATTATTGTGGACGATTGCTCAACGGACCAAACAGTTGAGGCTATCCCGCAAATACCGGGCCTTGTTTATCTGTGCAACGAAAAGAATTCCGGTTTCATCGCTTCCTGCAACCGCGGTGCGCAAACAGCACGCGGCCGATACCTCGTCTTCCTGAATAACGACACGCTTGTAAAGCCGGGCTGGTTATCGGCCTTACTTGATACCTTCGCAGAGCAACCACGAACCGGCATTGTTGGCTCAAAACTCGTTTACCCCGACGGTCGATTGCAAGAGGCAGGCGGGGTTATTTGGCGAGACGCGTCAGGATGGAACTACGGCAAGTTCGATGATGCCGAAAAACCGGAATACAATTACCTGCGCGAAGCAGATTATTGTTCGGCGGCAGCATTGATGATTCCCAAATCTCTGTTTGCTAGCATGGGGGGCTTCGATTCCCGCTACGCGCCGGCGTATTACGAGGATACCGACCTGGCGTTCAAAGTTCGAAAAGCCGGTTACAAGGTATTATATCAACCGTTGAGCGAGGTTATCCACTACGAGGGAGCGACCGGCGGAACCGATCTCTCAACAGGAACAAAGAAACACCAGGATATTAACCGCTCAACCTTCGCCGAGACATGGGCCAATGAACTAATGGCAAGGCCGGCGAATGGCGAGGTGACATTTTTGCGGCAACCGCCACCTGATCGCAAAAATATTCTGGTGATAGACCACCATCTTCCCATGCCGGATCGCGACTCAGGATCGCTCCGAATGTTCCAGATCCTCAAACTTCTCCGCCAGCTTGGACATCGAGTGACTTTCATTCCCGATAACCTGGCTAACACCCCTCCCTATACAGGCGAGCTGCAAAAACGCGGAATCGAAGTTGTCTACTATCCTTATGTCAAAAAGCTGCGCGATTACCTCATAGCGCACGGTCCGAGCTTCGACGTGGTCGTGCTAAGCCGGTGCGATTTCGCGCGTAGACATATCACGGACGTGCGACTGCACGCGCCACAGAGCCGCATCATTTTTGATACGGTTGATCTTCACTATCTTCGCGAAGACCGCGAAGCGCAGCTGACCCGAGACCCCGAGGTGCGCCGGAAGGCGCGGGAGAGACAGCAGCTGGAACATGAATTGATCGAACAGGCTGATGAAACCTGGGTAGTGAGCCCCGTCGAACAGCAACTCCTCCAGGAGAAGTGGCCCGGTAAATCTGTTCAACTGGTTTCAAACATTGTCGAAGTCCCCGGCTCAAAGACGCCGTTCGCACTTCGGCGAGACTATCTTTTCATCGGCAGCTTCCAGCACCGACCAAACATCGATGCAGTTCTGTTTTTCGTGCAGAAGATTTATCCACTGGTGAGCGAGCATCTGCGCAATGCCAAGTTCTACATCATTGGCGACAAGGCTCCCCCGGAAATCGTTGCACTGGCAACTGAGCAGATTGTTGTCGCAGGATTACAAAGAGATGTTCGTCCGTTTTTTGATAGCGTAAAGCTGTCCGTTGCGCCGCTGCGATTCGGCGCGGGCGTGAAAGGTAAGATCAATCAAAGCATGGCTTTTGGCGTGCCAGTAGTCGCAACCTCGCTGGCCGTAGAGGGAATGGACCTTACTGACCATGAAGATATTCTGGTGGCCGACGAACCGGAGGATTTTGCGCGGGCATTGATCGAGCTATACGAATCCGAAGAACTGTGGAATACGCTCTCGCAGAATAGCATTAAGGAAACACGCGCTTCGTATTCCACCGATACCGCAAGCAAAAAGCTGGAATTATTGTTCAGCGACGACCACCTGAGAAACATGCGGCAATCCGCAGCGATTGAAGAACCAGATATTGCCGTGGCTGCAAAGATCTGATCCTAGTCCTTACGAGTGAGTAATAAGCAGCGGACCAGCAAGATCACTGGGAAGATCAGCGCGAATCCGAACCCGATTCCTTTCGGGCAAGGTTCCGTGATGATTTCGTGGAAAACCAACGACACTACCGGAGTGGAAGTGCGCGTTTCCACCGCAGACGGTCAGGAAAAGCTCGTGACGCGCGGCGGAAAATCTGGGCACGTTGAAATTCTCTGGATTGCGGACTCGACCAATTACGAGTTTCGCCTTTACCCGGCCGACCGGCCCGATGTGCTGGTTGACTCAGTCAAGGTTAGCCGCAGCAACTACTTCTCGCACCCGCTCCTGCGCGAAGTCGCGCGGGAGGTAGCAGATGGAAAGATCAGCGCGACCGCGCTATCACGCTTTCTAGCTGGCGTTATGCCTCGGTGCCTCCACAGCGCGGATTTTCTCGAGATCTTTCGGAACTGGGAGCGCCACGGTTTTCACGTGACACCGGTGCACTTCTATCAACCGATTCCTGATACTGCGTTCCTACATGAAACTATCTGGGACCGGCCGAGCGAACTGGTGGGCATCGACATGAACGACGCGATGCAACTCGATCTGCTGCGGAATCACTTTCCAAGATTTCGCTCGGAATATGATCAGTTCCCCGCCGAGCCCACCGGTGAACCGATCCAGTTTCATCATAATAACGGGCTCTTTGATGGCACTGACGCGCTGGTCGCCTATTGCATGATCCGCCATTTTCAACCACGGCTGATCATTGAAGTGGGCAGTGGGTTTTCTTCTCTTATCTCGGCCGAGGCAATTGCAAAGAATAAGAACTCAGCCCTCATCTGTATCGAACCGTTTCCGCGCCAGTTTCTCAGAGACGGATTCCCTGGTTTGCGATCGTTAATTGAGAAAAAGGTTCAGGACATCGATCTGGAATTCTTCTCCCAACTGAGAGAGGGAGACATTCTGTTTATCGACAGTTCTCATACCGTGAAAATTGCCGGGGACGTAAACTACCTCTTCCTGGAAGTATTACCGCGTCTCAAACCCGGCGTGATAGTACACGTCCACGATATCTTTCTTCCTTTCGATTATCGGCGCGACTGGGTGATGGATGAGCTTCGCTTCTGGACCGAGCAATATCTGCTCCAGGCGTTTCTAAGCTTTAATTCCGAGTTCGAAGTGCTGATCGCCAATGCCTACTTGGGCCACCGTTACATGGAGGACCTCAAAACAGCTTTTCCAAACTCTCCGTGGTGGGGCGGAGGTAGCTTTTGGATGCGCCGACGACCTGCAAACGCACATTCTTTGTCTGGACCGCGACGATCATGATTTTTCTACGCTCTACGCACTCGCCGTTTCAACCGAAATGAAGGACCAGGTAACCAAGCCGATTTTTGTGGTAGGATCGCCACGCTCGGGAACGACTGTTCTCGCTTACTGTATCTGCCAGCACCCGAATATCCTCTACCAAGAAGAGGCGGATTGGCTGGGCCCCTTTGCGATCGATGCGGTTGTTAACCATCGGCGCGGGAGCGCACGTGGGCCTCGCGGGCAGCTCAGCGCAATTGGCGTCGGGCGCGAAGAATTTCTGATGAGCTTTGGTCAAAGTATTAACGAATTGATTTTGAGCCATCGGAAACAGTTTCAAAGTCGAAGGGCACAATGGGACCTCCCGCCTTTCACAATCTCCCGCTCTCCAGAGGAGCCCAAATCTCGCTGGGTAGCCGGCGCACCGGAAAATTCTTTTTATGTTTGCGGGCTGCGCAAACTTTTTCCTCAGGCCCTCTTCATTCATCTGGTTCGAGATGTTAAAGACGTGGTTCGGTCGTTGTTGAATTTTTTTCCAGACGGCCGAAACCGGTTGATCGCCAACGAGCAGGATGCCTATGACATTTGGCTCAGGAGAGTCAACTCTTGTTTAGACGCAGAGCGAGCATACGGCCCCAGTGTGGTCCATCGGATGCATTATTCCGATCTGCTCCATCAGCCTGAGGCAGCAATGCGATCTTTACTGGAATTTCTTGGCGAACCGTATGCTCCACAATGCCTCGAGCCACTGGCGAAACGTATCAATAGTTCTAATGTGCCGAGTAACTTTAATCCGAGCGATCCCGCCACGGATCCCGCGATGGTGGCGCGAGCCGAAGAATTGAGTGATCAACTTCAGAATTTGCGGCAGCCGCGCGAAACCTCGGCTGGTGCTGCTGAAAAATTGGAGGCTGAATTTGATCACCTAGTCCAATATTTCCATGATTTAGGAAGGAACTACAGCGAGGCGCAACGGTTAATCATCAGTCTTCAGAGAGAATTGGAACACGTAAAGGCGTCAGCAGCTGGGGCGAGTGACCTGAGATGCAGGCTCCGATAAACAAGCCAATCTTTGTCGTGGGATCGCCGCGCTCGGGAACCAGTATTCTCACCTGGTGTCTGGGTCACCATCCGAATTTGTTTCCGGTGCCGGAGTCAAATTGGATGGGGAGTTTCGCTGTAAATGTTGCAATTGCCTATCAAGTTGGCGCGGCACGCGGTGACCACTCGATCTTGAGCGCGATGGAGGTTAGGAATGACGAATTGTTCGCCGCGTTCGGGCAGAGCATCAACGACTTGATTCTGCGCCACCGCAAGGATCTGGAAACAAAACGCGAAACCAGGAGTAAGGAGTTGAAAATTGACGGACGTTGGCTTGAGGCTACCAGCACCCTGGCCGGGCCCAAAGAACGTTGGGTCGATGGAACACCGGAGTATTCGTTCTACATCTGTGGTCTGCGTAAGCTGTTTCCGGATGCTCTCTTCATCCACATTATCCGTGACGTACGCACAGTTGTGCGCTCGATGCTTAATTTCCACCGCGTAACCGGCGTTCAGCTCGCTCCGAACGAACAAGAGGCCTACCGTTACTGGCTTCGAACCGTCAGCGCATGCCTCGAGGCTGAACGGGCCTACGGTCCGAATGTCGTTCATCGCATCCGATACGCAGATTTAATCGATAACGCGGAATTGGCGATGCGTTCATTGTTTGCCTTCCTTAAGGAGTCCTATACAGCCAAATGCCTCGAGCCGCTCGCTTTGCGAATAAATAGCTCCGAAGTACCCTCCGATTTCAACTCAAACGATTCTGCTACCGATCCTGCAATCGTTGAAGCCGCGCACCAACTCTCCGCCGAGATCGAAAACAGCTCTCAGCCAAGTGAGAGCTCGCAAGCCGCGGCCAACGAACTGGAGGACGCGTTCAGCAAACGAGTTGAATATGTCGCGGCTCTGGATAAGGCATACCACGCGACGAGATCGAGACTGGAATCAACAATTGCAGAACTCCAGCAGCAGATTGGAGATTTGCGCAATCGGCTTGCACAGGTCAAGGAACACGTCTTGTAAGTGAGCAGGCTGCTTGACGACAAAATCAGAAAGCTTGGTGGCCATCAGAAGCTGCTTGCGTTGGCCTTCTATGTTATCCTCGCGCTCGTAGTAACTTGGCCTGCCGTTATTCATCTTCGCGATCAGGTCCTGGGCGATTATCCTGGTGATAATTTTCAGTTTCTCTGGGCGCTCTGGTACACAGCCCATGCCATATTCGATCTGCATAGCTCTCCTTTTTTCGATCCAGATATTTATTTTCCGTTTGGCTTTAGTCTGTTTAGAAATTTAGGGGAAGTCTCGCCGGCGACCATCCTTGCATCCGTCCCGCTTACACGCTGCCTCGGCGAAGTTGCCACATACAACCTGCTGATAATAATCTCATTTGCTCTGACAGGTTTCGGGACGTTTCTCCTGGGGCGAGAGTTGCGAGCTGGATTCCCGGGGTCGTTGGTCGCGGGAATTGGTGTTGGGTTTTGCGCCTATCATTTCGCACACGCAGCTGGACATCTTTCACTCGCTTCTACCCAATGGATACCTTTTTTCTTCTTATTCCTTGAGCGAACCCTGCGAAAGCCGACCATCCAGAGTGGGGCCCTCCTGGGACTCTTTTACGCCTTGAGCGCACTGGTTAGCTGGTACTATGCCTCGCTGTTGCCCATCGCCGCAGTCCTGTATCTCTGCTTTCGTTTCAACTACTTCAAGGAACCAAACCGATTGGTCCGATTGATCAAGCCCGGATTAGTGGCGGCTACCTGCGCCGCTGTGCTTATACTGCCCTTTGCCGTTCCTTACGTGCTTGCTCTTAAGCAGGGAACGATGGAGACGCGGTCTGTTGAAGAGTCACAGGCATTCTCGGCAAGCGTAGCTGATTTCTTCATTCCACCCATTCGTCACCTGCTTTGGGGTCGCTGGGTAGCTCAGCATTGGCGCTCCGGTGCCAATGGCCTTTGGGGAGAGTGGGAGCTTTATTTAGGAACATTGATCGTTCCTCTTGCCCTGTTAGGTATCCTTGGTTCCAGAGATCGCCGCATCACGGCGGGATTAATCGCAATGGGTGTGGGGGCTTTTTTGTTGTCGCTAGGCCCCAGCTTATACTTCATCCATCCACCTTCGCTACACGGTGCGGCCAACCTTGCGCCACTTTCTCATATTCCCTTACCCGTGATGGCGCTCAAAGAGATTCCTCCGTTTAGTTTCCTTCGCGGTTGGGCCCGAATGGGATTCTTCTTGGAACTTGCTATGAGCTTGCTAGCTGCTAAAGGATGTACCTATTTACTCGATCTCGTCCGCCACCGCTCTGTGGCCCGGTACGCTGTCGGTCTAACCATTATAGGCTTGGCGACGCTAGATAGTATAATTTTCCTCGGAATGGCTTCGGTAGCTCCGCGGCCGGTCGATCGCTGGCTCGCGACACAACCGGGAAAGTTTCCGGTCATGGAATACCCCATTCCGGAGTACGCCTACAGCGGGCCAGCAATGTACTCTACTCGTCTCACTGGTAAACAAATCATAATGGGCTACGCAAGCAATCCGCCTAATGCGCCTTACTTCGAAACGCTCAGCACGTTTCCTTCGCCGCAAGCCCTCGACCTCTTGCGGAAATGGGGAACGAAGTTTGTGCTCGTCAATCAGAAGCTTTACCAGAACGGCAGTGTATTTTGGGGGCTTTGGCAGACGTGGAGGTCGCTAGCACCGGCGATTCAGGAAAGCGGCCGCCTGAAAGAAGTCGCTGTGCTGGGAGACGTTCATGTTTATGAGTTGCACAGCCGAGAGGTTCAACCTGTGAGCCAAGAACTGATTCCGAATCCCGGTTTTGAATCTGGAACGACTACCGAAATCCAAGGATGGACGCGAGTAGGTCAACCCAAAATCGATCGCTCTGGTAATAATGCGCACTATGGCGGAGGCAGCTGCTCTGTCACAGCCTCTGATTATCTCGTTTCGGATCCCATTCCCATTGAATCAGGACAGTGCTATCTCCTTGAGTTCTTTACTCGGCGCGCGAAAAGTGGAACCGCGCGCGGCCGTCTTCAGATCAATTGGCTGGACATGCTTCAACACCCTCTCAATCGGTCCACCGTTAACAGTCGCACGGTAGAAGTTAACGACCAATGGCGATCCGCGCGCGACCAGTTTCGTGCTCCGCCACAAAGCCGTTACGCGACGATCTATGCAGTCGCGGACACAGGGGCGGTGTGGCTCGATGACTATTCGCTGCGCGAGGTGGCTTCAGGTTGCGAGCCAAGTCTCAGCGCCATTCCGAATCCGGCCGTGCGACCGCCTGGTGCGAAGCAAGGTCGGACTTCAATTTCCTGGGACAGTCACTCAGGCGCTGCCTCATATGTAAACGTGTCGACAAATGGTGGGCCGGAGAAGCAATTTGCTCAGGGCGCCGACGGAATGCAGATCTTTGACATCGAACAGGGATCAAGATGCGAGTTTCGCCTTTACGGGGACACGGGCAGCGCGCCCATAAAAAGCATAGTGGTCACCTCGGAACCAATTCCGGCGCTGCTCGCCTCTCCAGTGGTTTTCCAATCGTCCTCAGGGCTGGGGAAAACCACAATTAGCTGGAACTTGCCCCGCGATTCCGACGTCGAGGTGTGGGTTTCCCAAGATGGCAAACCTGAGCAGCTCTTTGTCCGCGGCGCCAGCGGCTCGCAAGAAGCGCCCTGGATCGCTCGTGGTAGCATCTACGAGTTCAGAGTCTATGCAACGCGGCCGAAGCGAAAATTAATGGACAAATTGATTGTGCGCGCGACAGAGCCTTCGCCCTGAATAAAGCGCTCGCTGTGGCGATTGGCCCGATCCGATTTAGCTCGCATGGTAAATGTAATTCGGTGATCGCAAGGATGACGTGTTTTTAGTTGACAGGATCGTGCAATTTTTGCGAAACAGGCCGGCATGGTTCAGCAATTTGGGTATTCGCTCCGTGTTCTCGCAATAAATGTTGTCGTAATCGTCCTCTTACTTGCGTCCGGCTCGACATTCGCTGGGGCAGACGTTTTGACCTGGCATAATGATCTGGCTCGTACCGGTCTGAATAAGCACGAGTTTATTCTCAGGCCCGACAATGTAAACGTCACCGATTTCGGAAAACTTTTCGTCGCCAGCGTCGATGGGCAAATTTATGCTCAGCCGCTCATCGTCTCGGGATTGGAATTCCCCGGCTGGGGCAAATACGACGTTTTGTATGTGGCGACGGAACACAACAGTGTTTATGCGATTGATGCTGATACCGGCTTCTTACTCTGGCGCGTATCACTCAACGGGCCTGGTGAGACGCCTGCGGATACCGACGAGTGCGATCCGATCACTCCCGAGGTGGGAATCACGGCCACGCCGGTAATCGACCGCAGGAGCGGGCCCCACGGGACCATATACGTTGTGACAATGAGCAAGGACGCGGCTGGAAGTTATTTTCAGCGGTTACACGCCCTCGACCTCACCACAGGCGCAGAGGCATTCGGTGGGCCAGTCGAGATCATCGCCACGTATCCGGGCACAGGTGACAACAGTTCCAACGGCACCGTAGTGTTCGATCCGGTGCAATACTTTGAACGGGCTGGCCTGGCTCTAAGCAACGGTGTCGTCTATACGACTTGGACATCCCACGGCGATTGCCGCCCTTATACGAGCTGGGTGATCGGATACGACGCGCACACTCTTGACCAGGTTCGCGTGCTAAATCTCACACACAACGGACGCCAGGGTGCAATCTGGCAGTCTGGCGGGGCGCCAGCCGGCGATGCAAATGGATTCCTGTACGCAATGCTGGGTAACGGTACGTTTGAGACAACGCTGGACGCAAACGGTTTCCCGAATCATGGGGACTTTGGAAATTGCTTCGTAAAATTATCTCCGCAAAATTTTCTCCATGTTGCTGACTACTGGACCATGTTCAACACCGTCCAAGAAACGACCTTGGATTACGACCTTAGTTCTGGCGGCCCGCTCGTGCTTCCAGATATGACTGACGGCAACGGGATCCGACGTCGTCTCGTCGTCGGCGCCGGAAAAGACGCGCACATCTACATTGCGGATCGCGATAACATGGGCAAGTACAACCCGAACGCGAACATTACTCTCTACCAGGATTTACCCGGATCTTTGGGGGGATTCAATTTCAGCACGCCGGCCTTTTTCAATGGATCACTTTACTTCGGGGCGGTAGGAGACGTTCTGCGCGCGTTCAGTTTCACAAACGCGCGCCTGAACGGCAGCGCCGTCTCCAGAAGCACTAATACATTCGGGTTTCCGGGCACCACGCCAAGCATCTCGGCCAACGGAACAGCCTTTGGCATCCTGTGGGCCGCGGAAAATGAGGACCCCGCAGTTTTGCATGCCTATGACGCGACGGACCTATCGCAAGAGCTTTATAACACCAACCAGGCGCCTAACTCGCGCGATCTCTTTGGCTCAAAGACCAAGTTCGGCGTGCCTACGATTGCAAATGGGAAAGTCTACGTCGCGACGACGGGTGGCACCGTAGGTGCATTCGGCCTTTATAATCCGCCACGGCTGGCAAACTCAATCTGGCAAGCATACGTTGGGCTCGCCGACAATGCCGTGACTGGCAAATTCGTCGTTCAAGGTAGTGGCTCAAAGAACGTAGTGTTTCGGGCTTTGGGGCCATCGCTGCAGGTCAACGCCAGATTGCAAAACACCGTGCTCGAGCTGCGCGACAAAAACGGCAATCTAATAACCTACAACAACGATTGGGCAACTGACGTCAACGCCGGTCAGCTACAGTCATATGGCCTGGCACCATCCGATCCACGCGAATCGGCACTGGCGCGGACGTTACCAGCGGGTTCTTACACCTTGGTCGTTCGCGGGGCGGGTAACGCGACCGGCATCGGCCGAGTTGAGATGTTCGATCTCTCCCAACCGCCCACGGCAACAGTGGCCAACATGTCCGCGCGAGGCCTTATCGCTAGTGGTAATGTGTTACTCGGTGGTGTTACAGTAGCCGGTCGCGCATCGCAGACCGTCCTTTTCCGCGCCATCGGTCCTGATCTCATTTCGCAGGGCATCCCCTTTGCGCTGCGCAATCCAACCCTGGAGGTGTACGACAGCAACGGAACACTCGTCGCCTCCAATGATAATTGGAAGAGTAACCAGCAAGCGCCAATCGAGGCGACCGGTCTCGCGCCAGGTGATGATCGCGATGCGGCAATCCTGTTAAATTTGCAGCCGGGATTTTACACTGCGCTCGTCCGCGGTGCTGGCGGCACCATCGGCATCGCGCAGGCAGAAGCCTACGCGCTGGAGCTGTAGTGGCAGGCGTCCCGCCTGCCTAAAAACAGCGTAGGTAACCGTTCGTTCCTGGGAAGACAGCACCGTCCTCTACACCCATCGAACGCGTTACGATTTTAGGCTTGACATATCGGAGCGCTTTTTTATACAAATGCGCCCGATCGCGTCACCCGACGTTTCAACGCATCTCCGGGGCGGGCTGAAGAAGCCTCCAGGGTTGGACCTGCGCTGAGGCTGCCGCTTTACGCGATTTCCAGATTCATATGGCAGCCCGGAGTCAACCGAAATGAGACCGCTAGTCAAAGCGCCCCTCGGGACGGTTCCCCGTTCAGCACAGAACTGGATCGCAGTCAATGCAGTTCAACAATTCAACCCCAACAAAAATAAAAGGAAAAATATGAAAACTCTGAGTTTAACTAAATCAGCCGGCCGCTCACCTTGGCGGAGCGGTGGTATTCTCATCGTGGTCGCCTTGGCCTGTTTTGCGCTCTCGGCAGCTCCGAAAGCTTTCGGCGGGCTTCCCCCGCCGGCACCGGACGGAGGCTATCCCAACCAGACCACCGCTGAGGGTACCGGGGCGCTCTTCAACCTCACAAGCGGTACCAATAACACCGCGCTAGGTTTTGATGCGCTCTTCAACGACACGACCGGCGGCTGGAACACGGCTACCGGTGAGCAGACACTCTACCTCAACGTGGCCGGCAATTACAATACCGGCAATGGTTATCGAGCGCTCTACAGCAATACTGGGTCTAAGAACACGGCTGACGGCTTTCGAGCGCTCTTTAGCAACACCGGCGACCAGAACACCGCCGCGGGTTTTCAAGCGCTCTATTTCAACACAACCGGCGACAGTAACACGGCAGTGGGTCACGACGCGCTCTACAACAACACAATTGGTACCGGTAACACAGCCACTGGTTATCTTGCACTTTTTAACAACACCACCGGCAGTGGTAACGTGGCGATCGGGTTTCGTGCCCTCTCCTCAAACACCACACAGGGAGTGGACACGTCTGACGGCACGAGTGTTGCCATGGGTTACCAGGCGCTCGAAAAAAACGTCGCCGAAGACAACAACGCTGTCGGCCACCAGGCGTTGCAAAACAATACCACAGGATTGTTCAACAACGCGTTCGGTTGGCACGCTCTCATTAGCAACCTAACTGGCGACTCCAATACAGCCATCGGCGATTTTGCCGGCGCAAGCATTACCGGTAACGGCAATGTTTGTATCGGTGCAGGGATTGGCGGTGTTGCCGGCGAGAATAACACGACTCGCATTAGAAACATTGGCAATACGGCGCAATCTAGCGGCGTATTTCTCACCGTAGAGTTCGTAGGCGGCACGAAGCTTGGTTACGTCGTCTCGTCCCGACGCTACAAGGAGGACATTAAGTCGATGGAAAAAGCCAGCGAATCTCTCTTTGCACTTACACCGGTCACATTCCGTTATAAGAAAGACATGGATCCGTCCGGCACTCAGCAATATGGGCTAATCGCCGAGGACGTGGCAAAGGTGAATCCTGATCTGGTAGTCAATGATCAGGAGGGGAAACCCGCCACCCTGCGTTTCCTCAACATCCAGGCGATGATGCTCAACGAGTTCCTTAAGGAACACAAGAAAGTGCAAGAATTAGAATCCACAGCGGCAAAGCAAGAAACGACGATTGCGCAACAGCAGGACGACATTAAAGATCTCGGTCAGCTAAAGGCTACAGTCGCAAAACAGCAAGCTACGATCACGGCTCTCACGGCAAGCCTCCAAGAGCAGGCAGCGCGGATCCAAAAAGTAAGCGCCCAGCTTGAAATCAGCAGGTCGGCTCCAAAAGTGGTTGCGGATCCGTGAAGCGGCGATGTTTTAGCGGCGCCTGCTCCGGTGGGCGCCGCTATCCTGGCCGCCTCTAGCAAGGCACGTGTGGCCAGGCGATCCCTTAATTGGCGCCGCGGCCCAACGTGGCTCATCGGGCATGTTTGCGGCTGGAGACCGGCCTCGAAGGGATGGCGGAGAAGGACATCTGCCTCTAGAGCTGCTGCCGGATCGCATGCGTTGCGATCAGGCTATTGGCTAGGTGATCTGCCCCGACGCGTCGGTGGCAGCGACTTGGTTTGATTCTATGTTCGTACGCTCGGAGCACGCCTTGCGACGTGCTCCACAATAAGGCATTATGTCCCGTGACTGAAGACGCGAAAAGCGCCGCCATCAAAAAGGCAGCTGAATGGTGGAGCGACCCTCAACGCGACGTCCCGGGGACGCAATGGCTGGAGGTACCGGGCGCTTTAGAAAACATGAACCGCCGTGCTACTGGAGATCCGAAAATGGATTGGATCAACCATTCTGCAAGCCTTCTAGCCGCGTTTACAAAGCCAATTAAAGCGCTTTCACTTGGCTGTGGTTTCGGCGTGATCGAGCGAGTCCTACGTCGTTGTGACTACTGTCAGCTTATTCATGGCGTGGATGTTGCCGAGGGCGCGATTGAAGGCGCGAGAAAAACAGCTGAAGTGGAGGGCTTGGATGGTTTAACTTATGAAGTCGCCGACCTGAACACGGCGACATTTCCAACGGGGACGTATGACGCTGTTTACGCACACGCTGCGTTACATCACGTTTTTCAACTAGAACACCTTCTCGATCAAGTTAAGCAAACGCTGAAGCCGGGTGGATTGTTTATCGTGTACGAATACATCGGGCCTTCTCAAATGCAGTTTCCACGGCGCGACCTCGAACTAGCGGACGTTTTTCTTAACGTTATTCCAGAGCGTTATCGGACGACGGCGAGGCCCAAAGGTATCAAGAAAGAAGCTCTTCGGCTGTCGCTCGATGCGATGAACAGTTCGGATCCCTCCGAAAGCATACGTGCCAGCGAAATCGTACCGTTGATTGCCAGCCGTTTTGAACTCAGGCATTTCCGCTATGTCGGCGGAACTTTGTCGCTCTTAATCTTTAGCCTAATTGCCCATAACTTTAGGGAGGATGATGCTGAAATTATGCCCCTGGTAAAGGCGCTGCTTGCTCTCGACAACTTCCTAGTCGATAACGCCGTCTTGCCATCGTACCATGTTTACATGGTTTGTGAGAACACGCAGAACCCAATGCCCATGCAGACACGAAATGTTCTGCCGCCAACGGCTGCCGTGTTCCCCACGAATGGCTTGCAAACACGCAGTGTCACTCCCAACCCGACAGGGTCGATTACGGCCGAGCCAAATCCATTCCAAGCCGGTTCAGATGGACTAGGACGCACAACCGTATCGTGGATGACTTACGCGACAAGCGAGGTTGAAGTTCACGTCGATGCCCCGGATGGCCCCGTTTTCGCCAGCAGCGGGGGCGGTAGTTCCTCCTATAAGACTGACCTATGGGTCCGCGACGGCACGAGGTTCTATCTACAAAACGTTTCAGGGGGCCTGCCCTTGACTCCGGAGAACACCATTGCCATGGTCACCCTTAGATCTACCTGATAATACTATGGGGCGCCTTTCCAGTTTTCTCGTTTGTCTGGCCGCAACCATGGCGCTCGCTCCCCGCCTTTCAATCGCCGACCCTGTGAATGACATCGCGATTACCGCCAACCCCACCACATCAGAAAGTAATCAAGGCAAAGTCTTTGACGTCAAAATCTATGGAGCAAAGGGAGACGGCGTGACCGACGATACTGCCGCGTTCGCCAGCGTCGTCTCAGCGGCAACCGCGGCCAAGGGAACCGTGCAAATCCCCGCGGGAACGTACGTCGCTACGATGGCTGTGACCATGGGCGGAATTACTATCCAGGGTGCGGGTAAGGATGCGACGATCATTAAAGCGCCAAACGCTACGGCTGCGACGCGCGTCGTGGCAGTGGCCAACTCCGACGGCACAGTGCTTAAAGACCTTACAATCGATGGCAACAAAGCCGGGCGCTCTGATGAGAAGCCAATTACCTATTCATTGTTGTTATTCCAAAGCAGCGACTGCTCAGTAGAAAATGTAAGAGTGACTAACGCGGAACAGATCGGTATAGGGTTATCCGCGAGCAAGAGGACCCGGGTTTCCAAGTCCGAGGTTGACGGTTCGGGTTGGCAAAACATCACTACTTTGAACAACAAGGCCGGTGGTTGCGAGGGCACAGTCATCTCCAACTGTCGTTCAACCAATCCAGGATACGATTGCATCCAAATCACTGCCGTTGGAGCGGTAACTGTGGAAAACTGTTATCTTGCCGGCAGTCCGTTCGGCGGTGTCTATGTTGCTACCGGCGCTCGCAATGTGAAACTCAGAAACAATACGATTACCAAATGCTACACCGGCGTTGATATGTCATGGGGGACCGCCGGGGCACCCACCGGTGGGCCGGACGCGTCTGAGGGAAACGTCATCTTAGGCAATCAGATCAGACTGTGCCAAAACATCGGTATTGGCACCGCCAGTAATGGAACGGCAATCACCAATAACTCCGTGTCCGATATCGGAGTTGGCGCCCGCACCACATACACACTTCTAGGGCAAAGGACGGCAATCGCTTCCGGCGGCAGCGGCTACAAGGTGGGAGATGTTCTCACCTTCGCAGGAGGAGAGCACATCCGCCCGGCACAGGTGCAGGTCACCGCTGTCGATGCTGGCGGAAAAGTCACCTCCATTACGCTTCCAAGTCGGACCACCGCCTACTACCTCGGCGTTTACTCGGCCCCGCCGCGAAACCCCATCTCCGTGAAAGGCGGTAGTGGAACCGGAGCAACGCTTAGTACTACTTGGAATGCTCGTGCTCTGAAGTACGCCGGGATCGCGGTAGTTGACGCGGCAAACGTTGCCATAACAAATAACAGGAGCGGCAATAGCCCTGGCAACACTGGACAACGATACGGGGTCGCCTTGCTACGCCAGTATACAGAGCCGTCACACCTTACGATCAGCGGCAACACGCTCTCCGGGAATGCAGCTGCTTCGGTGTCACCGGTGATGAGGGCTGGCGGGTCCGCACGCTGAGACTGATTACACTGAGTAGCAGAATGACGGATGCGCCAGCCTCGATTGACAACAGTCTTCTTTCGATGCGTTGTTTTCGCTACGCCAATACCACACTCAAACCGCTTTCAGCCTACCTTGGCCATGGGAAGTGGAATCTCCGTAAAATGAGACTACGAGAGGCGCCGAATGATTGGTTCTGTGGTCGGCTGCGAAAGATCGATGGCACGGTGGCCGAACACAAATTGGCACGCCGGAGAGCAAATCGCCAAAAGAACAGCAAGCAGCGTGACTCTTGCTCGAGTGATGCGTGAACCCCAAAGCGCTGCCACATTACCTGGGCTTGTCGATGCGAAAATTAAGGATATTCTTTCCCGCTGTACCAAGGATTTTCGACCACCCATGCGGAGCACGCAGTTAAATTTGGCCGCCTACGATACTGATAAGATAGGGCACTACTACCTCGAAACGTACGACTCAATTCTGGCTCCTTGGCTCGATAAGGAAATTAAGCTTCTGGAGATTGGTGTGCGGAAAGGAGGCTCACTTCAATTATGGCGCGACTATTTTCCTCGAGCGACCATTGTCGGGATCGATCTTAGGCTGCCAGAGAACTTTGCGCCTGGCGAGCGAATTCAGCTCTTCGAGGGTAACCAGGCCGACACGACATTTCTATCTGAAGTCGCTATTAGGACAGCTCCAGAAGGGTTTGACATCATTATAGATGACGCGTCGCACATCGGGGAACTGACCAGAAGGGCGTTTTGGCATCTGTTCGATCATCATTTGAAGCCTGGCGGGTTGTACGCAATTGAAGACTGGGGTACCGGCTATTTGGATGATTTCCCTGATGGTAAGACTCCCGATTTAAGGCATCCGCATGTGTCCCAGAATCTGGTCAACGCCTCAATGCCTGCCGAAAACATAAAGGTCCCTGTTCCTTGTCATTCTTACGGTATGGTCGGTTTCATTAAGGAGTTGGTGGACGAACAAGGGGCCGCAAGCATCTCAATGGGTCGCAAAGGAGCGTTTCGGCTGTCAAAGTTCGAAAACCTGGTCATTACCCCAGGCATCGTTTTTGTGAGCAAGATCGCGTCCACCCTAAGTGCTTCTCCGAATCCGGTACCTGCGGGTGAACGGCTGGGCAAAACGACGATTTCCTGGAATAGTGTGGATGGGCAGATCTACGTTTCGGAGAATGGACGTGAGGAAGTGCTGTTCG
>Ga0193755_1000187_pt1 | contig 17317 bp, 17 predicted proteins | sample H1a2metaG_FD_144921 | JGI IMG/M metagenome (GOLD analysis project Ga0193755, IMG submission 144921) | Soil microbial communities from a riparian zone of the East river system, Colorado, United States - H1a2 | ecosystem: Environmental > Terrestrial > Soil > Riparian zone | place: USA: East River...
CGTAGTCGCCGTCCTTGATGTGTTCGTCGATCATCGAGTCGCCGCGCACCTTCAGGACGTAGCTGCGTCCGCGGCGCGGCAGGAGCTCGTCCGGCACGGCGATCGTCTCGTCACCTGTGATCGCTTCGATCGGAGCACCGGCGGCGACGAGTCCGAGCAACGGCAGCTCCGTGGCGCCCGTTTGGCCCTTGGGGGGGACGACTTCGATCGCCCGGCTCTCGTTATGCGTGCGCCGGATGTACCCTTTGCGCTCGAGATTGGTGAGGTGCTCGTGAACCGTCGCGAGCGATTGGAAGCCAAACTGGCGGGCGATTTCCTCGAAGCTGGGGGCGTACCCCTTCTCTTCGATGTGCTTCCCGATGTAGTCCAGGATCTCGCGCTGGCGCCGCGTGACTGGCATAGTAGCTCCCGAAGATATACCGAAACGTAATCTACCCGAATAACGCCCGAATGCAAGGATGTCTGATAACCCACGCCGTGCCTCACTCGACGCTATTCTGGCGGTAACCCGGAGCCGGGTCGAGGCTCTCAAGGCAAGAGCCGACGAGATCGAGCGAGCCGCCCAAAAGGGGCCGCCGATCAGGCCGTTTCCAGGTGCACCCGCGCCGACCGTCGGAGTGATCGCCGAAGTGAAGCGGCGATCTCCATCGCAGGGCACCATTCGTGAGGATCTCGACCCGGTCGCACACGCGCGCGCGTACGTGCGCGGCGGTGCCGTCGCAATTTCGGTGCTTACCGACGAGGCGCACTTTGGCGGATCGATTGACGACCTCAGGAGCGTCGCCGCAGCCGTTCCCGCGCCGGTGCTTCGCAAGGACTTCGTGCTCGACGAGGTCCAGATTCATGAAGCGCGAGCGGCGGGAGCGAGCGCCGTCCTGCTCATCGCTCGCGTGCTGGACGCTCGCCGACTACAGGCGCTCGCCAAAACCGTCCGTAGCTGGGATATGGTGCCGCTGATCGAGGTACATGCCGCACCGGAGCTGGATGCGGCGCTCGCCGCCGGGCCCGGCGTGCTCGGCGTGAACGCGCGCGACCTCGACACGTTCGTCGTGGATCTGCGCGCTGCCGAGGTACTCCTCGGCCGTGTGCCGCCAGAGATTCCGGTCGTCGCCGAAAGCGGCGTGGAGACGCGGGCGGACGTCGAACGTCTGGCGGCAGCCGGCGCAGACTTCATACTCGTCGGAACCAGCGTCGCGCGCCAGAACGATCCCGAGAAAGCGGTCAACGCACTGACTGGAGTGAAGCGACGGAATCGAGCTCGATGACCGTAACCGAGACAGGCCGCTTCGGCCCCTACGGTGGCCGGTACGTCCCCGAGACGCTGATGCATGCCCTCGAGGAGCTTACTCGCGTGTACGACGCGGCTCGCAAGGACCCGCGATTCTGGGCGGAGCTCGAGGGGCTGCTCAAGAACTACGTCGGACGCCCGACGCCGATCACCGCGGTTCCGCGGCTGTCCGCCCAGGTTGGTGCGCAGGTCCTACTGAAGCGAGAGGACTTGAACCACACCGGCGCCCACAAGATCAACAACACGCTCGGCCAAGTCCTGCTGGCGCAGCGCATGAACAAGCGGCGCATCATCGCGGAGACCGGTGCAGGACAGCACGGCGTCGCGACGGCAACGGTCTGCGCGCGCTTTGGTCTCGATTGCGTGGTCTACATGGGTGAAGAGGACATGCGGCGGCAGCGGCTCAACGTGTACCGCATGGAGCTGATGGGGGCGAAGGTCGTGCCGGTCACATCCGGCACGCGCACACTGAAGGACGCCACCAACGAGGCGCTGCGCGATTGGGTCACGAACGTCACCTCGACGCACTACATCATCGGCTCGGTCGTCGGGCCGGACCCATTTCCGCGGCTGGTGCGCGATTTCCAGTCGGTGATCGGGCGGGAGGCACGGGCGCAGATGCTCGAGCAGGTCGGTCGCCTGCCGAGCATCGTGGTGGCCTGTGTGGGTGGCGGGTCGAACGCGATGGGGATCTTCACCGCCTTCCTCGAGGACAAAGCGGTACAATTGGTCGGGGTCGAGGCGGCGGGGGAGGGGATAGCGAGCGGAAAGCATGCCGCGACTCTAGGCGCCGGCCGGCCGGGTGTCTTCCATGGCAGCATGAGCTACTTGCTCCAAGACGCGGACGGACAAGTCCAGCCGGCCCATAGCGTTTCGGCGGGTCTCGACTATCCCGGCGTCGGTCCGGAGCATGCTTACCTGAAAGACAGGGCCCGAGTATTGTATGAAGCCGTGACAGACGAGGACGCTCTGGACGCCTTCGCCGCCTTGTCGCGACTGGAAGGCATTCTTCCGGCTCTCGAGAGCGCCCACGCCATCGCCTGGGTGATGAAGACGAAGCCAGCCTCGCACGAACTCATCCTGATCAACTTGAGTGGCCGTGGTGACAAGGACGTCGCCATGGTTGCCGAGCTTACGGGAGCAGCGCTCTGACGAATCCGCAGGCCCAGATCCCCGAGCTGGCGCTCCCGCCGTCCCAGGTCGAGGAGCTGATGCAGGTCGTCAGCAAGGGGATGCGGGCGACGCAGCTCTACCTCCCCAACAATCCCGTCTATCAGCGTGCCGTCGACAACATTCGCAACGCGTTCCGCCAGATCTGGCAAGCCACCGACGATCTGATCTTCGACATCGGCGAAATCGAGATTCGGTGGGAGGATCACGTCGTCTACAGTCAGGATCAGCGCAACGAGAGTATCGCCTGGACGCTGTACAAGGACGGCGTCCGTTCGCTCACGTTCAAACCGGGCGTCGAAGACGCGGAGATCGTGCGCTTTCTCGCCGTGCTGCAGCAGGCGAAGAACCTACAGGCGGACGCGCCCGACGATCTCCTGACGCTGCTGTGGGCCGAAGACTTCCAGATGGTCGCGTACACCTTCCGCGAGCTCGCCAGCGAGAGCGCGGTGCCGATCGAGCGCTCAGAGAAGGGCGCACCGACGATCGGCGGTGGCGGTGGCACGCCCGGCGGCGACGCCGGCTCCGCCGATCCGACGACCCTGCGGCGGCAGGTCGAAGAGGAAGCGCCGCCCAAGCGCGAGGGGCTCGTGTCGATCGACGACTTCGACACGACCCTCTATTTCCTGGACGACAAAGAGATCGAGTATCTCCACAAGGAAGTCGAGCGGGAATACAGCCAGGATCTGCGCGGCAACGTGCTCGCGATGCTGTTCGATCTGCTGGAGCTGCAGACCTACGGGACGGTCCGGGCCGAGCTGATCTCCATCATCGAAAACTTCATCCCGTATCTCCTGGGGGCGGGGGACTTCCGCTCGGTCGCCTTCATCCTGCGCGAATGCAAGGTGATTCTGCAGCGCGCGCGCGAGCTCATCCCCGAGCATCGCCAGGTGCTGGAGGCGCTCCCGACCCGGTTGTCACAGACCGACGCATTGTCGCAGTTGCTCCAGTCGCTCGATGAAGCCACGAGCCATCCCACCGAAGACGAGCTGAGCGAGCTGTTCGGCGAGTTGCGCGCCGAAGCCCTCGGCACCCTGATGGGATGGCTCCCCAAGCTCACCAACGAGCGCGTGAAATTCCTCGTGCAATCCTCGGCCGAGCGCTTGGCGCAGACGCACTCCGCCGAAGTGCTCAAGGCCCTTGCCAGCGAGGACTCCGCCGTCCAACTCGAGATGGTCAAACTCGCGGGCCGGCTCAAGCTGCCCGGCGCTCCTGACGGCATGGGCCCGCTGCTGGAGCGCGGCGAGCGGGACCTGAAGCTGGCCGTCGTCGAGGCGCTGACGACCATCGGCAGTCCGAGTGCCACGCGCCTCCTCGAGAAGGCCATCGAGGACGAGGAGCGGGACGTGCGCATCACGGCCGTCAAGTTCCTCGGCCAACGGGGCCACCGGAATGCCTTCCCGCGCATCGAGGCCGCGGTCACGGGCAACAAACTCAAGGACGCCGACCTCACGGAAAAGATGTCGTTCTTCGAGGCCTACGGAGCGCTGGCGGGCGAGTCCGGGATTGCGACGCTCGAGAAGCTGCTCGTGCCGAAGGGCGGGCTGCTCGCGCGGAAGGAAGATCCCGAGACGCGCGCCTGTGCCGCGATGGCGCTCGGGAAGATCCGCACCCAGAAGGCGCGCGACGTGCTCCAGAGAGTCTCGCAGGACAAGGAAGCGCTGGTGCGGAACGCCGTGAACCGGGCGCTGCGCGACCTCGGACCGGGAGGGGGAAGCGCTTGACGACGCCCGCCGGGGGAGGGAAACGGCCCTCGATGATGGAGACCGCCCAGACGACGGACGGTTTCCTCCGCCATGCCGGTCGCGATTTCCTCATCGTCATGTACACGGCGTTCCGGTCGCTCAAGCTCTACCCGATCGAGAACACGCAGGTGCAGAAGGCCCTCGACGACCTCGCCGCGACGACCAAGCAGCTGTTGGACGTGGAACGTGAGCTGGAGATCCGGCTCCAGGGCGAATTCATCTTCGTCAACTCGACGCGCCTGCGCCTCGATCTCGATAACTACGCGTCGTTTTCCCACATCCTGAACGTGTTCCAGCAGTGCGGCATCGGCGCCGTGCGGATCGACGAGGGCGTGGACCGGCGGCAGCTGCAGGTCTTCGTGTCGCTGCTGCTCGCCTATGCCGCGAAGGAAGCGAATCCCAACAAGCTGTTCGAGGTGTCGCAGAAACTGACCGACGGCGGCGTGTCGCATGTCAGCGTCGAGCCTCCGCTCGAGGCGGAAGAGGACGTCGAGGAAGAAGAGCGCCAGAAGGAAGCCGCCAAGCGCACGTACGCCCGCTCGGTGGCGGTGACCAAAGAGGTCATCAACAGCATTCGCATGGGCCGCACCGCGAACGTGAAGAAGGTGAAGCGCGCGGTGCAGGCGATCGTGGACCAGGTGCTCAACAACGAGTCGTCGCTCGTCGGGTTGACGACGCTGCGTGACTACGACGAATACACATTCACCCATTCGGTCAACGTGTGCATCTTCTCGGTCGCGCTGGGGCGCAAGCTGGGCCTGACCAAGCTGCAGTTGTACGATCTCGGCATGGCCGCCCTGTTCCACGACGTCGGCAAGTCGCGCGTGCCGCTCGAGGTACTGAATAAGGAAGGGGGACTCACGGAGGAGGAGTGGCGCATCATGCAGGCGCACCCCTGGCTCGGGGTCCTGACGCTCTTCGGCCTGCGCGGCTACGGCGAGATCCCCTACCGCGGCATGGTGGTCGCCTACGAGCACCACATGAAAATCGACTTGACCGGGTACCCCAAGTCGATCCGCGGCCGCGCGCTGTCCATCTACTCCAAGGTCATCGCGGTCGCCGACGGCTTCGACGCGGCGACCAGCCGGCGTGTCTACCAGACGGTGCCAATTCAGCCGGATCAGGTGCTCAAGGAGATGTGGGAGAATCCGCGCCGCGGCTACGACTCGGTCGTCGTGAAGGCGTTCATCAACCTGATCGGGATCTACCCGGTCGGCACCTGCGTCATTCTGGACACCTACGAGGTCGCGCTGGTGCACAGTGCGAATCCCGACGTGGCCCACGTCCATCGGCCCGTGGTGCGTGTGGTCACGACGCCCGACGGCGCGCTCTTGAATCCCGGGACCGTGGTCGATCTCTCGGAGAAAGACGCGAACGGCAGCTTCCCGCGCACCATCGTCAAGGTCACCGACCCTGTCAAATACGGTATCAACGTCAGCGACTACTTTGTCTGAGAATGCCATCGCCTCGCGGTGGCGGGCGCTCGGGAAATCGCGCGCGCTGATTCCGTACCTCACCGCCGGTTTTCCCACGCGCGCCGCCTCACTCGACGGGCTGCGCCGCGTCGCCGACGCGGGAGCGGACTTCGTGGAGGTCGGCGTGCCGTTTTCCGATCCGCTCGCGGACGGGCCGACGATTCAGCGGACGACCCAGACCGCGCTGGAGCAGGGGATGACGGTGCCGCGCGTGCTCGAGTTGATCCGCGAGGCCGCGCTTGCCGTGCCAGTCATCATCATGACGTACCTCAATCCTGTGCTGGCGTTCGGCGTTGACCGCTTCGCGAAGGAAGCGCACGACGCGGGGGCCGCGGGTGTGTTGCTCACCGATCTTCCCGCGGGCGCCGATCCCGCGATCGAGGCAGCGGTTACGAACAGCGCACTCTCCCTGATCCGGTTGGTGGCACCGACGACCGACGACCGACGACTCGCAACCGCGCTGCAAGGTGCGACCGGATTCGTTTACCTGATCTCCCGACTTGGCGTCACCGGGGCCCGGGCCGACGTCCCGCCCGATCTCGACGCCCAGGTACGGCGCGTCCGCGCGGCGAGTCCGGCACGCCTGCCGGTCGCGGTCGGCTTCGGCATCGGCACTCCGGCGCAGGCGGCCGCTGCGGCGCGCTCGGCAGACGGCGTCGTCGTCGGCAGCGCGTTGATGGACGCGCTCACCAAGGGTGGCGTCGCGGCGATGGAGCGGCTCACCAGCGAGCTGGCCGCGGCGGTGCACGCATGAAGATCTCGCGCTTCGTTGCACTCTATAGTCAGGCGCTTGCCGGGGTGGGCGCGGCACTGTTGATCGCGGTGCTCATGGCCGATCACCGCTGGTTGGGGCAGATCCTCGAGATCGCAGTGCTGTTCGGCAGCGCGGTGGCGCTGCGTGGGCTGTCCGTTCCGCTGAGCAAGTATTCGTATCTGACACAGACGGCCCTCGTCGGTCTGACCGGCAGTCTGCTGGTCGGCGTGCCCGCCACTGCGCTCGCGATCGCCGGTGCGACGATCATCACCGATTGGCTGTGGCAGCGGAAGCCGCTGCGCGTCGCCTGGATCAACCTCGGTCGCGAAGTCATCACGCTGGTTGCCGCCTACGGCGTGTACGCGGCAGCACTGCACTGGCTCGACATGCCGAACGGCGCTCCCGTTTTGAGCATCGAGCTGCTGCCCGCCCTCGCCGGCTATGCCTTAGCATATTTCGTGTTCTCCCGCGTGCTGTTCTACCTCAGCCTCATCATTCGCGCCAAGTTGGAGCCGGCGGAACGATTGATGATCGTGCGCTACGAGGTGATCGCCTATGCGGCGACACTGCTCGCGGCCACGATTTTCGTCGGCGCCGTCGTCGCTTGGTCCTTCGGCGCCTGGATCCTCGTCGGCCTCGTCCTCACGTTCCTCGGCTTGCTCCTCAAACAGATGATCGAGGAAGCGATCTCGGCCGAGGAGCTCAACAAGATTCACGCGATGGAAGCGGTGATCACCGCCAACATTAGCCTCGAGGATTCTTTCCAACGGATCGAAAGACTAGCGAACCGGCTCGTGGATTGGGGCGACTTCCGTATTTACCGCCTCCACGATCATCAGCTCACACTCGTGCACCGCTCGGCGCGCGGCCGAGCGGGGCGCGGGGAACCTTCGTCGGACACGAAGCACCTACGCAACGAGGTGGCGACGCACGGCGAGACCGTCGTGATCGACGACGTCACGCGTGACAAGCGCGTGGCCGATGCGCCGATCGAGGTCCAGAGTCTCGTGATCGTGCCCCTCAAGTTCGGCGATCAGGTCATCGGCACGCTGGAGATCGAGCACCACAAGAAGCACTGCTACCGCCGCCAGGACATTCTGACGATCACGACGTTCGCCAGCCAGCTCGCGACCGCCGTCCACATCACCGACCTGCGCCGGCCGCTCGTCGAGACGGTCGAGCGGATGACGCGCCAGCTCGCCACGATCGCGCAGACCGCCGAAGCGTTGAAGGGCGCGGCGTCGGCGGTGGCGCAGTCGACAGGCGTGATTCGCGAAGGCGTCCGCCGCGAGGAGGGTGAGGTGTCGGGCGGGCTCGAGGCAACGGAAAGTCTGGCTCAGGTCTCGCGCCGCGTCTCCGACGACGGGGCCGGCGCGGCGCGCGCATCGACGGCGGCCAGTGACGTCGCGAGCCGGAACCGCACCCAGATCCGCGAAGCGATCGAGCGCCTGGTGGCGCTGAAGGCGTTCGTGGGCGAGAGCTCCGCCAAGGTCCAACAGCTCGGACAGATGAGCCGCCGCATCACCGGCTTCATCGCGTCGATCCGCGAGCTGGCCGACATGACGAACTTGCTGTCGCTCAATGCCGCGATCGAAGCGGCGCGCGCGGGCAAGCATGGCAAGGGTTTCGGCGTCGTGGCCGACGAGGTGCGCCGACTCGCCGAGCAGAGCGCGGCGGCCGCGGCGGAGGCCGGCGATCTGGTGCAGGACATCCACACGCAGGTGGGCGAGGTCGTCGAGCAGATGCGCCGCGGACAGGTCAACGTCGGCGGTGTGGAGGAGCTTTCCGCCGCGGCACTCGAAGCGCTCGACGCGATCGTCGCGGCGACCGCGGAAGCCACAGCGCACGCAGGCCGGATCACCGCGGCGGCAGGAGAACAGAATCAGGCGTTCGCGCGCCTGCGCGAGCGGATCAACGCCGTGGCGCGCATTGCGGGACAGAACCGTATCGAGGCCGACGACGTCGCCACCCGCGCGATTCAGGCGGCCGAAGGTCTCACCGACCTCGAGCGCGCGACCCGCGACCTCGAACAGGTGGCCACCATGCTGCGCGACTTGACTCGCGGATTCGCCAACGTCAATTGAACGAGCCTTCGTGGCCCTCGGCTCCAACGTGGGCGATCGCGCGGCGCACCTGGCGTATGCGCGCGAGCACCTGGGCAAGCTGCCCGGCACCCGCCTGATCGCCGCGTCACGGGTCGAGGAGACGGCACCGCTCGGGCCGGTTGCGCAGCCGCCCTATTTGAACCAAATGGTTCTGCTCGAAACCACATTGGAGCCGGCGGCGCTGCTGAAACACTGCCGCCGCATCGAGGCGGAGCGGGGCCGAGAACGACGCGAGCGCTGGGGACCGCGGACGCTCGACCTCGATATCGTGCGGTATGGGGACAAGACGGTCCGCCAGCCGGACCTGACGATTCCGCACCCAGAGCTTCCGAACCGCGATTTCTGGCAGCGCGAAATTGCTGAGCTGGAAGGGGAACATGTCTAACGTCACGACGCGCGGACTGCTCGAGATGAAAGAGAAGGGCGAGCGCATCGTCGCACTCACGTGCTACGATGCGTTGTTCGCGCGCCTGCTCGACGCCAGCGGCGTCGATATCCTGCTCGTCGGTGACTCGCTGAATCAGGTGCTCGCGGGCGCGCCGTCGACGTTGTCGGCGACGCTCGACCAGATGATCTATCACACGAAGATGGTGCGGCGCGGAACCGAGCGCGCCATGGTCGTTTGCGACATGCCGTTCCTGAGCTACCAGATTTCGCCTGAAGACGCGTTGCGAAACTGCGGCCGCGCGATGAAGGAAACGGGTTGCAGCGCCGTGAAGATCGAGGGCGGGCAGCCGATGGCGGCGACGGTGCGGCGGCTCGTGGACATCGGCATCCCCGTCATGGGACACCTGGGCCTCACGCCTCAATCGGTGCACGCCCTGGGCGGCTATCGCGTGCAGGGGCGCGACGACGCCGAGGCGGGGCGCCTCAAGGCCGATGCGACTGCGCTGCAGGACGCGGGCGCGTTCGCGGTGGTGCTGGAGCTGGTGCCGGCGCCGCTCGCGTCGCAGATCACGAAGTCGCTCTCGATCCCGACCATCGGGATCGGCGCCGGGCCGGCGTGCGACGGGCAGGTCCTGGTGCTGCACGACATGCTCGGGCTCAACGACCAATTCTCGGCCAAGTTCGTCAAGAAGTACGCGGCGTTGGCCGAGGACGTGCGGGAGGCGGCCAGGGTCTTCGCCGCCGAGGTCCGTGAGGGCCGCTACCCGGGACCGGAGCACTCCTTTGGGAAATGATCAATGATCAATGATCAACGATCATTGAAAATCGATCATTGATTATGGATTATTGATCATTCTGACCGGAGGGAAGCCGTGTCCAAGACGGAAGACGAAAAGCTCGCAAAGCTGATCAAGAAGAACATGGCGAAGGCCGCGAAGGCCAAGCCCAAGGCGCGCAAACGCTACGACCCGACGCTGCCGCCGGACAGTTCGGACGATGACATCGAGCGTCGCGACTTCTTTTCGGAGATGAAGAAGCGCGAGTTCTAGTGAACCTGCTTTGTTCCCCTACCGAGACGGTTGTGGTTCTCGTTTTCGCGATGACCGTTATCGCGTGTCGTCAGACCCGCCTTCCCAGTCCGGTGCTGTCTATCGCGGCGCAGCGGCCACGGGTACCACTAACCGCGCCTGACACGGTCCCCGCATGGGTGCGCGCGCCGAAGAATCTTGCCAGTGACACCGGCGCGTCATACCACTACTACGCTGACATAATTCTCGTCCGCTTCACACCCGATGCTACGCAGACTGAACGCCAAGCGGCTATCGACGCAGTCCATGGCGAGGTCGTGGGCGGACAGCCTATGCCAACTGGCGAGGGCTTCTACTACGTGCGCCTGAACGTACGTCGTCGCCTTGAGCCGCTCGCGAATGCGGTGACGAACCTCCAGTCCTTTCCACGTGTAGCTGCGGCCTCACTGCTCACGCCCCTCAAGTGGCAGCCCAGAAGCCCGTCACATGTATCGACCGTCCGATCAGCTGCGAGCGCTGTGGTCGTCAGTAGCGTTCTCGATAGCGCAGGCATGCACCCGGTGCATCCCTCCCGCGTGGAGCTCGCGAGTGGCTCCGCGTTTGTGCTCGGAGACAGCCTGGGTCGGTTCGCGCTCCCGGCGGTGCCGCGGGGCAAGCAGACGCTCAGAGTTCGCGGCATCGGTTTCATCGAGCAGCGTATCTCGATCGTCGTCGACCGCGACACCGTTCGGCTGCCGGACATCCATCTCTGGCGCAATCACACGCTAGACTCCGTGCGCGTCATAGCGCCATAGCGTTGCGCGGCCCTACCGGGCGACGCCATCGCCCGTTTGCTTTAACGCCGCCCCCATGCGCGAAATCACCTCCATCACCGAGATGCGCTCCTGGTCTCGCACCGAGCGCTCTCGCCGCCACACCATCGGCTTCGTTCCCACCATGGGATATCTCCACGAAGGCCATCTGCGCCTCGTGGATCGCGCGCGCGAGCTCGCCGACCGCGTCGTCGTCAGCATTTTCGTCAACCCGCTGCAATTCGGCCCCACCGAAGACCTGGCCCGCTATCCGCGTGACCTGCCGCGCGACCGGCAGCTCGCCGAGGCCCGCGGGGCCGAGTGCCTCTTCGTACCGGACGCGGCAGCGATGTACCCCGGTGAACCACTCGTTCGGGTACTTCCCGGCGCGGTAGCCGACACGCTCGAGGGTGCCGCTCGGCCTGGCCACTTCACCGGTGTACTCACGGTGGTCGCCAAGCTGTTTCACATCGTCGAGCCGGATGTCGCGGTGTTTGGCCGCAAGGATTTTCAGCAGGCCGTACTGGTGAAACGGCTGGTGCAGGATCTCGACTTTCCGCTGGCGATCGACGTTGCTCCTACGGTCCGCGAGCTGGACGGCCTCGCCTTGTCATCGCGCAACAGCTATCTCAGTCCAGACGAGCGACGGTCGGCGGTGGCGCTGTCGCGCGCGCTCAGAACGCTCGAGCAGACGTGGCGCGGCGGCGAAGCGGATCCCGCAAGGGTGCAGCGCGCCGGTCTGGAGGCGATGCGGGTCCCCAATGTCACCGCGGAGTACTGCGCGCTCGTCGACGAAAACCTGCAACCCGTCAGCCGCGTCACGGCCCACACCGTCGCCGTGGTGGCGGCACGGGTGGGGAAGACCCGTCTCCTCGACAACGTCATCCTCGGCGAAGGCATCGGCGCGGACCCGCGAGTCACGCGGTGAGCTTGCCGGCATGGGCGCAGGTGTCAACCGAGCGTCGCGCCCATATCGAGCGGGTCGTCGCACTGCTGAGCAGCTGGGCGGACGCCATGCACGTCGAGGCGAAGGAGCGCGACCGCTGGCTCCGGGCCGGCTGGCTCCATGACGCGCTGCGCGATGCGCCGCTGGGGGACCCGCTGGAGCACGGTATCGTGGCGGCGTCGCTTGCGGCACAAAACGGCGAACGGGACCAGAGCGTGCTCAGCGCGGTCCGTTACCATACCTTCGGCTTCGGCGGCTGGGATGACGTTGGACGGATGCTCTATCTCGCCGACTTCCTCGAGCCGGGCCGCGATTTCGCATCCGCCGGGCGCGCAGAGTTGGCACGCCGTGTCCCCAAGGAGCGAGACGCAGTGCTGCTGGAGGTTGCGCGACAGCGCATCGAATGGGCGCTCCGATCGGGGTGGCAGTTGTCCAACGAGACCGTGGGTTTTTGGAATCAGTTGGTCGCCACATGAAAACCCGGTGGCTGTCGCTGACTGCGCTGATCCTGGCGTCGTGTAAGAGTGACGTTCAGGTACGCGCCATACCGGGCGATCGCGGTCCCGCCATCACCGTCGAGGTCCTGAACGCCAACGGGCGGGCCGGCGACGCCCGCATCGGCACGAAGCGGCTGCGGCGAGCAGGAATGGATGTGGTCTACTTCGGCAACGCAAACGAGAACGGGCTCGACTCGACCCGCATCATCGTGCGCCGTGGTGCGGAGAAAGTGGGCGAGCGGGTGCGGGCAGCGCTGGGGCAGGGACGCGTCGAAGTCCAGCTCGACAGCGCCAGGCTACTCGATGTGAGCGTGCTCCTCGGCCTCGACTTCCACCCGTAGCTGACCGCAGGCCGCGCTGATATCCAGGCCGCGACTGCGCCGCAACACCGCTTCCACCCCCCGCTGTTTCAGGCGCCGCTCGAACGCAAGCATCTGCGCCCGCGTGCTGGGCGTGAGGTCGGGCGCGCCGCCGGGATGCAGCGGCAGCAAGTTCACCAACGCCTCGAGCGGCTGCGCGAGCTTCGCCAGCTGATCGGCGACCTCGAGCGAGTCGTTCTTTCCCCCGATCAGCACGTACTCGAGGGTCACCCGGCGCCGAAACTGCTTCAGCGCCTCCATCAGCTCGGGCAGCGTGTACTTCTTTTCAATCGGCATCAGCTCGCGGCGCAGCGTCGGGGACGGCGCATGCAGGGACACCGCCAGTCGGAACTGTTCGCTCCGGCGCGCGAACTTCGCGAGGTTGGGAAGAATCCCGACCGTCGAGACGGTGATGTGGCGAGCGCCGATGCCGAGTCCTTCGGGCTGATTGAGGATCGTGAGCGTCGCGTCCACCGCATCCCAGTTGAGCAGCGGCTCCCCCATCCCCATGAACACGACGTTGGTGGGCTTGAGAGCGGGATCCCGCAACACCAGCTCGCGCACCTGCCCGGCGATCTCACTCGCCGAGAGGTTGCGCCGAAAGCCCATGCGTCCCGTGGCGCAGAACACGCAGCCCAGCGCGCACCCGGCCTGTGACGAAATGCACAGCGTCCGGCGCTTGCCCTCGGGGATCAGAACCGACTCGATCGCTTCCCCGTCGTCGAGTGCCCAGAGAAACTTCTGCGTGCCGTCGGTCGAGACCTGCTGGGTGCGCAGCGTCAGGCGCTTTAGAGGGAATACTTCGTCTAGAGCGGCCCGCAGCGGCGCGGGGACATCTGTCGCATCGGCCCAACTCGCCACCGGCCGCTGCCAGAGGCGCGGCGCCACCTGGCGCACGCGATAGGGCGGCTCGCCCCGTTGCGTCAGCCAATCCGTAAGCGCGATGCGCGCCGCCTCCGGCGTCAAACTGAGAAGATCGACGCTCACCGAAACCGCATCTCGACGCCGACGCGGTAGGTCGAGCCGAGGTCGTTCACGCCGGTATCGCGCGCCAGGGTGACGCGATACTTGCCGATCACGAGCCGCAAGCCGGCGACCGGCCGCCAATGCACGCCATCGCTGTAACCGCCTTCCCGGGCCAGCATCAGATCGAGTGCGACCGTCTTCGCGAACTCGGCACCCACGCCAAACTGGTGATCGGCGCCGAATCCGTGCGCAAACGAGATGCCGTATCGCGCGCGGACGACGACGCGGTCTGTCGTCAGCGGGCCCTTCCAGATTCGACCCTCGATGCCGGCGTAGATATCCTGTGCCGGATCATTGGTCCTGAGCGACGAGAAGAAGTGCGTGGCGGCGGCGAGGCGCAGCCGGTCGCCGGCAAAGGGCTGGCTCGCTCCGACGTCAAGCGTCCACCGGTCCCCGCGGGCGAGGTCGAGACGCGTCTGGTGAAACGCGAGCGTCGCGCCGACACTCGTCTTGCCGATCAGCCGCGACCACGTGGCGCCAAGCGCGAACGTGTAGACCGGAATCACGCTGCCCGTGGGATCAGGGCTATCGACGGTCTGCGTGATGTCACTCAAACCGACGCGGCCGTAGAGCAGGCCCAGCTGTCCAATCGAGCCCGCGGGAATGCGAACCGCCGCGATGATGCCCGTGGCATCGACCGCGGCGGGCGTCTGAATCGCCTCCAGCGCGAGCTGGACCCGCGCGCTGTCCTGCGTCTGCGCAGGATTCCACAGGACGGCGGCGGGACCCAAGGTGAGGGCAGGAGGGACCGGGAGCGTCGTGGCGGCAACACGCCAGAGCGTCGTCCCCGTCGCCTGCTGTCCGGGCGCTCGCGCAGCACCGAGCAGCAGTCCAACAACCAGCAGGCCAATGCGTTGCATGCCGAACGTTTACTCACGACTGTGGCGCCGTCAACTCAAGTCAACTATCTTCAACCGGTTACGGCACTTGGACATACTCCATTGCGGCTCTCCGAATTGCTTACCCCCGACCGGATCCGGGTCCCTATCAGGGCCCAGAGCAAGGAGGGCGTGCTACGGGAGTTGGTCGACCTCTTGGTGGGGGGCAACGGGGCAGCCCCTGATGTTCTGCAAGCCGTGATGGAGCGGGAGCGGCAGTTCCCGACTGGAATCGGCTACGGCGTAGCGGTTCCACATGGCAAGACTCCAGCCCTCGCCAATCTCGTTGCGGTTGCCGGCACGGCGCGGACTCCCGTGCCTTATGAAACGGTGGATGGTGAACCGGTGCGGTTGTTCTTCCTGCTCGCCGGTCCCGAGTCGCAGGCGGGCGCGCATGTCAAAGCATTGAGCCGCATCTCGCGGCTCGTGCGACGCGAGCCGATCCGCACCCGGCTGCTCGAGGCTCGCGATGCACAAGAGTTCTATCGCATCCTGTGTGATGCGGAGAGGGGAGGCGCATAAACGCGAGCGTGACTCAGACAACCCTGCGAACCCATCGCTGCGGTGCGCTGCGGACAGAGCACGTGGGGCAGCGAGTTCGTCTGGGGGGCTGGGTCCACCGCCGCCGCGACCTCGGAGGAATCGTCTTCATCGACCTCCGCGATCGTGACGGTTTGGTACAGGTCGCCGTCGGGCCGGGTTGGGCGTCGCCCGATCTCGTTGCCCGCGCCCAAACGGTGGGAACGGAGACCGTCGTGCTCGTCGAGGGCGAAGTCGTCGCCCGTCCTCCTGCCATGCGGAACACCGAGCTCGCGACCGGGGAAGTCGAGGTGCACGCGACGTTGCTGCGCGTCGTCGGGCCGGCGGAGACTCCCACGATTCCGGTCGCGCGCGGCAAGGGCGAGGAGCTGCCCGCCGAGGAGCTGCGCCTCAAGCATCGCCACCTCGATCTGCGGCGACCCGAGCTCCAAGCCAATCTGATCCTGCGCCACCGGCTGCTGCAGCGCGCGCGTCGCACGCTCAGCGAGCTCGATTTCCTCGAGATCGAAACCCCGATCCTCACGAAGCCGACGCCCGAGGGCGCGCGCGACTATCTCGTGCCGTCGCGCGTGCATCCGGGCGAGTTCTACGCGCTGCCGCAGTCGCCGCAGATCTACAAGCAGCTGCTGATGGTGTCGGGGTTCGATCGCTATTTCCAGATCGCACGCTGTTTCCGCGACGAGGACCTGCGATTCGATCGCCAGCCGGAGTTCTCGCAGATCGACATCGAGGCGTCGTTCGTCGGGCAGGAGGACGTGATCGGTTTTGTCGAGACAGTGCTCGTTGCGCTGTGGGACGAAGCCGGCCACAAGATCGCGCGGCCATTCCCCCGTTTGACGTGGCGCGAATCGATGGAACGGTACGGCACCGATAAGCCCGATCTGCGCTTCGATTTTCCGATCACCGACTGGACCACACATGTCCAGCCGCTCGGAGTGCCGTTCTTCCAAGGCGCGAGCAACGGGTCCCGTGTGCGAGGCATCGCGGTGCGCGGTGGCGGCACGCTATCCCGCAAAGACGTGGACCAGCTCACCGAAACGGCAAAGACCAACGGCGCACCAGGCCTCGCCTGGGTAAAGCGCCAGGGCGAGCAGTTGTCCGGCTCCGTCGGCAAGCACTTCACCGCGGAAGCCCTGGGACGGATCGGCATCGGCGACGGCGACGTCGCGTTGATGACGGTCGGACCCGATCACGTCACGTCACCCGCCCTCGACAAGGTGCGCCGCGAGGTGATTCGGCGACTCGCGCCACGTCCCAAGAACGCCCATGCGCCCTGCTGGGTGGTCGACTTCCCGTTGTTCGAGCCCGACCCGGAGACCGGCAAGCCGGTGTTCGCGCATCATCCATTTACTTCGCCGCATCCCGACGATATCGGCAAACTCGACAGCGAGCCGTTCGCGTGCCGGGCGCTGCACTACGACGCGGTCTACAACGGGAACGAGCTGGGTTCCGGTTCGATTCGTATCACCGATCCGGCGGTACAGCGCACCGTTTTCAGGCACCTGGGACTCTCGCCGGCCGAGATCGATGCGCGCTTTGGGTTCCTGCTGACCGCGCTCGCCGCGGGCGCCCCGCCGCACGGCGGCTTCGCGATTGGCTTCGACCGTACCGTGATGCTGATCATCGGCGCGCCCTCGATGCGCGACGTGGTCGCATTTCCCAAGACGACCGCGGCGCGCGCGTTGTTCGAGGGCGCGCCCGCGCCGGCGCGGCCCGAGGATCTCGCCGCACTTCACATAAAGGTGGTGCCTCCTCATGAGTGACGACGTCGTCCACCGGCTGTCCGTCGAAGGCGTCGATCCGCTGGCGTTGGCCGGCGTGAACGATGCCAACCTGCTTGAGCTCGCGCGCCGTTTGGGCGTGCGGGTCTCGCTGCGCGGCGACAGCATGTCCCTCGCCGGACCGGCCGCCGCGATCGAGCGCGCCGGCCCCGTGGCGCAGGCGTTGATCGACCTCGCGCGCATGGGGGAGAATCTCGACGTGCACGACGTGGAGCGCCTGGTGTCCGACGAGGCGCACGGCGAGCTCGGCCGCCAGGGAGCGGCCTCTGATCCGGTGAAGATCATTCTCCCGGGGTTACGCCGCGTCATTCAGCCCAAGACCGCGGGGCAGCGAGAGTACCTGCGGTCGATTGCCGAGCACGACATCGTCATCGGCATCGGACCGGCAGGTACCGGCAAGACGTATCTCGCGGTCGCGGCCGCGGTCGACGCGCTCGCCCGCAAGCGGGTGCGTCGCATCATCCTGGCACGACCGGCCGTCGAGGCCGGCGAGAACCTCGGGTTCCTCCCCGGGGATCTGCAGGAGAAAGTCGATCCCTACCTGCGC
>Ga0193755_1000189_pt1 | contig 17267 bp, 11 predicted proteins | sample H1a2metaG_FD_144921 | JGI IMG/M metagenome (GOLD analysis project Ga0193755, IMG submission 144921) | Soil microbial communities from a riparian zone of the East river system, Colorado, United States - H1a2 | ecosystem: Environmental > Terrestrial > Soil > Riparian zone | place: USA: East River...
CAGATCGCGCCGCGATATACCCACATCCATTCTCGAGCAATACCGCTTTTCTCGCGCAGGCGGTCTATGGCGGCGGCCACGACCAACGCAGAGAAGAATCCGGCGATGACCAGCCAGCGCCAGGCAAACGAGGCAACGTCTATTTTCGGTATCAGCTTCGAGATATAGATCGAGAACGAAGTGCACATGAACGTCGTCGCCAATCCCATCACTATCCACAAGCGAGTCTGGGACTCATGACCCTCAGTCCGCTGACGGGCGGTTCCTAACTCGTCCGTCACGGGGCGCCGGACTCGATGCAAGATGGCAACCCCGGTCAACAGCGCCAAGACCTGAGCCACAAACGAGACGTTCATCGCATCACCAAAACCATCGATACCCTTCAATAGCGTTATGTAGCTGCTGTGGTACGGAAACACCGCGCTGAAATGTTCGGAGGCGGACTTGATCTCAAAAAATGCGGGGAGCAGGTACACCGCGCCCACCGCGAGAGCGATCGCTATCCCCGAGAATATCCGAATGGCGATCTTGGGGTCTCGCTCCCTGGCAGCCCAGAGCAGCGCGTAAAACGCGAGTGCATAACTCATCAGGAAAGCTACCGGGATGTGGGTCATCAGGAGCAGTCCGTGAAAAAGACCGAGACCTGCGTAGTAACGAGCTTGCCCGGACGCCCCGAGCTTGAAAGCGAAATATACAATAAGCGGAACCAACACGAATCCCGCGAACTCCGGCATCGCCCCTCGCCAGTAGAGATCCACAACGTGGTAGGGAGCGGTCATGTAAACGAGCGCGCCGGCGGCGCTCGCAAATGTGCTATGAAACTGTCGTGATACCGCATAGAACGCAACGCCCGAAGCAGCCAAACTCAAGCCGGAGATGACGAAGAGTGTAGACACCCAATCATTCAGAACTGCGTTTGCGAGCGATGTGACGTAGTAAAGACCGGGCGGATAGAAGTTGGTCCAGGCAAGGCCGTAGCCGTTGTTGACGTCAGGCAGCCAGCGCGGGTAGACGACTCCTGTCTTGAGCACCTTGTCGAACTGTTCCATAACGGCAAGGTGTTGAGCCATGTCATGAGTATTGATCATCCTCGACACACGATCGCCGGGACTCGCTTCTTTGTGCGAAAAATAAAACGGAGCGGCTATCACTGCGCCTGCGATAAGAGCGGCGAGCACGATTAATGCCGGCCTCGCCCATGATGTGGCCGGGGCTTTCATCAGAAGTGGACTTCTCCTGTCAAAGCTCGTTCGAAGCGGTGAGTCATTCGAGTTCCAGTTTTGGTTACGACCCGTCACTCCTTTGGCCGGCAGACGAGGATGAACTGATAGCCCAGGAGCGTTTTTCTGAGGTTGGTCAGGGCCCAGTTGAGTACGTGGAGGAAGCTAAGCGGCCGACCTTTGCTGGTAGCCGGCAAAATCAATGGCAGCGGAATTGGCGTGACGCCGGTGCTGACCACGTCGAGCCCCGAATCGGCCGCCAACTGCCTGGCGCTCTTCAAGGTAAAAAAGCGAAGGTGAGTTTCATCCAGGATTCCGACTCGGCTGTAGTTGAAACGCCCCAGCAACAGATTGAGGCGCACCCAGATGTTGGCGACGTTGGGCAGCGAAATCAGAATCTTGCCCCCGGGTTTGAGTTTGCCGGTCAGCTTTTCGAGCAAAGCTCGCGGGCTTCGCAGGTGTTCCAGCACATCTCCAAGAAGGATTGCATCGTAGAGACCAAGCTCGTCGAGGTCCAGCGTCTCAACATTGCCTTCAAACATACGGGTGCAATGATGCCGGGCAATGTCAGCCATCGCGGAGTCTTGTTCGATCCCGGTAACTGCGCAGCCGAGGGCTGCCAGCTCCGACGTCAAAAATCCGGTTGCCGTCCCGACCTCCAGGACCTCAGCCGGCTGTTCCTTCTTGATCCAGTTGATGATCTGAGCATGGCTGCTATACGGGTCCGCCTTCTTGTAAACATAGCGGTCCCCCGTCACGTCATACTTCAAATCATGTTTCATTCTTGCTCTGTGGAGCCGGTATCCCAACGCGGCCTTGATGCAGTGAAAAGCGTACGCCATTCCATTGACGTAACATATCTCATCACCATAGTAGGTGGGGATCGGCCGCTCGGCAATTCGCAGTCCCGCTTCGTGGAACTGTATGAGGATCTCGGTGTCGAAATGCCACTCGTTTGAGTTGAGGAGAAAGGGCACTTTCTTCAGCGCTTCACAACTGTAGAGGCGGTAGCCGGAATGAAACTCGGAAAGATTCATCCCGGTCATAAGGTTTTCGAGCCAGGTCAGGATTCTGTTGCCGGCAAACTTGTAGAGAGGCATCCCCCCGGCCAGAGGGTTACCTCCCGCAGCCATGCGCGAACCGAAGACCATGTCGGCTTCATCGGCCTCGAGCGGTTCCAACAACTGGCCGAGCACCTCGGGAGCATATTGGCCATCGGCGTGCAACATCACGACGATGTCGAGGCCACGCTCAATCGCATATTGATAGCCGGCCTTTTGATTGCCCCCGTACCGGAGGTTCTGTGAATTGCGGTGCACCGTCAGCTTGTCGAGCCGCTTGGCGTGCTTGTAGCCTATCGCCGCGTAGTACGTGTTGTCCGTAGAGCAATCGTCAAAAAGAAAGACCTCGTCAACCCGGTCCCATACGTCCTTTGGTATCCGGTCCAGCGTCCAGTCAAGCTTGTTGACTGCATTGTACGCGATGACGAAGATGCCGATTTTCTTTTGTCGTGCTGGCATTCGGACCCTTAGTGAAGCCTTTCTTGAAAAATTGCAAAGCTTCCGTTAGAAGACCTGTATAACAGATCAACCGCGGACTGCTCAACAGCGCGCTGACTGTCGCCCATCGCCAGAACGTAACGAACTCCCAGGCTCTTCAAGGCGGGATGGTCTGGAGCAATGTACACTTCTAAAGCGTCTTCTTGCGAACTTTGAAACGAGACCCACGATGAATCCGGCCGATAGATGAACTGAACCTGGGCAAACCTGTTGTAAGCTCTTTCGTAACTCCCTCCAGTTTGATCAAGCGAACGCCAGAGGGCGAGTTGTGGCGGCCAGTGAACTCCGGTGAGCGACCTGCCGCCGAGCGCGGTGATCAGCATCCCGGGCTGCACACCGCCATAGGTTATCCAGAGAGGCCGGTCGGCTGATTTCTTGTTCAACCCGACGATTTGTTCGGCAAGCTCCGAGTGATAGATGTGATCCAGGTTGGTGGCGAGCGGATTAAACACTGCAGTGGTGGTTATCAGGATAACGGTCAGCACACCGCAAAACAGCCGACTCTTTCCGGCCGCCAGACAGTAGGATAAGAACCCCGCAAGAAGTCCCACGATCAACGCGAGTCTCACCGACGGGAAGCCATCCGCCAACTTCCTCAAAACCAGACCGTGAACGACGAACAACAGCGCGATAACTCCAGAGACTACCCATGGTCTGATTCGAGACCACATCGCACGTCGGTCCTGTGTTTCCAGCTTCAAGTCTTTGATCCGCGACAGCACATATACGCACAGGAATATCGAAGCGAGCCCAATCCCGAGGTCGGCCCGATTCGAGGGAATGTAACTCATCAAAGTGAGCCGGGCGATGCTCTCGGGTAAGCCGACGAACAGGAAAAAGAGCATACCAGTAAGAAAACACACCAGCGACCAGCCAACGGCCCCAAGCCTGCTCGTCAGCCTTCTCGAAAAGCCAATCATCAGGAATATCGCTGGAAACAGATAGTAGTACGACGATGCTTCGGTTTGGTTGCCCAGCGCCTCCCGGGGCTTGTAGATAGTAATCAGGTTATACATGCCTTCGAAGAGAAGGGCGAAAGAGTAGTCGCCGCCGAGCGAAACGCGCTTGCCCGGATAAACCGTCTTGGACATGACTTTCAAATCAGCCGAACACGTTATAAAGAACGAAAGAGTAAGTCCCGCGGCCAGCAACGCAGCCACAGACAGGGGAACCATTCTGGTCTTGAGCTTTGATTTCAATGAAGCGTAAAGCTTGTCGCGCACCACGAGCCCTAAGAAGACCAGCAAGAACAGGTATGCCAATGAGACCTGCGAGGGCGGATAGAGAATCATTATGAATCCGGGCACGCTCAGCCCAAGGAGAATCGCACTGATCATCTGGGTGGATTTCTTATCAGAAGCAAGCAGATGATATGCACACAGGCAACCCAACGCGGGAAAGAATGTAAACTGAGCCGGCCACAGCGACCAGCAGACTACGTGTGCAGAGGCACAGAACCAGAAAGCCCCAAATGCGGCCAGCGACCGGTGACCTCGCAGGATGATCTCCAACAGGAGGTAGAGCACCGTGAAGCATGAGAAAACTCGGAACCACCAGTACCACGCGAGTCCTCGCTGCGCTCCCAGAAAGAAATAACCCCAGGTTGCCGGCCTCGCTAACGTGACGATGTGCCATACCGGTGTATGAGGGACCGAGAGCATGTTTTGACCGTTGCCGATGTTCGTGTTCACGACGGGAAACCGGGGACGGTGCGCCAACTGGCTCAAAGAGAGAGGGGTCGAGATTATCAATTCGTCCCACCTGATCCATCGCGCATGAGCCATCAAGAGGTCCCGGAGACCTATTTCGTCCTCCCTGGCCGACTCTTGCGGAGGGTTGAACAAGTAGCCTGAGTAAGGTTTTTCCGGCGCCCACCAACCCGCCGTCACGCCGGTTGAAGAGCCGTGAATTCCAAAGCCGACGAGTAGCACGAAGAGCGCCCAGAGACCGAGAAGCGCTTTGGTTCCGGTGCTCAGGCGCGAAAACCGCGCCTTTGGCTTCTCCGCGCGAGCGAGGTCTTCAACGGACCCGGCAGCCGTTTCAGCGTCTTCCAGGGCTCACCTCGCTTTGGCTGATTTGATAAGGGTGTCGATTTGAGTTATCTGTCGGCGGTTTCTTAAACGCTGTCGAAGTGTAGCCCAGTGTGAAACGTTTCTCGCGGTCCAACGGCTCCAAAAGAAGGAGCGCCGGGCCTAACAGGTAAGCCAGAAATATGTGAACGGGAGACAGGGCCAAGATCATTAGAGACATATGTTTCTTGTACCCCACAACAATGCGAGGAATGGCATTGGCCAGCCTGTCGTACAGGTAGTAAAAATACCCGCCACGTTCCCGGACGTTCAATACCTCAAAACCCGCATCCCTTAGAATCAGCTCGAGTCCATACTTCGTGAAATAGAAATAGTTGTAGGGCTCTCCATGAATCCCGAATCCCTGCGGGACCGTGACAAAGAGCCGGCCGGAATCCGTCAACACTCGGTGAAGTTCTTTCAGCGCGGCCGAAGGGTACGGCACGTGTTCCAGCACCTGGGTGCACAAAACGACATCGTAAGTTCCATCTGGCACCGGAATGCTATCGATGGGGCAAACATGAGTGTGTCTGCCAGCCAGATCGTCGCGTCGTCCATCATCAAGATTGCCGTAAAACTCCTGGACCTCCGCGAAATCAGACGATTCATAATTGCAGTGCGCAAAGTACTGCTGATAGGGTTTCAGGCCTGCGGCGACATCCAACACCTTCGAGGTTGGAGGCACCGATTGGGCAAACTGCCTTACCGCCTCCCTCAGTGTCCTGTTCTCGATATCGGTGAGACCGAGCAGCTTGTAAGCGAGCTTCTCAAAAAGATTGAGTCTCTTGCCGCCTAACATCTATAAGTCCTCAATCTCTCTGCTGGCTGTAACGGCCCAATCGTAACCTTTGGCTATTTTGAAAGCTGATTCGGCGTGCTCGCTGACCTGGTCACGGTGTTGGAAAGCCCATCTCAACTTTTCAGCAAGATCGCGCGCGTCCTCCTTCAAAGCAAGAGTTGCCGAGTTCGTTCCAAGCACCTTAGAGATTGCAGGTATGTCGCTGGCAACGATCGGGAGTTTGCTCGCCATCGCCTCGATCAACGATACGGGAAGACCCTCCCAAATTGAAGGCATGACAAAAAAGTCGTACTGGTGATAGAGCTTCGGCATTTCGTCATGTCCTACCGGCGAGCGAAACTCGACCATGTCCGCTACCCCAAGGTGCTGTGACATCGCTCTCAAGCGTGGCTTCAGAGGCCCGTTTCCGATTATGTGCAGCGTCAGACCAGGATAGTCTCGTTTCAAGTACGACACTGCCTCGATCGCGTAGCGGTGCCCTTTTGTTTCAGCTAATCGCCCGACGCTCAGCAACCGGATGTTTCCGTTATTGCTCGGGCCCGGTTGGGCCGGAATAAACTCATCGAGGTTGACCCCGTTTGGAACATAACAAACCTTCTCGGCGATGGCCGGCGACTCTTTCAACTCATCCGCGAACCACTCTGCATCGCAGATTATTCGATCATACTTGAGCGCGCCCGACCTCAGAAGCCGGTCCATCACAAAGCCCGCCAGACCAAAAACGGGCCCATAGTATTTGGTCCAACCTCGCAATGTTCGCGAAAGCATGTGAGTTATCGCGATCCGTCTCGCAACAGGCAACCGCAGAAGCGACAAGAGGAAGGTCGGCGGAAACGGCGCAAGGTCCTCTCTGATTAGATCGAACTTCCCTTCCCGTAGAAACGACGGAACGTAGAACATCAGAAAAAGATTTGCTGCCGCCAGCGAAACGTAATGCGGGTACGGATACCTTCGAAGCAACCAGTCGGGGAGGGTCTTTCTGGCGACTATCCTGACGCCGTTGATTTCTGTGAGCGGCGGGTCGTCGGCGTCGGTTGTCCCGCAAAGAATGGTTATCTCGTGACCGGAGCGCGCAAGCCGGAAGGCTACCTCTCGTGTGCGCGTCTCGGCGCCGCCCTCTTTCATGGGGGGAGAATGACTGATGAACAAGATCCTCATTGTTGCTTCTTGACAAGCCGCCGCAGTAGCTGAAAGTTCTCGTTGTGGTATTTCGATAGTGTATCGAGGATCAAACCGATGCTCAGGCTCAACGCGGCCAGGATCATGGTTCCAGTTGCTAATACGGCCGAAGGTAGGCGATAGACCTGGCCCGTTTTCAGGTAATCCGCTACGGCGCCAGAACCCGCGATGGCGCTTATGATTACCAGCACGCCGCTCAAAGATGAAAAAAAGATCAGCGGCTTGTAGTCCTTGAAGATTATGAGAATAGCCTTGAGAACGAGGAATCCGTCTGAAAAGGTATTCAACTTCGAATAGCTGCCTTCAGGTCGGCTGCCATACTGAACAGGCACCTCCCTGATGACGAAGTCTTTGGTGGCTGCCTGGAGTGTCATCTCGGTCTCGACTTCAAACCCCTTTGATTTCAAAGGCACGCTCTTTACGAACTCCTTTGACAGCACGCGATACCCCGACATCACATCGGTGAGCTTGATCGAAAAAAGTCTCGAAATAAGTGATGCAACCAGTCGATTCCCGAACCTGTGAAAGCGTCGGTACGAATGGTCTTCAACCGAAGACTCTCTGACGCCGACGATCATATCGACTCCGCCCTTCCGGAACTCCGCGACCAATTCCTGCGCGGCAGAAGCTGGATAGGTGTCATCGCCGTCAACGGTTATGTAGACTTCAGCGTCCACCTGCTCAAACATTTGTTTAACGACGTTTCCTTTTCCACGCCGAGGAGCGTGGATGACGGTTGCGCCGTTCATCTGGGCGACCGCCGCCGTGTTATCGGTAGACTCATTGTCAAAGACGAGGATGTTGGCCCCAGTCAAAGCCCCTCTGAAATCCGTCACAACCTTGCCGACGGTCTTCTCTTCATTGAAACAGGGAATCAGAACGGCGACGTCGCCGTAGCGGTTTGCATAGCTTGCTTGACCTTCGCGGCCTGGTTTACTTCCGCTCATCTCGGGGAACTCCAGCTTGCTAGAAGCCTAATCAATCGCCGGCTATGGGCGAACACCGGTCAAACAGGGCGGCACTTCCTTCGCGTGCGCAGCGCTGAGCGAGCGCGGCCTCCGCCTCTGATCCTGACCCTCAGCGCGGGGCGTGCGCACCAGATTGCTCTTCCTGAAGTGAGCCCGAACTCTATCAGAATCCGAAGTTTAGAAGGCCCTCATCTTCGTTGTCAAATAGCCGACAACTGGCGCCCGCTAGCGCAGGCCTTCCTTTCCAGCTCGGTTAGAGCAAGGTCGGTTAGCTGTCTCCGCTCCGCACGACTCGGGGCGCTATTCGAAGCAGCAACTTCTCAGCGAACGCTTCGCGAAAACTAACTGATTTGTCGTCGCCCAAACGAATCGAGGTACATCAAAGTTGCTCGTCATTACCGGACCAGGTCTAAATTACCATCGCGCATCGTCCTGGCCTGGTTGCGATTATGCATCTTTACTTTCGGCCCTCGCGGTAATATGCTACCCCGGAAATAATCAAAGGTGCAGGGACACCATTCGCGGTTTCACCATCACCAGTGCGCGTCGCAACGTTGGAGATTCGATGAAGAGGAGCTTCCTTTTTGCCGGGCTGTTAGTGGCATCCACGCTGATCTCTGCCATCTTCTTCCTCAGGGCTTCCGCCTCCGGAATCACCCATGTCAACTCGACGGCTGCGCCGAGCGCCCCGGCGATGACCTTCACCGTCAGCACCACTGCTGATAGCGGCGCCGGCTCGCTTCGCAATGCCATCACTCAGGCAAACGCAACGCCGGGCGCGGATGTAATCAACTTCGACATCGGGATCAACACGCCGTCTATCCATGTCGGGAGCGTTGTGGCGCTTCCGCTCCCATCTATAACCGAGGCGGTGACCATTGACGGAGAGACCGGCGGGGCGACTCGAGTGGAGCTCGACGGCACTCAGGCAGGCGCTGCCGCAGACGGCCTAACGATAACGGCCGGCAATTGCGTTATTCGAGGGCTAGTGATAAACCGCTTCAGCCGCAATGGCATTTCGATAAGCGGAGGCGGCAGCAACGTTCTGCAAAACAACTTCATCGGCACGGATGCAGCAGGCGCCGTGATGCTTGATAATGCCGGGTCCGGCGTGAGCATCGATGGTTCGCCCAACAACACGATTGGGGGAAATGCGGCCGCTGTTAGAAACCTTATCTCAGGAAGCGACGGCAATGGCGTGCAGATACTCAATGCTGGCGCTTCCAACAACACCGTGCAGGGCAACTTCATCGGCACCGATGTGACAGGCACCGCAGCCTTGCGGAATGCTTCAGGCGGTGTGCTCGTTCTCGCAGGCGCAACCGGCGCGCGCATCGGCGGCGCGGCAGCGGGGACAGGCAACCTTATCTCCGGGAACGCCGGTTTCGGCGTACGTATCGAGGCTGCCAACAATCAGATCCAGGGAAATTTGATTGGCACCACGGCCGACGGTTTGAATCCGCTTCCAAACGGCGACGGCGTCGAGTTGGCCGACAGTGCCACCAACAACCTGATCGGCGGAACCGGCGCGCGCAATATCATCTCGGGGAATGATGCCAGCGGTGTGGTGATCATCGACAGCTCGTCGGCAAATCAAGTTCAGGGCAATTTCATCGGCACGGATATCAGCGGCACGATGGCTCTGGGCAATGCCTCGGTCGGCGTGCTGATTGACTTCAATGCATTCAACAATACGATTGGCGGGACTGCCGCGGGCAACGGCAACGTGATCTCGGCCAATTTCGCTGGCGTAGCGATCAGTCTCGGTACTGGAAACCTTGTTCAAGGAAACCTCATTGGCACCGATGTAAGCGGGGCTGCTCTGGGCAACCTGGGAAGCGGCGTTCGCGTCCTGGGTAGCGGTCTCAACAACACCATTGGCGGAACTCTAGCGGGCGCGGGGAACACGATCGCATTCAATAATCTATCTGGGGTAAACCTGTTAGGGGGCGCGCAGAATGCCGTCCTCTCAAACTCGATTTTCTCGAATGCTGTTCTGGGGATCGATCTAAGCGATGACGCAGGAATAACGCCGAATGATCCGTGCGACGGCGACACCGGTGCGAACAATCTTCAGAACTTCCCGAACCTCACGTCCGCGACTTCCGGCGGCGGCACCACCACGATTCAGGGAAGCCTCAACAGCACGGCAAGCACGCAATTCAGGATCGAGTTCTTCTCGAACCCGGTATGCGACGGATCGGGCAACGGGGAGGGCGCCGCTTTTATTGGCTCGACTGTCGTGAGTACAGACCCCACTTGTCTTGCGTCGATAAACGTGAACTTGCCGGTATCGGTACCCGCTGGCCAGTTCATCACCTCTACCGCGACTGATCTTCAAGGCAACACATCGGAGTTCTCAGCCTGTGTGGCAGTCACGGCGGCGCCTTGCACGATTCTCTGTCCCGCTGATGTCAGCGCAGACACTCTTCCGCTGCCCTTCGGTTGCGGCGCGTTGGTAGGTTATCCCGCGCCGACTACGGTCGGTGGGTGCGGGAGCGTCGCGTGCGCTCCACCTTCAAACTCGTTTTTCGCCGTCGGAGTCACTCTGGTGACCTGCACGGCCGAAGCCGGATCGAGCTGCTCATTCAACGTCACGGTGAGGGACACAACCGCGCCACGAATCACTTGTCCCGGCAACATCTCGACTTCTGCGCCCCCGGGACAGAACTCTGTAGCTGTGACATACGCACTTCCCACAGTAGTCGACAACTGTTCGGGCACAACGCCGACATGCACGCCGCCGCCTGGCTCGGCATTCGCACTTGGCACGTCGGTGGTCACATGTACTGCCACCGACGCTGCGAACAACACTTCGACATGCACATTCTCGGTGACAGTCATCGACAACCAGGCGCCCACGATCACGTGCCCGTCACCGGTCACGGTCAACGTTCCGGCCGGGCAATGCGTAGCGGTTGTGAGTTATCCGCCGCCGACGGTCGCCGACAATGCCCCGGGAACCATCGCCACCTGTGCGCCGCCGTCGGGCTCGACTTTCCCTCTCGGCACAACAACGGTAACCTGCGCGGCGGTGGATCCTTCCGGCAATCGAGCGACTTGTGCCTTTACAGTAAAGGTGCAAGGACAGGCAACGCCGGGTAACGTGGAGATCATTACTGTCATTTTCGGTGCCCAAACCCCAGTCCCGCCAGTTCGCAAGGCGAAGCAGAACCCTCCTGCGAGCTGCGACTGTTCCAAGACATTCGCCATTCCGAACACCGGCTGCGGAGTACTGGGACTAGACTTGTTATCGATTTCTCGCACCGGAAGCGATGTTACGAGCGGACGGATCACCAATCCCGACGACACCAAGTTCTTCTCACTGAGAATCGTAGATTCCAACGGGTCGGAAAGCCCGTTCCCCGAACTCTGCAGCCAGTCGTGCGTACAGATTGCGCCGGGGCAGTCGCAGACGTTTCGAGTCGTCTTTAGTCCAGTAATTCCCGCGCCCTCGGGAAAGACAACCGGACTCTCCGCAAGCCAAGTGCTGCCCGGTACCGTGACGTCGAAGATTACTTTCAGCACGAACTCCGGCGGCTCTCTAACGGTCGACCTTATCGGACACGTGGGTACCGCTCTCCAATTGATAAACGCGGCCAAACCAAAGAAGGACGCAACCGCAAGCTTCACGAAATCCGGCAACGAGTTCATCCTGACTTATGCAGTCTTCGATTCGAACCTGGACACGAATCGTGCGAGGTACGAAATGTTCGACCAGGGCGGCAGGCTTGTAGGTCAAGCGATCGAGGTCGACCTGACACAGCCGATCGTCGATGGACGAATCTTCAAGGGACAGAGCTTCGTAGTCGAGCAAAGGTTCTCAGGCGCAGCAAGCCATCCGGAAATCACAAGTGTCCGACTAACTGTTTTCGATGCTGAGTCAAACGACTCGCTCGCCACCGAGCTCAATTCATCGGCAAATGCGACCAGCGTGAGGGCTCACGGCACCGTGGGACCCGAGGGCTTGCATCCACGCGCCGTCAAGCTTGATCGCGCGCGCCCGTGAGCACTCGCGTACATGCCGCCCTTTGTTGGACCGCGACGCTGCGCGCGGTGGCCAGCTCACCTTGAAGCTGGATCCATGTGCCGGCGGAGACGAGCGCGCGCAACTTCAAGCCGGCTTGGAACGACTTCTCTTGCGTCTCGAATCATTTGTGCTAGAATGAGATCGTTGACAAGGGCCGGAGGCCACTGGCAGCTCACTCCAGGGTATTCTGACCCGCTTCCGTTGTTGAATCGCAAAATGGTTTTGAAGGGCGACAGCGCATGCCGCCCATGACTCGTGCCACCATCGCATCACATTTTGGCAGCACAGGTCAGGTTCTTTAAGGCTATCCATTAGCCGGGAGCAACCGCCATGAAACTAAGGATCGCGTGCGCATTCCTGACCTCGGTGTTATTTATCGCCTTCGCGCCGTTGCGTCAGGCTACTGCTCAGCACGACGGCGCCGAACTCCCCGCGAGACGATCCGCGACCAGCGGTCAAGACCAACTTGCCTGCGACGACGTCAAGCTCGCGCGACGGAAAGGTAACCGTTCAGCGGCCCGATGATAAGATCATCCTCGATACAAGCGTCGTCAACGTGATAGTCAGCGTTACTGACCCATACGGCAGGTTCGTCACCGGACTCACCAGGGATCACTTCGAAGTTTTTGATGACAAGGTCAAACAGCAGATCGCTCACTTCACCGATGATGATGCACCAGTGTCGCTTGGAATCGTGTACGACGTGTCCGGCTCGATGAAGGAGAGAATCGGCCGTTCGATTCGGGCGCTTCGTCGATTCATCGAGACGTCTCACGACGACGACGACTTTTTCCTGATCGGCTTTAACGACCGCGCAAAACTCGTCCAGGACTACACGACATCGGGCGACAATATCCTCGGGCACTTGATGTTTGTCCAACCCAAGGGCTCGACCGCGCTTTACGACGCAGCCTACATCGCAGTTGAAAAAGTCCAACAAGGGCGGCACTCCAAGAAAGCGCTGCTGCTGATCTCCGACGGCCAGGACAACAACAGCCGCTACACCTACAAAGAGCTTCGCAACCGGGTCAAAGAAGCGGATGTCCAGATCTACGCGATTGGGATAACCGATCCCGCCAACGACGCGTTGTCCGGCTTTGGGCGTTCGATACTGGAAGAGATCACGCGCATGACCGGCGGGCGCGCGTTCTTCCCAAATGCCTACAACGAAGCCGAGTTAGTGGAGATCTGCACGCGCATTGCCCTGGAGCTTCGCCATCAATATTCGGTCGGGTTCTATCCAACCGATATCCAGAGCGAAGCCAAGTGGCACAAGGTCCAGGTCAGGGTCAACCCACCGCGAGGACTTGGCCGTCTGTCGCTTATGTACAAGGATGGTTATCAATCGTTCAAGAAGTAGACCACAACCCCGTCATTAGACGAGACCTCAGCATTAACCTGCAAGTGGAAACTTTGCCCGCGTTCTCTCGGCAACGGACCGAGACCCTCGACGCATCTCAAGAACCGGTCTCGGACCCATTGGTTTTCAAAACCCGGAGCGCGGAGTAGAATTTTGATATGAGATTTGCGGCAGTTCGAACACCCGCTTTTGTTGTCACCGTCGTAGCTATCGTCCTACTGAGCACCGGTCCTGGCTTGATGACCGGAACGGGCGTCTCTCGCGCCGACGACTCGCAGGAGAAGCCCAAGCTCGGAAAGCCTCAGCAACCAAAACGTCAAGAGGACGATCCTCAAGTCATCAAGGACGACACTCCGATAAAGCTGGGGACGGATCTGGTCGTTCTCGACGTGACTGTCCTCGACCCCGCAAACAAGCCGGTCACCGACCTGACAAAAGACAGCTTTCAAGTCACCGAGGACAAAGTTCCGCAAAAGATAGAGTTCTTCGGCCGTGAACAAGTCCCAGTCTCGGTGGTGTTTGCAATAGACACTTCGGGATCTATGCGAACCAAGCTGGATACGGTGATCAAAGCTTCGTCAAACCTGGTCAAAGAAAGCAAGGTTGGCGATGAGATGGCGGTGATCGAATTCAAGCTTCAGCCCGATCTGCTGGAAGAGTTCACCAACAACGCCGCCGATGTCATCGACACGCTGCAGGGTTTGATAGCCTCCGGTCAAACCGCGATGCTCGACGCCCTGTACCTCGCCTCGGACTATGCAAGCAAGGAAGGAAAGAACAGGCGCAAGGCGGTCATACTTGTGACCGACGGTCTGGATAAGGACAGCTACTACAAGTTCAACGAGGTGGTCGAGCACATGCGCGAGACCGACGTGCAGATTTATCTGATCGGCTTCACCAACGATCTGGATCGCGACTCCGCAATCTTCAAAAAGAGCCCGAAAGACAAGGCTGAGACTTTGCTCTCGAAGCTAGCCGAAGAGACAGGCGGTAAGGCTTTCTTCCCCAAGGAGCTTTCCGAAGTTCATACTATAGCGCAGGCCATATCGAGCGATCTCCGCACACAGTACGCAATCGGTTACTATCCGACGAACTCGAAGAAGGACGGAACCTTCCGCTCAGTTAAAGTTCAGGTGAACTCAGGCGCGCGAAGGCTTGCCGCGCGAACACGAAACGGCTATACCGCGCCGCGCGAAGGCGCGCGGCAAGTCCAGAACAACTAGTTCGGGAGTGCGTTCAGACTCTCTCTCCGCTCAAGGTAAGAACCTGTGCGCGGCCATACCATTTCTTTCTGAGCCGTAAATAAATGACGCGGTTCGCTTGCATCTGTCGGGTCAGTCGAAAAGTTTGCAAAGCGCCAAAACCCTCTGATATAGTCCCCGCGAAATGCGGTCATGCCGGCACACAGCCAAGATGCTATTGCTGCTGATTGCCCTTGCAGTCTGCGCCCTTGGTTCACCCAAACCGCCAGTTCAAAGGGATCTCGCGCCAAATCAACCGATCGTTCAATTCGGTCAATCCCTGGCCGTCCCGGATTTCGATCAAGATGGCACCATCGATCGAGCGCGGTTGAGCGGAACGGGACTCCGTAAGAACGTAGAACTGTTTCTAAGCGCCTCCGATGGATCGAGTGAAGAAACCGCCGACCAGGCGGAAACCGTATCGGACCAGATCGTTACTACCGTTTGCTCCACGGCGCCTGACCAAACCGTTCTTATCAGTCATCAAAGTTTCGCTTCTGTTTCGTCCGGTGCCGACCAGCGTCCTTCCCAAAGAGGTCCGCCCTCCCATCCAATCTAGCTCGTTTCCATCGGACGGCCGCAACGCGCGGGCTCTCACACGCTGTTACGCGCAACGCCGCTCTGGTGGAGGATGCACCTTTCAAGGCGGATGTTTGTGAAGCAACTCGCAAAGATTCCGCTTGACCTGCGGGCATTGCTTTATTGGCAGAGGGCTGGGACAAGCTTCTCCTCGCCCGGATCGCACGCTGGCCTGATGAAGAACCTGGTAGATCAGGGGAGAGGTCTTGGGGTTGTCATCACGACTCGTTCGATCCGGGCAAGTAGGAGCTTAGGTCTCGCGAGCCGGGCGGTTACTCTGTAGCCGCCCTAGGATTGCCCGCAGCTCCACGCGTTTTTTGAGTTCGTCGACTCCGCTGCTCACAAGTCGAGTTCTCCAGCTGGCGGTCACCCCAACACATCACCGAGCAAACACTTCTCGCTCCTCACCCAACTCACGAGCCGCCGGCGTGATGATCGTCTTCTGGTTCACATAGATCTTCTCTCGCGCAGCGATAGCCCGCTTTACGTCTTCCTCGCAAACGAAATCGTACACCCGTCCATTGGCAGCGCTATTAGAAGATGAGCTTGCCGGTTGGACGGTAGTCGGGGCAGCAGCGGTTGGCGCGTCAGCTCTTGGCTCTGGGGCGGGCGTCGAAGTCGAGGAACTCGCCTGCTGCGAGTGTTGATGAACGTGTCGCTCCACAAGAAAGCGATCTACCAGCGCGGCAATCGAAGCGCGATCGACGCCGGTTCCACCCGAAGACGCGCGCACCGCCGCGCTAGCGACACCGGCCACTTGATTGATGGGCTTGGTCTCGAACGCGATTCTCTTGACGTCGACGAGGTGACGAGGCGAGATGTTGTCCGAAGTCACGTTCCCGCCCCACGAGCCACATCCCAACGTCATGGAGGGCTCCAGATCCGTCGTAAAGCCGATCGCGCCATGAGTCGAAGGACTGTTTACCACTACCCGTGAGACCGGCATGCGTATTCCGTAGTCTCGCGCGGCCTCACGGCTCTGCGTGTGAATCGAAGCTGTGTGACCCATCCCGCCATAGCGCAGAATCTGCGCGCACCGCTCACTTCCCTCGTCAAGGCTGTCAACAACATAGTAAGCCAGTATCGGCGAAAGCTTCTCCATCGAAAGCGGGAAGTCGCGGCCCACGCCGCTTAGCTCGCAGAGCATCGCCCTCGTGCCTTCGGGGATCGAGATGCCCGCCATTTCGGCGATCACGTTGGCTGGCTTGCCGACGATTTTGGGATTCAGCGTGTTTGTCGCGGTTGCAACCACGCGCGTCAACGCTTCCTGCTTCTCTTTGTCAAGGAAGTACCCGCCCTCTGCGGCAAATCGCTCGCGCACTTCGGAGTCAATCGGGCGCTCGACCACGACGGCCTGCTCGGACGAACAGATGGTTCCGTTGTCGAAACACTTGCCGGTCAAAATGTCGCGCACCGCTTTTGTTACGTTCGCTGAACGCTCGATCATTGCCGGTACGTTACCTGGACCAACACCGAACGCCGGCTTCCCGGAAGAGTACGCTGCTCGCACGAGCCCGATCCCGCCTGTAGCAAGGATCAGCGCCGTGCGCTTGTGCTTCATCAACTCCTGAGTGCCCTCGATCGTTGCAAGCGACATGCAGCCGATTGCCCCGCTTGGAAGCCCCGCAGCTTCGCCCGCTTCGCGCATGACGCGCGCGGTTTCGCTTATGCATTTGGCGGCGGACGGATGCGGGCTTAGCACGACCGCGTCGCGAGCTTTGATAGCGATAAGGATCTTGAAGATCGCGGTGGAAGTAGGATTTGTTGACGGAATGACCGCACACACGACACCGCGCGGCGAAGCGACTTCGATGACGCTGTCGCTCTGGCGAATGACCCCTACGGTGCGCATAGGGCGAATAAAGTTGTAGATCTGTTCCGCGGAAAACCGGTTCTTGGCCGCCTTATCCGCGGCGGAACCGTAGCCGGTCTCGAGGTGCGCCATCTCACCAAGCCGGTAGGCTTCCTGCTGAGCGACGCGTGCCATTGCGCCGACTATCTCGTCGACCTTCTCTTGAGAAAAAGTCGCGAGCGTTTTCTGAGCTTCGAACGCGCGCTCCGCCAGCTCGCGGGCCTGCTCGATCGATTGTAGGTCTTTGTCGCTGCTCATGTTTCCGGCTCCCCACCGTCACCCTGAAGAGGAGTAATTCCTGCGCCGGCGACCAGCGGTGAAGCGTCCATCTTCGCAGACCATAGAAAAGCATCGCAGCCTGGGCGCCGACGGAAGTACGCCCGTACAGGTTGCTTCCAGAATAGGCTGACC
>Ga0193755_1000190_pt1 | contig 17245 bp, 19 predicted proteins | sample H1a2metaG_FD_144921 | JGI IMG/M metagenome (GOLD analysis project Ga0193755, IMG submission 144921) | Soil microbial communities from a riparian zone of the East river system, Colorado, United States - H1a2 | ecosystem: Environmental > Terrestrial > Soil > Riparian zone | place: USA: East River...
CGGGAGATTTGAGTTTGGCCGAAAATCGATCCGTTTACTTTGTCCCGTTAGGGTAGACCAGGATCTTGCTGGCCACTCCGGTCTTGAGACGCTCCATCGCCTTGGAGAAATCTTTCATGGCGATGCGATCGGTGATGACAGGATGCAGGTCGAGTTTGCCCGCCTTCAGCAAGGCCGTCATCTGGTACCAGGTCTGGTACATGCGGCGACCGTTGATGCCCTGGACGGTGATGCCTTTAAAAATAATGTCTTCGGAAAAGTTCAGGGAGATGGGTTTGGAGGTGAGACCAAGGAGCGAAATGCGACCGCCACGGCGCACGATGTCGAAAGCTGTTCGGATCGCGCTGGGATGACCGGCCATTTCGAGCACCACGTCCACGCCTAGTCCACCGGTTTGCTCCATGATGAGCGCGTTCACGTCTTGCTTGGACGGATCGAGGGTGAAGTCGGCCTTCATCTGTTTGGCGATATTGCGGCGATGCTCGTTGACCTCGATGGCATAAACCTGCGCGGCGCCAACGGCGCGCGCCACCGCAATCGCGAACAGTCCGATGGGACCGCAGCCGGTGATCGCGACGGTCTTGGCGGCGATCTCGCCCGCCAGCACGGTATGCACGGCGTTGCCTAAGGGATCGAGGATGGAGGCGTATTCCAGCGGAATACCGGGATCGGGAATGACGACGTATTCGGCGAAGGCTCCGTCGGCGTCGACGCCGATGATTTTCACGTTCTGACAGATGTGCGCTTCGCCGGTGCGGCATTGCAGACATTTGCCGCAGGCAACGTGCATCTCGGCGGAAACAAAGTCGCCCTCCTTGACGCTGGTCACTTCGTCGCCGTAAGCGACCACTTCACCGCAAAATTCGTGGCCCGGGATCAAGGGAGGATGAATGCGGCTTTGAGCCCAGCGGTCCCATTCGTAAATGTGCAGGTCGGTGCCGCAGATAGAGGCGACTTTGACTTTGACCAGAACGTCGGTGCGTCCGAAGCATGGAATTTTGACTTCGCGAACATCAGCGCCGGGAGCGGCCTCCGGTTTGACCACCGCCAGCATGGTATTGGGCATGAGAGCTACCTTCTTATTAAGACGAGCTTACACATTGAAAAACAGTTACACGCCAAAACTCCTTATTTTAGCACTGGCCGCGCGAAGCTAAGACTTGCGAGTGGTCTCCTTGGCTGACGGATGCCCACTTTGGCGCCGCTGTTCGAGCGACATGCGGTTGAATTCTTCCGACTTGCCGCGAGGCACGGTCAGCGTCTTCCACTCGCTGGAGCGCAAGTGCTTGGCGAGAAATAGAATCTGCCCGGTGTGAAAGGCGTAGTGCGCCAAAGCGCGGTTGAGCGCTTGCACGACCGTATGCGGTTCCTTCCGGATGGATACCGTTCGCATGAGGTTGTCGGGTTGCAAGGAGTCGAGCGTGCCAAACACGATCGCCCATCCTTGTTCCCACCAGCGCAGCAGTTCCTCGCGTGAAGGGCGGGCGGAAAGCTCGAATTCCTGATCGCGATGGCGGTCAGGCTTTTCTCCATCGGTGGTCAGGAAATCCGTAAAGCGAGAGCGCATGTTTCCGGCAATATGCTTGATCAGGATTGCGACCGAGTTGGATTCGGGATCGATGGCGGTGAGGAGTTCGTCGTCGTTCAGTTGACCAATGGCGCCCTCGGCCAAGCGCTTGTGCCCGCGGAGTTGGCGGCGAATCTCTTCGAGATAGTGAGCAGCAATAGGATCCGACATATTCCCATGATACCCATGGAAGGGTAGCCTGGTGTAAGGTACGCGACTCTGCAGGTGGAGCGCGGCGCGCTTGCAGGAAACGTGCGCTTTAGGATGTGTGCCTGCAGGTTGGCCTACCGGGGTAGCCGTTCCGCCGGAGAGTCGCCCGCGCTGGATTACAATAAAAGGTCGCACGAATCAGCTCCAGCGAGTGAAGAGAGGACCGCCCCAGTGACGCATCTTGCCGCGCCATGGTTCCACCTGTCGTTGACCAACGTCATCGACATCGTGTTGGTGGCGATCGTCATCTACCAATTTCTCATGCTGGTGCGAGGCACCCGCGCGGCGCCCATGCTGGTGGGTGTGGCCGCCGTGGCGCTGGGGTTCTACATTGCCCGGATCGGCGAACTGACGACCCTGAGCTGGCTGATCAGCACTCTGATCCCCTACGTGGTGTTCGCTCTGATTGTGGTATTTCAGGCAGAGCTGCGGCACGCCTTAGCGAACCTGGGAAGCCGCTTGACGTTCAGCCGAGCGGCCAGTTCCGAGTCGGACGCCTACGACGACATCGTGCTGGCGGCGAACCTTTTCTCCCAGAATCAGACCGGAGCGCTGATCGTGATCGAGCGCGAGATTGGCCTGCGAACTTATATCGAGAGCGGCGTGCCATTGGATGGCCGGCTGTCCTACGACCTGCTGGCGACGATTTTCCGGCCGAGCGCACCGCTTCATGATGGGGCGGTCATTGTGCAGAAGGATCGCATCGCGGCGGCGGCCTGCTTTCTTCCACTCTCGATGAATCCCGTGCTGTCGACGCAAATGGGCACACGACACCGCGCTGGAATCGGCATCACCGAGGAGACCGATGCGATTGCGGTGATCGTTTCGGAAGAGTCGGGCACGATTAGTCTGGCAGTGGGCGGCAACATCGAACGCGATCTGACCGTGGAGCAATTGCGGGAGCGGCTGAGCGCGCTGTTGCGGCGATATGTACCGCCGGCAACTCTGCCTACCCCGATCGCGACCGGGAAAGAAGAGAAGCCAGAAACCGAGCGCCCGGCCAGCTACCGCAATCCGGACCAGAGTTACACGCGGGAGGTGGATCGCTAGCGATGCTGGAATTCCTGCAGAGATACGTGTTCGCGCACTTTGGTTATAAGTTTATTTCACTGGCAATGGCGGCTGGCTTGTGGTGGGTGCTGGCCCATGATCCGGTAGCCGAGGTCGAAGTTACAGTGCCGATCGAATTTCACCGTATCCCGAGCAACCTGGAAATCAGTTCGGTCAATTACCCTGAGGCGCAGGTTCGGGTGCGCGGCGCAGAGCGGGTGATTCACCAGTTGCGTTCCCAGGACGTACATGTGGAACTCGATCTTGCGGGAGTGAAGCCGGGAGACCGGACATTTGACCTGACTGCGCAGCAAGTGCATCTGCCGCACGATCTGGATGTGACGCAAGTTGTTCCCGGCCAGGTGCGGCTGAGCTTCGACGCGAATCTCACGCGGCAGGTGGAGGTGCGTCCGCGAGTGATTGGAAGCTTCGTGCCGGGCTACCGGATTGTACGGGTGGTCGCGGAGCCGCCAAGCGTAGCGATCAGCGGGCCGAAGCAGCGGGTAGAGGCAGTGGAAGCAGCGATTACGGATCCAGTAGACGCTTCGGGCAGCATGGGCCGCAGCACTTTTGTCACGAACGTTTTTGTTTCCGACCCGCTGGTGCAGGTGGTTCGGCCGGCTCCGATACGTGTGACTGTTGTCATGGAAAAATCTGCGGACGGAGCAGCTGTTCCAACCAAACCATCCGAATGAGCCAACCTACAAGACAGCTTTTTGGGACCGACGGAATCCGCGGTGTGGCCGGCGAGTTTCCTCTGACTTACGACAGCACGTACGCCATTGGCCGAGCCTTGGGGCACGACTTATTGCGGGTCAACCCTCGACCGCATGTGGTAATCGGGCTGGATACGCGGGAATCGAGCGGGTGGATTGCGGATCGCGTGACTTTGGGACTCTCATCAGTTGGGGTCGCGGTGGAAAGCGCAGGGGTAATCACGACGCCGGGGGTGGCCTACCTGGCGCGAGCACGCGGACTGGCGGCCGGGGTGGTGATCTCGGCATCGCACAATCCCTGGACTGATAACGGCATCAAGATCTTCTCCGGAGACGGATATAAGCTACCGGACGCGCGCGAACTGGCAATTGAGCAGGAGATTTTTGCTCTACTGCAAGAACAACCGCCGGGGGCTGCGAAAGCCGATGCCAAACTTGGTACAAGTCTGCCGGGCGATGCGGAACTGCGCGAAACGTACGTGCACTGGCTCGCGCGAAACGTTGCGCTGGATTTGAGCAGCATGCGGGTGCTGGTGGACTGCGCTAATGGAGCGGCGACCGCAGAGGCGCCCAGCCTTTTTCGGGCCTGCGGAGCGCAGGCAGAGTTTATTCACTGCGGTCCCGACGGCAAGAACATCAACGAGCAGTGTGGTGCGCTGCATCCGGCAACCGTGGCCGCGATGGTGGCGGCCCGCGGCGGCGAATTCGACCTGGGCATCACGTTCGATGGGGACGCAGACCGGGCACTATTCTGCGATGCGCACGGCACGGTGGTGAACGGGGACGCCGTGTTGCTGATTGCCGGGCGCGACATGCAGGCGCGTGGAGCGCTGGCGGGAAATACGATCGTGGCAACCACCATGTCGAATATGGGTCTCGAACTCGCGCTCAAGCGGGCGGGCATCCAGATGTTGCGCGCGAACGTGGGCGACAAATACGTGCTGGAAGAGATGCTGAAGACGGGCGCCACACTGGGTGGGGAGCAGTCGGGACACATCTTGTTTCGCGATGGCGACGCGACCACGGGAGACGGGTTGCTGACGGCGTTACGGTTGATGGAGATCATTGCGCGAAGCGGGAAAAGTTTGGCTGAGTTGACGGGCGACATGAAGGTGTTTCCGCAGACCATTCAGAACGTGCGCGTGCGGGAGAAGGTTCCGTTTAACCAGGTGCCCGAGGTACAGCGGGCCATCACGAGCGCTGAGCAAGAGTTGAATGGCAACGGGCGCGTGGTGGTGCGGTATTCCGGAACGGAAGCCCTGGCGCGGGTGATGGTAGAAGCGGAGACGGAAGAAAGAATGATGTCGTTGGCCGGCAGCATTGCTTCCGCGATCAAGGCACGGCTGGGCTCATAAAAAAGTGCTTTCTTCTGCTCTAGTGACGGGAGCCTTGTTCGAGGTGCTGCGTGGGCTTGCGAACCTGTGGGCTCTCGGGCTGGTGCTGGCGGTGGCTGCAACTCTGACCTGGTTTGTGTATTCCGTTTTTCTGAAACGGCTGTTGCGGGTGAGGCGAATTGCCAATATCCGGTTGCGGCGCATGCTCGAAGAACGGAAGCGGTTTGAAAATTGATGATGGTGTAGCGGTACCATTGTCACACGATGTTATGTTGTGACATCGGCTGACTTTTCCAGGCGGGCTTGCAGTTCCTTGCGATAGCGGCGGCTCAACTTCAGCGCTGTGGCATCTTCCAGAATGACCTCATACTCACCCGCACTGTCGAAGCGCAACTCGCGAACGCGATCCAGGTTGACGATGGTGGAGCGGTGAATGCGGCAGAACCGCGCCGGGTCAATGTCCGATTCCATCTCATTCATGCTGCGGCGGAGCAGGTGGGTCTTCGGGCCCACGTGCAGGCAGGCGTAATAGTCGGCAGCTTCGATCCAGTCGATGTCTGCCAGCGGGAGAAACAGAACGTGCCCGGCATTCTTGATCGTCACACGGTCGAGTCGCGCGGGATTGTTTTTGCGTAGCGCGATGCGCTCGAAGGCGCGATCGAGGGAGCGCTCAAAACGGGCATTGTTGAAAGGCTTGAGAAGATAATCGAGGGCGCCGGCCTCAAACGCTTTCAAAGCGTATTGGTCGTAGGCCGTTACAAAGACCACGGCGGGGGGTGCGTCGCCGCCCAGCATCTCGAGAATGTCGAAGCCGTCATATTCGGGCATGCGCACGTCGAGAAAGACGAGGTCGGGTTTGTGAGTGCGGATCGCGCTCAGGCCTTCCCGAGCGGTTCCGCACTCACCCAGAATCTCAACATTGGGATGGCCGCGCAGCAGCAGAAGAATGTTGGAGCGCGCCAACGGCTCATCGTCAATCACCAGCGCGCGAATCTTGCCGGGGAGAGAGTCGGCGCTCACGATCCATTTACCTTGTAGGGCACGGCGAGCAAAACTTCCACGCCGTCGTCACGATTGCTTATCATGAGGGCGCAGTCACTGCCATAGAGACTTTGCAGCCGAGTGCGCACATTCGCGATACCCACGCCGGAGCGGAGTTGTTCCCAGTTATCGGGAATGCGGGGGCCCTGGTTGTAAACCGTGAGTCGGAGAATTCCGTTGTCGCGAGCGGCGGCAATGTGGATGGCGCCGCCTGCAGCCTGTTTCTCAATGCCGTGCTGGATGGCGTTTTCCACCATGGGCTGAAGGATGAGGCTGGGAACACGCGCCGACTGAAACTCGCTGGGAACATTGACACTGAGTTGGAGACGGTCCGCAAAGCGGGTTTTCTGAATGTCAAGGTAGGTTTCGAGGAATTCCATTTCTTCGCCGAGTGTGACTTCTTGTTTGCCGGAGTCTTCAAGCACGCGGCGAAGCAAGTCGCTGAGGCCTGCGATCATGCTGACGGCCGGTTCAGTGCGATTCTCGCGCACCAGTCCGGCGATGGCGTTCAGGGTATTGAAGAGAAAGTGGGGTTCAATCTGGCGACGAAGGGCATCGAACCGCGCACGCGAGAGTTGCTCGTTGAGGCGGGCGGTTTAGGTTTCACGCTGGGCGAGGCGGCGGCTCGATTCCAGCGTATAGCTGATGGCCAGAATCGCGGCATAAAGGATCAGGAAGAGGTGGAACTCTCCGTAGAAAACCGAAAACGAGGTTTTCCAGAATCCCGTGGCCTGCACATAGCCCCAGGGCTGGAGTAGCAACTGCAACCATGCGGCCCAGACCGAGTAAACCATGCCAATGACAACGCAGGCAACAAGGTGAACGAGCCAGTTGCGAAGCGGGCCTAGGTGGCGAGGCGGAAACTGGTTTCCCAGGCGAAGAACGAGCGGAGTGGCTGCGGCCCACACCATCCAGGAGATCAGCACCGCAAGGAACAAGCGCGTCCAGGCGTGCTGCATACCGACCGCGCGCATGCCCGCCACGATCTGGGTGGCATTCACCAGGGCGAAGCCCAGCCACAGAAGTACGATCCATCGCCATTGGTGCATGGACTTGCTCTCGTCCATAGAAACAGTATCGGCCGGCGCCGGCGGTTTGTGGGAAAAATGCAGCCAATCGACGGCCGCTTGCAGTCGAGGACCTCGCCACTTGGGCGCTACAGGGAGATACTAGCCCGCATGATCACACCAATGAAAACCACGCTGCTCGTTGCGAACTGACGGCGATGAACCATTCCATGTTCGACAACGTGTTTGTGAATCCGGAGGCCTACAAGAAGTTTCTGGAGACCGGCACGTGGCCCGACAAGACGGTCATGGTGCTGGAAGTTCGCATGGCGCAGGGGAAGGGCTCCATTAATCAGAAGGGACACTATCAGGGAGAGGTCATGGCGCGGGAAGTGCACGTGAAGGACGAAGCGCGCTTCCCCGGCAAGTGGGCGTTCTTCGCCTTTGGAGAAGACCAGACCGGGACCCTGGTTCCGACCAGGGCAGACTGCTATTCGTGCCATGCGCAGCACGCGGCCGTGGATACGACGTTCGTTCAGTTCTATCCGACGCTTTTGGAAGTGGCCAAGCAGAAGGGGACGCTGAGCGCTTCGTATGTGAAGGAGACGGCGAAGGCGGAGGGAAAGTAGCCGGAGTTCGTCTTGGGCGGGCGGACGCTCGCCGCTCCACGGTCAAATTCACAACTGAATTAGAGCTGTTCTATAGCGTGGGGGTCAGCAGCGGGGCCACCCTCTGCTCCACCGGCACGACTTTTTCGACCCAGCTGTCGAACTCCCGCAAGGCGGTCTCGCACTGCAAGCGGTGGCGCTCCTGGCGGTCGCGCACTCTTTTTTCTAAGGGTGGTAATAGATCAAACGTGATGTTGGCGGGCTGGAAATTGCGAGCGTCAGCCTGCGTGACGTAATGCACCAGCGATCCGAATGCCGATGCGCGTGGCGGTGAAACCGGTTCACTCCCGGCGGCAAGTGCCGCCGCATGTATTCCTGCCATTAACCCGGTGGCGATCGACTCCACGTATCCTTCGACTCCGCAGATTTGTCCGGCAAACAACACTCGCGGATGCGACTTCATCTGCAGGGTGTCGCGCAAGAGCGCGGGCCCATTGATGTAGGTGTTGCGGTGAATCTGTCCGTAGCGCAGGAAGCGTGCGCTTTCGAGGCCGGGAATGAGGCGCAGCACCCGGGCCTGATCGCCGAACTTTAAATGATTCTGGAAACCCACCAGGTTGTAGGAATCGGCCCGCAGATTTTCCTGGCGCAATTGCACCACGGCGTAAGGTTGCTGGCCGGTGCGCGGGTTGCGCAATCCAACGGGCTTCATGGGGCCGAAGCGCAAGGTGTCGCGGCCACGGCGCGCGATTTCTTCAATGGGCAGGCAACTCTCAAAGTAATTCAACTTCTCCCAGTCGCGCTGCTCAACGGATTCGGCGGATACGAGTCCATCGTAGAAACGGTCGTACTCTTCCTTCGACATTGGGCAATTGATGTAGTCGGCAGTTCCTTTGTCGTAGCGCGCCGCAAGATAAACCTTCGACATGTCGATGGAATCAGCTTCGACGATCGGGCTGATGGAATCGTAGAAGTACAGCCGGTGTGGCGCGGGCATTCCGGTGGGCGAACTCTCCGGATCGCCCGGGGTCTGACTTAGCCGGCCAATCTCGCCGGCCAGTCCATCCGAAGTCAGGGGCCCGGTGGCGACCACGGTAATCTGGCTTTCGTCGATCCTGGTGACCTCTTCGCGTACAACTGTAATCAGAGGTTCTTGCGAAACTGCCTCTGTAACCTTCGCCGCAAAGGTTGCGCGGTCGACGGCGAGTGCATGGCCCGCCGGAACCGCGCACGCACGGGCGATTTCGAGCAGCAAGGATCCAGCGCGCCGCATTTCCTCTTTCAGCAGCCAGGGAGCGGTGTTCGGGCTGTCGGATTTCAGCGAGTTCGAGCACACGAGTTCGGCGAAATCGGCACTCTGATGGGCAGGCGTGGACTGTACCGGGCGCATTTCGCACAATTCGGCGGCCACGCCGCGGCGCGCACACTGCCACGCCGCCTCCGATCCCGCCAAACCCGCACCGATGATGCGCACGCTCACTTCGCTACGATCTCCGCCAAACGGCGCAGGCCGTCGCGCTCGAGTCGAATTCCCTTCCAGTCGTCCAGAAAGGTCGCACCCAGCTTCTTATAGAAATCGATGGCCGGCTGATTCCAGTCGAGCACTTCCCAGCGCATCGCAAAGAAGCCTTCGCGGAGGGTAATCCTCGCAATCTCCGCCATCAGCGACTTGCCGATGCCCTTGCCGCGAAATTGTTCGCGCACGTAGATGTCTTCGAGGAATAGTCCCGGGCCGGCAAAACTACTATAGAAATTGTAAAAGATCGCGTAACCCGCAACCTTGCCGTCCCATTCCGGCAAGAGAGTGCGGAAACGCGGCTGCGGTCCAAAGCCGTCGCGCATTAACGTTTCCGGCGTCACGGTTACATGTTCGGCCAAGTGCTCGAAGGTGGCAAATTCCACGATCATCTGTTGGAGCAGCAATACGTCTTTGATGCTGGCGGCTCGGATGCGAAGCATTGCGGTGGAGGACTCCAGTCAGGTCGCAAGGACGGAAACAGCTCTGCCGCGTATTATATCCAACGAATGGAGAACGAATTCCATGGCGCGTATCGCATTCACCCGACAGGAGCGGGGAAAGGGGCTTTCAAGGTTGGTCAAAGTAAAGTGAACGATGATACCGGTCGGATATATGGCGAAGCGCATCCAGGAGAAACCGGACTGGATCGGCGCGCCTCAAGTCGCAGATATTTACTCGGTCAGTGCATCGCCGAGAATTTCACCGACTACATCGCGGCGGCAACAAAAAGCCAGATGAATTGAGGAAAAACATGAAGACCAGGTTTCTTGTACTTGCTTTCTTCGGAGCTGTCTCAGGGTCAACCCTAGTCGCCCAGCAACCCGCGACAAAGGTAGCTGCGCCGACCCCACCCGCACCCTCGGCTCGTGAAGCGCTCATTGCACGCGCCAAAAGTTTCGAACTGAATACGCCCTACGTGCCCCCGCCGGGCGATCCCCTGGAGCTCAACACTGCCGGGTTTGCCCAGATCATGTGCTCCGCCGTGTTTATCACCGGCCTTGATCCCGATTTTGCCCGCGAGAACGTCGGATACTTTGTTGGTCCCTACAGCGAGCGCAAGAAGGTGGGGAAGCCGGTGATTGATCGCGAGCACAAGGAAGTCCGCATCACGATCCCGAACGGCGTCACGCGGGTTGCCCGCTACGTTGGAGATCAGGGATGCGTCACTTTGCCCACGGGCAAGACTTCGCTGGACTTCACTCCCGTCAGACTGAAGAGTGTTCTCCCCGCTGCCTCCACTCAGTCGTGGCCGATGGGCGATGTTCTGCCCAAGGATCCCCTGCCCGGCGAGATCAATGCCGGCAAGCTGAAGCAGGCCGTGGAGGCGGCTTTTGAGCCTGCGGAGGGCCTGACTGCAGCCTATGTTGTCACCTGGAAGGGTCGCCTGATCGCGGAGCGCTACGGAGAAAGCATCACTGCACAGACGCCGCTGGAAAGCTGGTCCATGGGCAAGAGTCTTACGGGAACCCTCATGGGCATCTTGATCAAGCAAGGTGTCTACAATTTGGAGCAGCCGGCACCGGTCCCGGAGTGGCAGAGTCCGGGCGACCCGCGCGCCAAGATTCGGATCGCGGACCTGCTGCATATGTCGAGCGGTCTGCGCATCAAGGCGCCGCAGGATCCGGACTACGATCCGGCTGGCACCTATCCCGATCATCTTTATCTGTACACGGGCGGTGTCAACTCCTTCCACTACGCCGCTACGAGGCCGCTGCAGTGGCCACCAAACACGGTGGGCCGGTACCACAATTGCGATCCGGTCTTGACCAACTATCTCATTCGGCTGGCGGTCGAGAAGCGCGGAGAGGAATATCTTTCGTTCCCGCGGCGCGCGCTGCTTGACAAGATTGGCATCCGAACCATGGTGATCGAAACCGATCCGTTCGGGAACTTCCTGACGCAGGGCTACGAACTAGCCTCGGCACGGGACTGGGCGCGACTGGGCAATCTGTATTTGCAGGATGGCGTCTGGAACGGCGAGCGGATTCTGCCGGAGGGATTCGTGAAATTTGTCAGTACGCTGGCGCCGGCGTGGGAAGCCGACCACCGGCCCGTTTACGGCGGCTTTTTCTGGCTCAATGGCGACGCGCAATATCCTGTGCCCAAAGAGTCGTATTACATGTCCGGTGCGGGCGGCCAGACTACGCTGGTGATTCCGTCCCACAATCTGGTGGTGGTGCGGTTGGGACACTTTAAAGGTAGCGAACCGGGCGAAGAAAGCCTCAAAAAATCGCTCGCGTTGCTGATGGAGGCAGTACCGGCGAAGAAGTAGAGCTGATTGCGCCGGCGGTTGCGCATGCAAGAGCTCATGGAATGGGTGCTATGCGCCTGACTCCGACTGTAACTCTCGCGCGGCGTCGAGCACCTCGGGAATCACAGCGTCGATGTCCGAGTCCTTTGTCAGGGGATTCACGATGCACACGCGCAGGCAGAACTTGCCCTTCAGTTCGGTATTTGAAAGATAGATTTTTCCGCGCGCGATGATGCGTTTGAGCAAGGCCAGATTGAAGCGGTTGCGCTCCTGCTCGGAAGCCGTCTCACTCACCAGATACCGGAAGCAAATCGCACTCAGCTCAACCGGAGCCAGTCGTTCGAGTGTCGGAGAATGATCGACGGCGTGGGCCAGCCTTTGCGCATGCTCGAGGTCACGCCGAATCGCGGCCCGGAATGCTTCCAGCCCGTGATAGCGCAGCGAGAGCCACAGTTTCAAGGCACGACAGCGGCGCGAGAGCTCGATTGACTCTTCGAAGAACGCGAACCCCTCCACCGGATCGCTGCTGAGTTGCTTGGCATAGGTGCCGGTATACATGAAGGTTTTGCGCGCGATTTCAAGGTCGCGATAGAGCAGGCATCCGCAATCGAGTGGCTGATAGAGCCACTTGTGGGGATCGAGGGAAAGGGAATCGACCAGCGGGAGTGCGTCGAACTTTTCGGGTACAGCGATGGCGGCCAGCGCTCCATAAGCGCCGTCCACATGCAGCCAGAGGCGATGGGCGCGGGCAATTTTCGAAATCTCCCGCAGAGGATCGATGGCGCCCGTGTTCACCGTTCCGGCTGAGGCGACCACAGCCAGCGGGGTTTGGCCTTGTGCCTCGTCCTGTGTAATCGCTCGCTCCAGTTCCGACGGAAGCATGCGGTAGGCGTCATCGCAAGCCACGTAGTGCAAGTGTTCTCGCCCGATTCCCAGCATAGCTACAGCTTTCGGAACGGCCATGTGTACTTGCTCAGAGGCGTATACGATGCCTGACCTAGCGCCCCACAAACCATGTTCGTTCGCGGGAGTTTTGGCTTCGCGCGCCATGGCGAGGCCCATGAGATTGGCGGCGGAGCCTCCGCCTGTCAGAGTGCCGGCGAAGCCAGGACAACCCACGGCTGCGGCGAGCCAGCGCACCACGGTTCGCTCGATGGTCACTCCCGAAGGCGACGAGCGCCATGCGGTCATGTTCTGGTTCAGGATGGAAGCAAACAGGTCACCCAGGGCGGCTACCGGCTCACCGGGGCCTTGCACATATCCGAAAAAGCGGCCGTTCTGCACGCGTCCGCGCTCCATGACATCGCGCAAACCGGCCAGGGCAGCCTCACCCAAACCCTGTTCCGGCACTTCGGTGGCAAATATTCGCTCCGCGTCAGCGCCGCTGGTGCGGGGAAACGTGGAACGCGCATCGAGCGTGGAGAGATACTCGGCGGAGAGTGCCACTACTTCCGCGGCCAGGCGGCGAAAATTGTCGTCGGATAGTTCGAGGGGTCGCATGTCAACAGGCATTTAATCACAGCACGGGGTGAGCATCGAATCCCGAGGTGTCTGCCACTTTCGATGGTCTAAAGAGAGGATCGGCTAGGATGGGTGCCGCCCCTGATAAACTCCGGCAGCTTCCCCACCCCAAGACAACCACCAACGACACTAAGGAACGCGAAGCAATACTCTGTGTGCGCGGAGCGGTGCGGTTCTTCAGCATGGCGCGTGTATCCCTGGGCTAGCTAGAGCGTCTGCCCCGCGACCGGCAAGGCGCAGACGGCGCCTTCGCTGAATCCTTCAGAGTCGATGCCGAATGCGTGATTGAAGCGGGCGCGATAATTTTCCCAGGCTATGGTCGCCGTCAGCTCAACCAATTGAGCTTCGTTGAACTGCGCACGCAAGCGTGCGAACAGAGAATCGGGAACATCCACCGGAGTGCGAGCCATCGCGTCGGCATATTCGAGGGTCAGCTTCTCCAGCTCCGAAAAAAGTTGGCTGCGCTTGTAGTCGGCCAAGGTCTGAATCTTTTCCTGGGAGATGCCGTGCTCTCTGCTGACCGCAGAGGCGATGTCGATTCAAAAAGGACAGCCAATGAGGGTGGCCGTGCGCAAGGTCGCTAACTCTTTCAACGCCGCATCCACCCCATGGCTTCCCATCAGAGATTGTTCCATCTGGCCGAAGCCCCACAGGATCCGCGGATGATGGGCAATGACACGCACCGGGGCGACTACCTGCCCCAGTTTGCGTTTGGTTAGAGCGTAAACAATGCGTGTGAAAAGACCGCTCAGCAATCCCAGCTCAGACGGCTCTGCTCCACGAACCCTCGCCATGCTGGACCTCCTCCCGGCATTTTTGATGAGCCAACTTAGCTCGCGGAACCAGGCAAATGCGAAAAATGGTGAGGCGCAACAATTGAGCAATTTCAACTTCTCTGAATTTGAGCGTCCAAGAGGCTTCTCAATTCAGCAATTGATTCGGGCGACATCATTCGGTTGGGGCTGACTGAGGACAATCGCAGTGGCCCCTGCCACCGTAGCACCGCTGTAATAGCAAATGAGTGGGATAGTAAATTACTGCCGGAACGAAAAGAAGATAAGCGGCAAGATACAACGGCCCGGGGATGGAGTGCTGTTCGGCAAAGAAAATGCCCCGGGCCCAATTCACATTGTGCTCGGGACGCCAAAAGTAATTGATCGGAACCACGATCCAACAAGTCAGGGTCTGCAATCGAAAAGCCCGAGGATCGTATCCCAGTCGCCAAAGTGCCCACAACAGCAATGGCGGCGTCACCACGTGGAACAGGCTCAGCAGGCGCACAAACAGAGGCAGGTGGGGATCGAACATGAATTCGGTTCCGCCGACGAGGTGGTGCCCGCTTAAGAATGCGCCGGCCAAGTCGATGGTAAAAAGGGACTGGAAGAGGAGCAGGCTGACCGCCTGCCAGGAAAACAGGAGCGCGCCTTCGGACCAGAGGGCAGCTGTAATAAAGAGGTTTCCGAGGTCGCAAAAATAAAGGAAGTTTTGCGGCCCGTATTGCTTCCAGTAGATGGGCACCCAGAAGAGTACGCACACCGTCCATCCGACCTTGAGCCAGAGTGGCAGGCGCATGCCGGGCATTATACGAGCTTCGAGCTTGGAGTTTGGACCTTGGAGCCACGGCAGTTTAAGCAATCGGTATTTACCCGGGGGTCGCGTGCGGCTCGGAACTCGGAGCTTTACCCCCTTACTACCGTAACTTGCCCGAAGGTGACGGCTCTCCGTAGCATCGAGTTACTATGGCTACGCGTGCGTTCCTTTTGTGCGGCGATGAGAAAGCAGTTCAGGCAGTTACCCAGATCCTCGACGAGTTAGAAGTCAGTTTCGAGCACTCCAGCGAGCCGGCTTTTTCGCTGAAACGCCTGGCGACGCAGCGCTTCGATCTGCTGGTGGTCGACTGTGACAATGCACAGAATGCCACGCAGGTGTTCAATAGCGCGCGCGCTTCCAGTCAGAACAAGACATCGATTGCCATCGCCATAGTGGAAGGCAAAGCCGGCGTGCCGAACGCTTTCCGGCTTGGAGCCAGCCTGGTTTTGACCAAGCCCGTGTCTCTGGAACAGGCGCGCAACACGCTGCGCACCGGCATTGGCATGACCCGCAAAGAAGGCCAGGATATAAAGCCGACGACACTAGTGACGGCGCCCGTCGCAAGCGCTACGGCCTCTGCTCCGGTTATTTCAGCGCCCAACGCGGCACCGGTTGTTCCGGCTCCCGTAGCACCGGTTCGCCCGCCGGCTGTACTTACACCAGTTTCGGTTGCGCCTCCAGCGCCGCCAGCGCCGTCAGTACTAACACGGGCACTGGAACCGCCGAAGGTTTCGGCTCCGCCCGCTCCGGTTGCCGAAAAGCCAGTTCTGCCGCGCCCAGTCGTACCAGCAGCGCCTACGCAAGAATATAAGCCGGCGCTCACCAACTTTACTGAGCCCAAGGCGCAGCCGGCGCCGGTGCCAGCAATCAACCTTACCAAAGCCGCGACCGCAACTGCAGGGCCGGCCGCAAGCAAGGATTTTGATTCGGTCTTCGCAAGTTCGCCGGCAGACAAAGGCACAGCAGTCAAAGCTGCAAATGTCAAAGAGATCAAGACGGTTCCCGAAGACTTGAAGGATGTGAAGAGTCCGACGTTGAGCATCGTAGATCCATTGGCGGAGGAAGACGCGCTCGATCCAGTTAAGGATCACGGAGTGCCTTCGTTCGGAGCCATGGGGAAGCAGCCCTTCGCCGGAATGGAAAAGCTCGAGCCCAGTGGAGGAGGAGGCAAAGGTTGGTTGATTGCCGCGCTGGTTGTGCTGGTGCTGGCAGGCGCCGGCTGCGGAGCCTGGCTGACCCAACCTTCGTTTCGCAAGTTTGTAGCATGGGAATATCTCAACACGATGAGCAAGATCGCGGCTTTGCGCGGGCAGCCACCGACATCCGCGGCGACGCCGTTGATGCCAGCTCCGGCTCCCGCGCCAGCTGCTCCGCAGCCGGGTGCAATCTCGCCGTCGCCTGCTGCTGACGCGGCCGGCATGGGGAATGCGACTGAAAACGCGAACAACGCAGCGGCGAGCGGCACAGCTGCAGCCACTTCGGATGCAAGCGCAACCAATCAGCCGACGTCTCAATCACCCGCAGACTCGAATGCCCAGAAGACGCCTTCGGTTCAGCCCGCGAAACAGGACACCTCCAGCAACCATTCGGCAGCGAGTCCCTCGCTCCTGAAGGCCTCCGCCAGTTTGCCGGCGCCGGCAACCGCGAAGGCGCCGAGTAGCGATCTGCTTGAGGTTCCCGAAGATTTTGCTGACGACCAGATTGTGCGTCGCGTACATCCCACTTATCCGAAGCAGGCAGTCGCCAGAAAATTGCACGGCACGGTTGTGCTGCAAGCCATCGTCAACAAGCAGGGGAAGGTGGATTCTTTGCAGTTGGTATCCGGCGATCCTCTGCTGGCGCAGGCTGCCGCCAGTGCAGTGAAGCAGTGGCGTTATAAGCCGTATTCGCACAACGGCGAGCCGACTGATTTTCAAACCCGCGTTACCGTCGACTTCAAGGCTCCGTAAGCGAGTCTTTCGCAACTGGTTACCGCCTGCCGGGTTGTTTCCAAAGCGTTGCAAGTCCTATTACTGCCGTAACTTGCCGCGTTCTCCCCCTGTCCCTACGATAATTCTATGGGTTACCAGGCATTACTGTTCTGTCCCGATGAGAAAAGCGCGCGCACGGTGACGCAAGTGCTTAGCGACCTCGAATTCACGGTCGAGCGCTGCACCGAGCCGTTTGCCGCGGTCAAGAAGTTAATGGCGCAACATTTCGATGCAGTCGTGGTCGACTGCGATAACGAGCAGAATGCGACGCTGCTGTTTAAGAGCGCGCGCAATTCAAGTTTGAACCAGTCGGCTTTGGCGGTCGCGGTGGTGGAAGGACAAGCCGGAGTTGCGAAAGCATTTCGCATCGGGGCGAACCTGGTCCTGACCAAACCGATCAACGTCGAACAGGCGAAAGGGACGCTACGAGTTGCGCGGGGCTTGTTGCGCAAGGGTGGCGACGCTCCCAAGCCTGGGGCGAGCGTAGTTCCGGCAGCAACTCCAACTGGAGCCACGGCCAGACCCACACCTCCTGCGCCCAAGCCTGGCCCAAGCAGTGGAGCGACCTCGTCTTCCTCACCGGGAGCCGCTTCGAACAAGCCCAGCCATCCCGTGATCCCATTTCAGCGATCCGCAGCTCCAGCCACGCCGTCGATCGCGGCTTCGGCTCAAGTGGCGGAGATGGACGAGCAGGATTCCGACGGCATTCTGGAAATCGATGACTCCGAGGCCATGCCGGAGCAGGTTGCTTCCGAGACCAAGCCCACTCCGCCGGCAACGAGTGCGCCACCGACAGGTACAGCAAAGTTTCCCTGGCAACCATCCGCGAAAATGGCCGAGCCAATGGCATCGGCACTACGC
>Ga0193755_1000191_pt1 | contig 17204 bp, 16 predicted proteins | sample H1a2metaG_FD_144921 | JGI IMG/M metagenome (GOLD analysis project Ga0193755, IMG submission 144921) | Soil microbial communities from a riparian zone of the East river system, Colorado, United States - H1a2 | ecosystem: Environmental > Terrestrial > Soil > Riparian zone | place: USA: East River...
GCTCTTGCTGCTTGCTCCACTCGCCCTTTTTCCCTTTGCCCTTTGCCCTTAGCTCTTTGCCCTTGCCTTATTCTTGCGCCGGGCTTTGCCCTCGGGTTAAGATAAGGTGCGTTTCAAGCCCACTAAGGAGCATCCAATGCGGTTCAAAACCAAGATAGCCATCGTCGTATTCTCGACGGTTATCGCTTTCTACGCGATTGTCGGCAGCTTCATGTCGAAGTCCGGGCAAGTCGTCGCGCGCGGCAGCCAGTACGGACAGCTTCAAATCTTCGACGAAGTTCTCAGCCATATCATTCGCGACTATGTTGACCAGCCGGACCTCGAGAAAGTGAGAATCGGGAGTCTCCGAGGGCTCGCCGAGGGACTCGATCCGTACAGCGCTTATCTCTCGCCGGAGCAGGTCAAGCAGTACGATCCGAAGCTGAACCGCGGTGAAACCGGGTTGATTCTGTCCAAGGTGGGCGGTTATGCGTACATTGTGGCGGTGCTTAAAGGCTCGCCGGCAGAGCAGGCGGGAGCGCGAGCGGGCGATTTCATCGAGTACGTCGGCAAGGTTCCATCGCGCGATTTGAGCCTGTACGACATCGAACAAATCCTGAGCGGTCAACCAGGGACCACGGTCGAGGTCCGCATCCTTCATCAGGGCCAATCGCGCAAGGTGACATTCGCGCGCGCCAGGCTTGGCCAGCCTGCCATCGAAGCTCGTGTCGAAGAGCCGGGCATCGGCTATCTGAAAGTTACCAGTCTCGCCGACGGCAAAGCCGCCGAGGTGAAAGCGCAGCTCAGCGATCTCGTCGCCAAAGGCGCCCAGAAGATCGTACTCGATCTCCGCGGCGCGGCTAACGGAAAGATCCAGGAAGGAGTTGCGGTCGCAAATCTGTTTGTAGGTTCGGGCACGATTGCGAGGGTGATCGGAAAGGCCGACAAAGAAACTCAGGCATTCACCGCCGACCCAGGCAAGGTTGTGTTCACCGGACCGTTGGCGGTGGTGATCGATCGCAGCACAGCCGGACCGGCCGAGGTTGTCGCAGCTGCTGTGCGTGATCAGAAGCGAGGCGAGCTTGTGGGCGAGCGGTCATTCGGCGTCGGGTCCGAACAACAGATGTTCTCGCTTTCCGACGGCGGCGCGTTGCTGATAACGACGGCGAAGTATGCGCCCGCGGCAGGCAAGCCGTTTATGGAAGAACCGATCAATCCAACCGTGAAGGTCGATCGTCCCGTCGAAGCCGAAGTGATTCTCCCGGACAGCGATGACGACGATGACAGCGATGCGGAGAAGCCCGAACCGCAGGTCACCCAGCCGCCAAAGCCCGCTCCTCCAGTCGAGGACGTTCAGTTGAAGAAGGCTTTCGAACTCGTGAGGCAGGTGACGGCGAAGGCACAGGCTGCAAGGCGAGCGGCAATTCTCAAAGTCCCGCAGGCCGTTCCGGCGTTCCGCGATCCCGGGCTAGCTACTTAGCCGGTCGGTTCCGCATACTGAAACAACAAAGCCGCTCTAAACGAGCGGCTTTTTCTTTGTTCCGACCTCCCGGTTTCTTACCTCAGCCCTTCATCATGTTCTTTACTACGAACCACACGTTGGCCGGCCGCTCTGCGAGCCGGCGCATGAAGTATGGATACCAGAACTTTCCGTAAGGCACGTACACTCTCATGCGAAAGCCTTCTCTTATCAGCTTGTCTTGAAGGTCGCGCCTCACGCCGTACAACATTTGAAACTCGAACTGATCGGGCGCGATCCCTCGCTCACGCGCAAACTGCCTGGTGGCGTCGATCATGTTCTCGTCGTGCGTGGCGATACCGTGATAAAGCCCCGAAGCCAGAAGCACTTTCATGAGTTTGACGTAGTTTGCGTCGACGTCCGCTTTCTTCGGAAACGCAACAGACTCCGGCTCCATATAAGCGCCCTTGCACAGGCGAATCCTCGAGCCGATTTTGAGCAAGTCTTCGATGTCCTTTTCGCTTCGATAGAGGTATGCCTGGATAACGATTCCAACGTTGTTGGACTGGCTCCTCAGCCGCTTGAAGATATCGATCGTGCTGTCGGTCTTCGACGAGTCCTCCATATCGATCCGTACGAAGTTCTGATAACGGGCGGCGGCTTCGACGATCGCGCGGGCGTTCTCGTACGTCAGCTCCTCGCCTATGTCGAGGCCAATCTGGGTGAGCTTGACCGAGACGTTCGAGTCGAGACCGTTTTCGTGAATGCTGTCGAGCACTCGTACGTACTCGCTTACTTCTTCGCGGGTCGCGCCTTCGGAGGTTATCGACTCGCCCAGGTGGTCGAAGGAAGCGTTGATCCCTTTCTCGTTGAGATGGTGGATCGCCTCTACGGCGTCCTTCAGATCTTCGCCGGCCACGAAGCGATGAGTCACGTTGTTGAAAGACTGAAAACGAGTAAGGAAGTTCTTGAAGCCTTCGCTTCGTGAGATGTAGAGGAGAGCAGACTTGGTCACCATTGCATTTCGTAAGCCCGAACCTTTTGGCTCGCACCGAAGCATCGCCGTTCCCGTCGTGCGGGCCAATCGAGAATAGACCACGGTCATGCTGAAATCAACCGCGACACATCTTGTTCCTTGACTCGCCCGCGGCACCGGGGTGTCCCCGAGGTTTCACCCGCCAAGTTCGGCGTGTATAATCTCCGCAGTTCCTTCCGGAGCGATATGGAGCGCGAAGAAAAACAGATCTTTCACGAGCACCTCAAACGGGAGCGGCTCAAGCGCACCAACCAACGCGAGTTGATCCTCGATGTGTTCCTGGACACCGAAGGCCATGTCTCGAGCGAAGACCTCTACTCGATAATAAAGGCCAGGGACCCGTCGGTCGGATTCACAACCGTATATCGAACTTTGAAACTCCTGAAAGAGTGCGGTCTTGCGCGCGAGCTTGAGTTCCACGACGGCCGAATCCTTTACGAGCACGACTATAAGCATAGTCATCACGATCATTTGATCTGCACCCAATGCGGCGCGTTGATTGAGTTCTACAACGAAGAAATTGAGCGCCTTCAAGACAAGATCACAAGCCGCTACCGGTTCAAGCCCTTGCATCACAGCCACAGAATCTTCGGGATTTGCGCGGCTTGTCAGAAGCTCGAGAAAGCTCCTGAAAAACGCCGAGCCTCCGCGAAGTGACTCAACCTCGCGTAATCTCCCACCAGGACGCGGTCATCCACCCGGTTGCTCCGCCGCGCCTGGGAACCTTATCATCTAACTTCGTTCATATGGCCACATCGTCAAATACCATCTTTCGCGATCCTGCCCAGCCGGGCCGCGATCTGCTCGTCGTCGAGCCGAGGATCGGCGGATGACACAAGCCATTCTCCTCGAGAAAGTCGAGCAGTTGATCAGCCCACCTGCGCCAGCTGAGCAGGCCGGGCCCCATACTCAAAGAATAATCTCGCGGCCGCGGTTCACGATCCGCCACGCGATCGCGAAAGGCCGCGAGTTTCAGCCGCATTCGCATTCGACATTCACGTTGACTGCAGTGCTCGCCGGTGAGATGTGGGCGGCAATCGGCATGAATGACTACCGGTTGTCAGCGGGAGAAGTCGCGCTTACAAACGTTAATCAGGTTCATGCAGGGCGGGCCGACCAGGTCGAGTTCGTATCCCTCGGCGTGAGCCCGCTGCTTATAAACGAGCTCGTCGCCGAGACTGGTTTCGCTCGCACTACCGGGGAGATCGGCTTTCGCACCAGCGTGGTAACCGACGAAGTCATAACGCGCGCTGCACGGGCAATGGCGAACGAGCTGGCTGGGAAAAAGCTTGGCCACGACGCAATGCTCGAGTCGATGGTTCGCCAGATCGTCATTCATCTGCTTCGCACTCATCTGGCGGTCAGGAAGTCTGATCTGATCGAGTTGTCACGAGCCGGCCCGGTTGATCGCAGGCTCCGCCGCGCTATTGAGTTCATGCACGACAACTACGCGAGCGGTCTTTCGTTGGAAGAGATCGCCTCGGCTGCCTACTTGTCCGAGTATCATTTCGCGCGGCTGTTCAAGGAGATCATCGGCGTGACGCCGCATGTCTACCTCGCAAACCTGCGTCTGGAGCGAGCCCGGAGGCTGCTTATCGAGACCGAGCTGGCGATCAGCGAAGTCGCGTCAATGGTGGGTTACCACAGCCAGAGTCATTTCACAAAAATCTTCAAGTCCACTACGGGCGTGACTCCGCGCGCATACCGGGAAGGCGGTCGCTTGCCGGGAGCATAAAGTTACCTCGCTCGCGCTGGCAGACCTCGTTTCGGCGGTCGTTCAATTTTGAAGCCCCGACTCGCGCTCTCTGCTCGTGAATCGCCCAGTCGGCAAGCAATCGCTAAAACTCAGCAACAAAGCGCAAGACTTCACCCGTCGCTTCTGATCTAATTAACTATTCACGCGCTAAGTAACCGAACGGCTTCAGAAAGGAATCAATAGCTATGTCCAGTCAAATCCGGAAAACACCTGCTCCGATTGAAGAGCCGAAAGGCAAGCTCGGGGTCTTACTGGTTGGACTCGGTGCGGTGAGCACCACCTTCATCGCCGGCGTCGAGGCGATAAAGAAAGGCATTGCCGAGCCAATCGGCTCGCTCACACAGATGGGCACAATCCGGCTTGGGAAACGCACCGACAACCGCGTTCCGCTGGTCAGAGATTTCGTGCCCCTCGCCTCGATCAACGATCTGGTGTTCGGCGCGTGGGACATCTTTGAAGAAGACGCTTATGAGGCGGCTATTCACGCCGGAGTGCTGGAGCGAGACCTGGTTACTCAGCTCAAAGCAGAGCTTCAAGCAGTCAAACCGATGAAGGCGGTCTTCGATCAGCGATACGTAAAGCGTCTAAACGGCACTCACGTCAAGAAGGGCGCCAACAAGCTGGAGCTTGCGGAGCAGTTGATGGAAGACATTCGGAGCTTCAAGCGGGCCGCCGAGTGCGACCGCCTCGTGATGGTCTGGTGCGCCTCGACTGAGATCTTCATGCAGGCTGGCGAGAGCCATCGCGACCTGAAGTCATTCGAGGCCGCGATGCGAGAGAATCACGATTCGATCGCACCGTCGATGATCTATGCCTATGCGGCGCTAAAGTCCGGAGTTCCGTTTGCCAACGGCGCGCCGAACCTCACCGTCGATGTGCCGGCGCTTTCGAAGCTCGCATCGGATCAGGGAGTGCCGGTTTGCGGCAAGGACTTCAAGACCGGGCAGACACTTATGAAGACGATGATCGCTCCGGGTCTCAAGGCACGCTTGCTGGGGTTGCACGGCTGGTTCTCGACCAACATACTTGGCAACCGCGACGGCGAAGTCCTCGACGACCCCGAGTCGTTCAAGACAAAGGAAGAATCGAAGCTTTCAGTGCTCGAGTACATTCTGCAGCCGGACGTGTACCCGACACTCTACAAGGACTTCAGCCACATCGTGCGAATAAACTACTACCCGCCGCGCGGCGATAACAAGGAAGGATGGGACAACATCGACATCTTCGGCTGGCTTGGGTATCCGATGCAGATCAAGATCGATTTTCTTTGTCGAGACTCGATCCTGGCCGCGCCGATCGTATTGGACCTCGCGTTGTTCATGGACCTGGCCAAGCGGACCGGGATGAAGGGAGTTCAGGAGTGGTTGTCGTTCTACTTCAAGAGCCCGATGACAGCGCCGGGTCTTTATCCCGAGCACGACTTGTTCATTCAGCTGATGAAGCTCAAGAACACGCTTCGTCACTTGAAAGGCGAGGAGCTGATCACGCATCTCGGGCTCGAATACTATGATTGAACGGTTCGAGAGTTAGGAGCTTGATGGCCGCCGGGCTTGCGAGTTCGGCGGCCTTCCTTCTTTATTGCTATGCGGTTTGCTGCTCCTGCTTGTTGCTGCGCCGCGCTACAGCTACAGCAATGCTTCCAAAGAGCGAGCCAATGATGATCGTGAACACTATCCAGAAGAGCATCTGCGGCACAAAGGCGATCTGCATGTACTTTGGCCAAAAAGCAGTGTCCGCCGGAAACCCGGGCGGGACCACGTCGTAGTGTGTACCCCAGTTCCCGCGGATCGCGAAGTACATTAGGATCGCTACCGGGATCCTGGCCGCGTACCCATATGCGATCAGCACTTTCCAAAGCGCCGGCCAGGCGAAGAACGGGATCACGCCACCGACCGCGACCAGCAGGAGCCCGATGACAAGCTTGCCGGGGAACTCCTTCTGCAATCCAAATCCGACGAAGCCGCCCGCGAAGGTTATTGCAAAGCCCAGTATGGCGTAACCGATGGCCTTGCCTGCGCTCGCGGGAGATCGCCCTGCACCTGCGAGCTTGATCCCAAAGTAAACGCCAAAGATCGGCACGAGCCAGGTGATGCCGACAATGGAACCTCCGCCGCCGGCTGCAGGATTGAACAATGAAGTTGGCCAATGCTGAAGCTCTCCGACCAGGCGCAGAACGGTTATCGCCAGAGTGATTACGCTGGGAATGAAGATCAACCGCGGAATATTCAGGTTAGTGTCTGACTTCTCTGCCATAGCTTCTTCTCCTTGTGAAAGAGTTGGGGGCCAGCTTGCAGGGCCAGCAGAGCTGCTTCCAAGTTGTTGAGTGGCCCGGAGCGGTTCCCCTCACGCTGCACCTTCCTGGCCAATCAAAGCGAGCGGTAACCGTATACCACATGCTGGAGCGGCAGACAAAGCGATCAGCCAGCTATCAAGGCATGTTTCTTGCACCGGAAAACAGGCGGGTGCTACTATCGAGCCTTCCATGAACCCGCAGTCGTCGACGGGAAATCGTGAGTTAGGATTCGCGCGGAGGAAGCAAGAGATGAGGTCAACACGCAGGGCCAAGATAACAGCGCTCGGACGATACGTGCCTCCGAAGGTTGTGACTAATCATGATCTGGCGAGGCGAGTTGACACGAATCACGACTGGATAGTCGAGCGCACGGGCATCCTCGAGCGCCATATGGTCGAGCCCGGGACTCCGACCTCGGAGCTTGCCGCGCAAGCCGTCGGGGACCTGCTTCAAGAGCGAGGGATCGAGGCCGACGAGATCGAATTGATCATCGTCGCCACGGTGACTCCTGATATGTTCTTTCCGGCAACCGCTTGCGTTGTCCAGAACAAGGTCCGGGCGAGCCGCGCCTGGGGATTCGACCTCTCGGCCGCGTGTTCGGGATTTCCTTACGCGCTAAGCGTAGGAGCGCAATTTATTGAATCCGGTAGACACGATAAGGTGGTAGTGGTCGGAGCCGACGTAATGTCGAGCATCATCGACTTTGGAGACCGCTCGACCTGCGTGTTGTTCGGGGACGGCGCAGGCGCGGTGCTGCTTGAGCCGAGCGAAGATGAGAATCTCGGCATACTCGACTTCCTGCACGAAGTCGATGGCTCAGGCGCCCAGTTTCTTCGCATGCCGGGCGGCGGAAGCCTTAATCCCTCATCGCACGAGACTGTCGAGAAGAAGATGCACTACGTTCATCAAGAGGGGCAGCCGGTCTTCAAGTACGCCGTACGGAAGATGGGCGAGATCAGCCGCGCCATCCTCCAGCGCAACGGATTCGAAGGCAAGGATGTTGACTTGTTCATTGCGCATCAAGCAAATCTTCGGATCATTAATGCTGCCGCTGAAAAACTCGGGCTTGATGAATCGAAGGTGGTCAAGAACATTCACAAGTTCGGGAACACGACGGCGGCGACGATTCCGCTGGCGATTGGAGATGCGATCGACGACGGCAGGCTAAAGAAGGGCAGCCTCGTCGTATTTGCTGCAGTGGGTGCGGGCTACACGGTCGGATCGGTTCTTACCAGGTGGGCATACTAGAGCCTCTTCGCCATCTTAAGCGAAAGGGTCGTTCAGTAGGCCGCGGCCTGACCGTTAGCAGGGGATTTCGTTCCGGCTGCTTCCTGAACAATCTTCACACCGACGCTTGCCCCGATTCGCGTTGCGCCGGCTCGAATCATATCCTGAGCCTGCTTCAGGTCCCGAACTCCGCCCGACGCTTTCACTCCCATCTCGCCGCCGACCACTCGCCGCATCAAGGCAATGTCCGCAACGGTAGCTCCTCCTTTGCTAAAGCCGGTCGAAGTCTTGACGAAATCCGCTCCCGCTTGTTTCGCCAGGAGGCACGCTCTCACTTTCTCTTCTTCGGTCAGCAGGCCAGTTTCCAGAATCACTTTGCAAAGATAACTCACTTCGTGCGCCACCTCGACTACGCCCGCGATGTCGCGGCCAACAAGCTCGTCATCGGCGGACTTTAGCGCTCCGACGTTGATTACCATGTCCAGTTCGCTTGCGCCATCAAAGATGGCCCGGCGGGCTTCGTAGGCTTTAGTGTCGGGCTCGTTGGCGCCAAGCGGAAAGCCGATCACCGTGCAAACTTTCACGCCGGTTCCCCGCAGTGCGCACGACGCTTCGCGAACCCAGATCGGATTTATGCAGACGGACGCGAACCCGTAGCGCGCTCCCTCTTCACAAAGTTTCAGTATCTCGTCGCGAGTGGCTTCCGGCTTTAACAAGGTGTGGTCGATGTAGCGGGCCACCTCGCGTGCGGCTGCACTCTCAGCGCCGGTTAACCCGAAGCGTACGCCGCCCGAAGCCATCAGCGAGCGCATTCGGTCGGGGCACTTTACGAAGCACTCGTCGTGGTGCAGCTCGCACTCATGACTCGCGGAGCTGGTGCCCAGCCGCGAGAGGATCACATCGGTGATCTGCGAAACCAGCTCCTCGATGTTCAGTTCATCTGGCATAAGCCGCCTTTGACTTGAGGCCCTCGAGTAGCGAGTACGGCACCGAGAGATCACCCAGTCCTTTCACCAGCGTGATGTCCGGCTTGTACGTACCGTGGTAATCGCTGCCGCCGGTTAGCAGCAGCCCGTATCTTCTCGCTAGCTTAGAATAGCGATCGCAGTCGCCCGGGCTGTGCCGGCTGTAGATTGCCTCTATGCCGTCCAGTCCCATCTCGACCAGCTCGCCTATCAAGAGCTCCAGCGCATCTGAGGGCAGTTTCAACTGGTACGGATGTGCGAGAACCGCAACTCCGCCTGCGCTGTGAATCAAAGCGATTGATTCCGCGGGTGAAAGGCGTTTCTTCTCAACGTAAGCAGCCGCGCCCTTCGCAAGAAAACGGTTGAAGGCGTCTTGAATACTCGCCGCGTGCCCTCTGTCGACAAGCACTCGCGCGAAATGCGGCCGGCCCACCACCTCATTGCCCGCCAGTGCCGCCACCTCAGCATACTGCACATCGACGCCGAGCGCGTGTAACCGGCTGGCGATCTCTGGGTTCCTTGCGTCACGCGCCGCTCTCAGTTCCTCCAGCTTCCCCGCCAGTCCTTTGTGTTGATCATCAATGTAGTAACCAAGAATATGCATTGTGCCCGACGAATACTCCGCGCTCAGTTCGAGACCGTTGATAAACTCGATGCCCAGCTGGTTGGAAGCGGCTCTGCCTTCTTTGAGTCCGGCGACGGTGTCGTGATCGGTTATGGCGACAGCGCTCGCTCCGTTGCGTATGGCGAGCTCGACGAGCTCAAATGGGGTTGCGCTTCCATCGGAATGAGTCGTGTGAGCGTGAAGATCAATTATGTTCCCGGTCATTCTCGACGATCTTATCCGCGGCGGCTCGCCAAAGTCAATCATCGCCGCAGCGCCGCTATGAGCCTCGAAACTCGCGACTGGAGCCACTTTCGTGGCGGTGTCACAGAATAGGCCGTGGAAGCCACATACGAGGCAGCAGCCGCACAAGTGGCTCTGGGAGCCTATTGTGCACTCGTTCGATTTGTGATTCTAAAATCTGTCGCAGGGAGCCAGGGACGGCTTGCAGCAAGAATGGTGAACTGTCCGCTTCTATATCGGCAATGATGAAAGTGGCTCTGGCAGCCACTTTCAACAAACCGAGGCTATTTGACCGTTTTATTCTGATTACTGTCGAAAAAAAAAGTTGACAACAAACCGTTAAGCAAATATATACAACAACATGTTGTATATCATTTACGGTAGTACACAAGAGTAGCAACGCTACAGTATCTTGTGTGCACGGTAAAATCTAACGAAAGGAGAAGCAACACTATGGCAACTGCAAAGAAAGGCGGCGCCAAGAAGACAGCCAAAAAGGGCGGCGCTAAGAAGAAAGGCGCAAAGAAGAGATAGTCTCTTTGTCGCTACGCAAAACGGGGGTTCTCTGTGTGAGAACGCGGGGATGGGTGACCATCCCCTTTTTCTTTCTCGTTTCTCTTTCCTTCCCTTTAGCCATCTCACCTCCGGCTCTGGCTTCAACTTACTTTCATTTGCGGCCCAGTCTGGAGATTGGTGTAAACTCACTTCGGCTATGGCGATCGAAAGAGACGAACGTCCCTGGGGAAGGTTTGAAGTCCTGGCTGAAGGCGAGGGATACAAGGTGAAGCGCATCGAGGTGATGCCGGGACACCGTTTGAGTCTTCAAATGCACCAGGACCGCAGCGAGCACTGGGTGATCGTAGCCGGCGAGGCGCTCGTCACTCTGGGCGAGCAAGTGATGCGACTCTGCGCGAATGAGGACCTGCTGATTCCAGCTAAAACCAGGCACCGCGTCGCGAACACGCGGGATGTCAAACTTGTGTTCATCGAGATTCAGTGCGGATCATATCTCGGCGAGGACGACATCACAAGATTTGAAGATGACTACAGCCGCGCTTTGCCCGAACCTGGAGAGAACGGCTCTGAGTTTCGTTGACTGCGTCAAACTCGAGCCTCCGCCTTGACTGCCGCTTCCCTGACTTCCGAAACTTCATCGGCCCCGTAGAGATCCGGCTCGCCCGCAGGACGCGTGTGCCATCGCTTATGAATCCACATCCACTGATCCGGGTACCGGCGAGCCCAGCCCTCGATCACCTGGGTAAACCGAGCAGTATTAATTCTGACTTCATCCTTAAAGTCGCCGGTCCTGGTTAATGGGATCTCGGGCTCAAACCGAAGCCGATGGCTCTTGAGGCGCTCATCCCAGATCAAGACGCCGGGAACAACCGGCGCATCAGTGCGAAGAGCGAAGACTGCCAACCCTGTAGTAGACGACGCCGGTATCCCGAAGAAATCGCAAAACACTCCCTGATCCGCAAGCGTGTTGACATCTATCAATAGCCCAACATCTTCGCCTCGCTTGAGCGTCTCAAGCACTGGCCTGACTGCGTTGTTTTTATCTATGACTCGATTGCCAGAAAACTCTCGATACCTGTTGACCATTCGATCCAGAAGCGGGTTGTCGGCCGGCCGCACCAGAAAGCTAAGAGGATGCCCGTACACCCCTTGCGCGAACGCACAAAGCTCCCAGGCTCCGAAGTGTCCGGTTAGCAGGAGTACACCGCGTCCGCGCTCAGCGGCGCGCTGATAGTTCTCGAAGCCGTCATATACGACGAGCTCGCTGATGGATTGAGGAGTGATTTTTGGAAACTGAGAGAACTCACCCAGTAATCTCCCGAGACTGTCGAAGACCCTTCCGAGCGTTGCCCGCCTCTCCTCCGCACTCATTTCCGGCATCGCGAGCGCAAGGTTCCGCTCTCCCACTCGGGTCAACCGCCGATGTAGCCGCCGAACTGTGCCAGCCATCAGTTTGCCCCCGACAACGGCGGCCTCACGCGGCAATAGCCCTAATGCTTTAAGTAGGAGCCAGGCAGGGACAAACTCAGTTAGATTTCGCAACCTGGTTCTGTGTTTGCGAGGCACGCCTGACCCTAGCATTCGCCCATGAGGCGTGTCAATTTGATGGTCCGGCCAGGACCAGTCAGGTACAACCGCATTCCCGTCTGCATAGGTTCGCGACACTGCGCGGGTCGCGAGCTAAACTCTTGCCGGTCCGCGAGCTTTAAGCTATCCTTCGCGCAGTCAGCCCCTGCCTGAATTCACCTCCTCCGCCTCCACAGTCTGGAGTTCGTTTATGATTAGTTTCCTTCGACAACATCGGATCCTAGGCGGTCGAGTTGCGCCGCTCGTAGTTGTTTTGCTGCTGCCGTGTGTCGCGGTCGCACAACAGCGGCCGGCCGCGAGCAAAAAGACTCCAAGCCTCACAACCGAAGACACCATCAAAGTCAGCCAGCCTCGGTCGCCAACCGAAAGCGACGCGGTCGCGGGTAAGACCAATGACGCAGACAACTTGAGTTCGCCGCCTAAACCCGGGGACGCAACTGTTAGCGCAGAAGAACAATCATGGCGTGAGCAAGTGGTCAACGCTCGCGCCCGCGCAAAGGCGGCTGAGCGTGCGGCGGAAGAAGGAGAGCTTCGGATCACTGCGCTTCGAAACCAGCTCTCTGTCTCGGGTCAAACGCCCCAGTCCAGGAACCAGACCGCGGCAGAGTTGAACGACGCAGGCCGACGGCTGATTGAGCTTCGTGCGGCTGCAAAAGCAGCGGCGGATGAATTAGCCGGGCTTCTCGAGTCTGGACGTCTGAAGAAGTATGTTGAGACCCAGGGACCCGGGCCGACCCTCGAGAATGGAAGTGCGAACTATGACTATTACAAGTCTCGGCACGCCGCGCTCAACGAAGCGTTGGAAGAGGCCGAGCGGCGCGTTCAGTTGTACGACAATCGAGTTCGAGATGTCAGCCAGCGCATTTTACAGACGGGTGGTAAGAACGGTGGTGACAATTTCTACCTCGCGCACCTCCAGGAAGAGCGTCAGGAAGCGCAGAAGCAGCTGGACGAGGCCCGCGCAGCCAGCGCGAAAGCACGCACTGATCTGGAAAAACTAATAGAAGAGGCCCGCCGCGCAGGAGTGCCGCCCGGAGTGTTCCGGTAGCTTGAGAACGTTCTGACAGTTCCGCCTCGAATTTGAACTGAGGCTCGCCCCTGAACCGTCCGGCACAATCGCCAGGTTGCGATGTAAACTGCGCCAGGCGCAATAACACTGATCGACCAATGGCAGAGATACTACTAGTCGAAGACAAAGAAAGCTTGCGGCAAATGCTGCGGATGACGCTCCAGAGCGCGGGCCATTCGGTAGATGAGGCAAGCGACGGAGCAGAAGCTCGCCGCCGGCTCAACGAGACGCGATACAAGCTGGTCATCACCGATTTGAAGATGCCCCGAGCGGACGGCCTCGAAGTGTTACGGGCTGCCAAAGCTGCGGACGCCGATACCTCAGTTATTTTGCTGACCGCTTACGGCACTATCGATGAAGCTGTTCAGGCCATGAAGGACGGCGCGTACGAGTTTCTTCAAAAGCCGGTTGATAGCCGCCACCTCTTATTGCTGGTCGAGCGCGCGCTTGAACAAGCCAGGCTCCGAGCGGAGAATGTCTTGCTCAGAGATGAGTACGCACGCCGCTATGGCTTCCCAAAGATAATCGGCGACTCGCCCGCGATGCAAAAAGTCGGCAGCGAGATACAGCGCCTGGCGCCAACACCCACTACGGCTCTTCTGCTTGGTGAATCGGGCACGGGAAAGGAGCTGTTCGCGCGCGCGATACATCACCTCAGCCCGAGACGAGACTCGCCTTTCATCGCGATAAACTGCGCAGCCATTCCCGACACCTTGATCGAGAATGAATTATTCGGTCACGAAAAGGGCGCTTACACCGGAGCTGATCAACGACGAGCGGGCAAGTTCGAGCTTGCCGCGCGCGGGACAATCTTCCTTGACGAAATAAGCGAGATCGCGCCGGCCGTGCAATCGAAGCTCCTGCGTGTGCTAGAGGAACGAAAAGTAAATCGGCTCGGCGGATCGGCGGATATTGATATCGATGTGCGAGTCATAGCGGCTACCAATCGCGATCTCAAAGGCGCGGTTCAGGCAAAACAGTTTCGCGAAGACCTTTATTTCCGCCTCGCCGTGTTTCCCGTCCAGATACCCGCGCTTCGAGAGCGCAGATCCGACATTCGCCAGCTAGCCGAATTCTTCGCAGCGAAGTATGGACGGGAACTGAAGCGAACGTCTATCAAGTTAAGCGACGAAGCCGCGAGCGCGCTTCGAGAGTACGACTGGCCTGGAAATGTACGCGAGCTGCAGAACTGCATTGAGCGCGCCTGCATACTCGCTCGCGGGAACGCGATCGTTCCCGGCGACCTGAACATAACCGCGCCTTCAGATCGAGTGTTGCGCGACCGCAGTCCGTTGCTTGATGGATTCGACATGCGAGGCTCGCTTTCCGATGTGAGCTCGCGCGCTCAGCGGCTTGTAGAACATCGCAAGATCGACGTCACGTTGAAGGAGTGCGACTACAACAAGTCTCGCACCGCTGAACGCCTCGGAGTCAGCTACAAGACACTTCTGACTCGCATCAAAGAACTCGAGCTTGAATAATCAATCGAGGCACCGCCTGCTTGCCTGGTTCATTGGCCGACTGCTTCATTGTCCCAAGACCAAATGCAACCCAAGCATCTCAGCCCGCAACTAAGCCCATCCTGACAACAGGCTTTCTAGCCGTATTGATCGCAATCTTGGAATCATTGTCCGTGAGCAGCTAGAATTAAACCCGATGACCGAACGACCGACTCGCTCCACATCCCGAAGCAAAATATCAGAGTCAAGCGGCGCGGCTGTTGCCAGCATCGACGGCCCTGAGCGGCCTGGAAGCGTCGCGCGCTCGGCCGGCATCGTGAGCCTGGCTGTGATGGCGAGCCGTGTCCTCGGGCTCGCGCGCGAGATGGTTTTCGCGTACTTCTTTGGCGCCTCCAAGAGCTTCGCCAACGACGCCTACGTCATCGCGTTTCGCGTCCCGAACTTGCTGCGCGATCTGTTCGCTGAAGGCGCGCTATCGAGCGCCTTCGTTCCGGTCTTTTCCGAATATCTGGTCAAGAAGAGCGAGAAAGAAGCGTTCCGGCTTTCGAATCTCGTAGCGACGAGCCTTATTGTCGTGCTCGGAACATTAGTAGTGCTTGGTGTAGTTTTCGCCGAGCCCCTGGTTGCGTTTATCGCTCCGGGATTCCAGTCGGACCCCGCCAAGTTTGAGCTGACCGTTCGCCTGACTCGAATCATGATGCCGTTCATCCTGCTGGTCGCCCTGGCTGCGCAGGCGATGGGTGTATTAAACGCCCGCGATCGCTTCGGTATACCGGCCCTTTCGTCGGCGTTCTTCAATATTGGTTCAATCGCAGGCGGGCTTGCAGTGGCGGCGTTGCTTACAGACCCGACCTTTTCTCATCCGATTCGCGCGATTGTAGAAAAGCCTACGGAGGGAATCATCGGGATGGCTTACGGCGTGCTGATAGGCGGCTTTCTGCAATACGCGGTGCAGTGGCCAAGCCTTAGCCGAGCCGGCTTCAAGTATCGGCCGATGTTGAGCTTCAGCGATCCGGGCGTGAGACGCATCTTTGCGATGATGGGCCCGGCGGTAATCGGCGGGGCGGCGGTTCAGGTAAACGTGCTGATCAACAGCAACTTCGCTTCGAACATTCCTGGAACCGGGCCGGTCTCGTGGTTGAACTACGCTTTCCGGCTGATGCAGTTTCCGATCGGCGTGTTCGGAGTCGCGATCGCGACCGCGACTCTGCCGGCGATCTCTCGGAGCGCGGCGCGAAAAGACGAAGCGGATTTCAGACATACGCTGGCCGGTTCTATGCGACTGGCTTTTCTGCTGACCATTCCCTCGGCTGTGGGGTTGATAGTATTGGGCCGCCCAATCATCGCGTTGATTTACGAACGCGGTCACTTCGGGCCCGGAGACACCCAGCATACCGCAGCAGCGCTTGGATACTTTGCTGTGGGGCTGATGGGTTACGCCGCAATAAAGATCCTGGCGCCGGCGTTTTACGCTCTTGGCGATGCGCGCACCCCAATGATCATCAGCCTGTTGTCGATGCTGACCAACTTCGTGATGAACTGGTCACTGGTGGATGTTATGCAGGAGCGAGGACTCGCCCTCTCGACTTCAACTGTGGCATTGGCGAACTGCGGCCTGCTCTACTTCATCATGCGAAAGCGAATCAACGGCATCGAGGGGCGGCGGACTGCGATCGCATTGACCAAAATACTGGCTGCGTCCGCGGTAATGGGCTTGGCCTGCTGGGCAGTAAGCATGGGCCTGAGCCGAGCGCTTGGCGACACATTCGCCGCTAGACTCGCGAATGTGTTGGTCTCGGTCGGATTAGGCGCCGCCTTGTTCTATATCCTCGCATCCCTTCTTCGCGTTGAGGAGTTGAAGTCTGCGACAGGCGCGCTGGCGGGGCGCTTCTTGCGACGACGGTGATCAACAACAGCTCTAAGATTCCCTATTAACATCACGAAGTTTGGCCGTTGACGTCGAGATCAGCCTAACGTTACTATCTGAGTTAATCAAACGTTTGTTTAATTAATCCGGAGGCTGAGTGGCAAGACCTAAGACAGACGACTCGGAAGCACGCGCGAAGATATCCGCGGCGGGCGAGGAGCTCTTCGCCGCGCGCGGGTACGCCGGTACTGCTGTCCGTGACATCGCCGAAAAAGCCGGAGTAAACGCCGCGATGATTCATTACTACTTCCGCAGCAAGGAGGGGCTTTACCGCGCGATACTCGAAAGCGCGGCTTCACGAGTCCGCGCGATGCTGGTAGAGACAACCGGCGGCGATCTCTCGACCAGAGATCGGCTGGCTCGATTCGTCGAAGCTTACGCCGCCTACATACTAAGCCATCCGAATCTCGCTCGAATCCTCTACCGCGAAATGCTCGCCGGCGGCAGGCAACTTATCAAGGTCGCGCAGAAGTACGCCGTGACCAACTACACCATCCTGCGCGAGACGATGGCGGAAGGCGTGAGGCGAGGTGAGCTGCGGAAGATTGACATCGACCTCGCGCCGGTTAGCTTGATGGGGATGGTCGTTGTGTTTCAGCTCATTCGCCCGATCGTAGCCGTTGTGCTGGGCGCCAGCGAGTACGACAAGCGTTTTATCAAACGGCTGTCGGCGCATACTGTAGACCTGTTTCTAAATGGCGCGGCCGCGTCCGCCAACTCTCGGCTAACAAACGGCGCCGGCAAAGTGGTGAAGAAACCGGCGCGTCGACGCACAAAGGTGATTTCGTGATGGCTGGAAGCGTCAGAAGACCAATCGTTATCTTACTCGTTGTTCTGGCACTCATTGGTGTCGCGGCAGCGTGGAAGTTCCTCAGCGGCCGGTCCGAGTCCAACAAGCTTGTGCTGTCGGGCACGATCGAGGCGGATGAGATACATGTTGGTTCAAAAGTGAGCGGCCGAGTCGCCGAGGTGCTGGTAACAGAAGGTCAGGAGGTGAAGCAGGGGCAGCCGCTCATTCGATTTGAGCGGTACGATCTCGACGCGAAACGTACCGACGCGGTTGCGGCAGTCGCCCAGGCTGAA
>Ga0193755_1000192_pt1 | contig 17108 bp, 12 predicted proteins | sample H1a2metaG_FD_144921 | JGI IMG/M metagenome (GOLD analysis project Ga0193755, IMG submission 144921) | Soil microbial communities from a riparian zone of the East river system, Colorado, United States - H1a2 | ecosystem: Environmental > Terrestrial > Soil > Riparian zone | place: USA: East River...
CCCCCGGCTTGCTGCTGTTCGTGTGGGTGTTATCGGGCGTCGTGACGCTGCTTGGGGCGCTGTCGTATGGTGAACTCGCGGCGATGTATCCGAAGGCGGGCGGCAACTACATCTACCTCCGCGAGGGGATCTCGCCGCTCTTCGGCTACCTCTACGGCTGGACGCTGTTCGTCGTGATTCAGACGGGGACGATCGCCGCCGTCGCAGTCGCGTTCGCGCGCTTCACCTCGGTGCTCTGGCCCGGTCTCTCGCCGGAAGTGATCGGCGGCCTCGGCACGACGCTGCATCTGCCGCAGCCGATCGGCGATATCGCCGTCGGGATTTCACCGCAGCGCATCCTCGCGATCGGTACGATCGTGCTGCTCACATGGATCAACGTGCGCGGCGTGAGGACGGCGGCATTCATCCAGACCACGTTGACGGCGGTCAAGACGGCATCCCTGGCCGCGCTGATTCTGCTGGGGATCACGATCGGGCGGAACGCCGAGGCAATCGCCGCCAACTGGGGTGCGAACTTCTGGGCGGGCGGCGCCTTGACGCTGGCGGTCTTACCGGTGGTCGGCGCGGCCATGGTGGGATCGCTGTTTTCGATGGACGCCTGGAACAACGTCGGCTTCGCGTCGGGCGAGCTCAAGAATCCCGAGAAGGACGTGCCGTTCGCGATGGGTGCCGGCGTCTTGATCGTGACGACACTCTACGTCCTCGCGAACGTCGCATACCTCGTCGTGCTGCCACAGGACACCATCGCCCACGCGCCACAAGATCGCGTGGGGACGGCGGCATTGCAGGCGATGTTCGGTTCGCCGGGCCTGTACATCATGGCGATCGCGATCATGATCTCGACGTTCGGCTGCAACAATGGGCTGATTCTGTCGGGAGCTCGCGTCTATTACGCGATGGCGCGGGACAACCTGTTCTTCAAGTCCGCCGCATGGCTCGATCCCACGTTCAGAACGCCGAAGCTCGCGTTGATCGCGCAGGCGATCTGGACTTGCGTGCTGTGCCTGTCGGGGACGTATGGCCAGTTGCTCAACTTCGTGATTTTCGCCGCCGTCGTCTTCTACGCGGTCACGGCGATCGCGCTGTTCCGGCTGCGTAAAACGCGGCCGGACATCCCCCGGCCCGTCAGAGCCCCAGGCTATCCTGTCCTCCCGGCGCTCTACGTGGCGCTTACGGGCCTCATCGCGGTCGATCTGCTGGTCCAGGAAGCGACCCGCACATATGCCTTTTTGGGCCTGATCCTCGTCCTGTTAGGCGTGCCGGTCTACTTCGCTTGGAGGCGGCTGGCCGCCTAGCTTGTTTCGGGTTATGTTCGGGGTGTATGGCCGTGCGCAAACCCCCGGCAAAGCCGCCTCAAGCCCCTCCGCCTTGCCCCGACTGCGGCTCCAAAACCGCTCGCCAGTCCGGGTGCGTCGTCTGCCTGCAGTGCGGGTGGGCACGCTGTGGCTAAACAACTGCCTCTCCTGCCAGCCGACCGGCCGACAGGCCGTCCACCCATCATTCTCGACGAGCGCCTCCGCGGCACGCGGTTCGTTTCGCTCGCGGCCAAGCGGGTCCTCAACCCGCCCTCGACGACCGGGATGGACTACTGGTCGCTCAATCCGTACGTCGGCTGCGAGTTCGGCTGCAGCTACTGTTACGCCCGCTACACGCATCGCTACGTCGTCGAGCGCGCCCACGATGCCGGCACGCTCACCGACGCCGAGTTCGCGGATTATCGCGGGGCGCACGGGTGGGAGGCGTTCGAAAGGCGAATCTTCGTAAAGGAGCAAATCGTCAGTGCGCTCGACGCCGATCTCAAGCGCGTCCCGCTCGGTCAGTGCATCGTCATTGGTACCGCGACCGATCCTTATCAGCCCGCCGAGCGCCGGTTCCGGATCACGCGGGCGGTGCTGCAACGGCTGGCGCGCTGCGAGGGACTGTCATTCGGCATCATCACGAAGAGTCCACTCATCACGCGTGATTGCGACCTGTTGGCTCGGCTGCAGGAGCGCAACGAGCTCCAGGTCCATGTCTCCCTCATTACGGCCGACGCGATACTCGCGCGTAAGCTCGAGGCCCGTTCACCCGTCCCTGCGGCCCGGCTGCGGGCATTGCACAAGCTCGTCGACGCCGGCGTGCATGCCGGCCTTATCATCGCTCCCGTTCTTCCCGGCGTGACCGACGGCGTCGCGCACCTCGACGCGCTGTTCGCCGCCGCCCGCCTTGCGGGCGCGCGCTTCATTCACGCGGGACCGTTGCGGCTCTACCCCGCCATCCGCGATCGCTTTCTCCCCGTGCTGGGAGAGCACTTCCCGGAGCTGGTGCCGAAGTACGAGCGTGCGTATAAGGGCCACGGCTACGCACCCCGCGACTACGCCAAAGCGCTCTCGCGTCGCATCGAGAGACTCCGCAAGAAGCACGGGTTCAAGAATCAGAGCGCGATGTTCGATCGTTACCGCCCGGCCAGGATGCCGGTGCAGGGCGAGCTGGAGCTGCGGGGGAGTTTGCCCTAGTTGCGGGTCACCAGGTGAAAGACGTGCGTCTGCCCGCACACAGCTGTCGCCACCTCGTGGATGTAGCCGCGCACGAACGCATAGTTGAGCCTGGTGGTATCGGCTTGATCCTCGAGCACGAGCGGCGACCCTGGGTAGCCCCCAGGCAGGACCCGTACGCAGCCCGTGTTGTCCACCCACATCGTCACGACGCCCCCGGCGTTGCGGCGCGACGTGTCCGGATCGGCGAGGCGTGCCGTGACGTCTCCAAATGTTCGGACGGGTGGATCGCCCGCACTGGAGGTTGGCGTGGCCGCACTGACAGCCGCGGACGCGCGCATCTCGAACGTGCGCGCGACGCTAGCAGTCAGACCTGGAGCGATCATCACCGTATCGAGCCCAAGGAAAGGGACAGGGAAGACGTCGAGCGCCGCCGGTGAAGGAAGGCACACCGGCTCGCCTCGCTCCACGAGAAAGTATGGCGCGAACGTGACGGCCGACTGATCCGCGCTGACCGCGGATTTGAAGACCCATTTGTGACAGGCCGGAAAACCCATCAGCAGGCGCGCGGTGAACGGCTTGGCCGCAACGACCTCCGCGGGCCATTCCATCCATTGTACGATGGCCGGCTGCACGTCGAGATCCGAATCGCATGCGGCGACTCCCACGAGCACCGCGAGATAGTAGAAGGAGCGCATGCTCAGTTCCGTGTCACGACGTGAAAGACTGTGGTCTCCCCACATACCGGTGCTGCGGCGTCGTGAGTGTAGCCGGTAACGAACGCCCCGGAGAGTGCCGCGGTGTCGGCCTGATCCTCGAGGACGAGCGCCGAGTTCTGGTTGTAGAGACCGAGCGGCGAGAGGCGGGCACATCCAAGCGAATCCACCTGCAGGTACACGGTGCCGCCGCCGTTGCGCTGTGAGGGATCGGCGCCGGTCGGCCGCACGATGACGTCGCCGAACCGGCGCACCGGAATGCTTTGCGCAGCTGTGGCGAAGAAGACTTCTGCCCCAGCGCGCATTTCGTACGTGCGCGCCGACGGTGCGGCGAGACCGGGTGCGGTGCCGGCCGTATCGATCGCGATCCACGCGAGCAACGTCGGAGTACGTTCCGTCAGGCAGGCGATGTGATCGTCCCCGATCAGGAAATAGGGCTCGAAGGTAACGGCGGACTGATCAGCACGTCCGCCGGACCGGAACTGCGGGTTTATCGCACACACGCCCCAAACGACCAAGCGCGTCCGGAACGGTTGACCCGCGTTGACCTCGGCCGGCCAATCCATCCACTGCACCGACACCGGATCGACTTTACCGTTGGGTCCGTCACAGGCGAGCAGCAGACCGAGCGCTATCGCGGCAAACATTGCAGGGCGCATAGACCTCCTCGTTGAAGCACACTTCCCACATACCTACCCTAGGAAGTCGCTCCCGCGTCACCTTCCAGCCACAGGCGCGCGACCGCCCGAATCGTCCCCGGCGCATTTCCCTCCGCCCGGTTGTTCGCCAGGATGAAGGCCTCGACCCGCTGCCGGTGGGCCTGAGTCACCAGACGCACCAAATCGTTCCGTAAGTCCGCCAGCGGCTCCTGCACGCGGTCGTAGGGCTGGAACTGCTTCACTGCATTGCCGTAGCGCCGACCGGGCTTGAGCAGCGCCCGGGCGACCGTGAAGCTCGTCGGGAAGGTCCAGCCCAGCTCGACCTGGTCGCCGATCGGCGGCATTTCCGTCCATGAGTTGAACACATGCGCGACGCCGTGACGCTTCAGCACTTCACCATGCACCCCCGTCAGTAGCTCCGAGTTGCGCAGCTCGACGGCGTAGCGAAAGTCTCGCGGCAGCTCACCCAGGAAGTCATCGAGCTGATCGGCCCACTGCAGTGGATCGGGGAGATCCTTGCCGCGCATCGCCTGGAACTCGAACACGAAACAGCCAGCGTGATCCCGAAAGACTCGGCTGTACGGGCCGAGCACGCTGTCCTTGAACAGCGCGGCATTGAGAAAATCGGGATTGCGCATGCCCGCGAGCCCGGGCTGTGGCGCATCCTGCCCGAGCCGCTTGGCGGTGATGCGATCCCAGACCTTACTCACGCAGGGGAAGCCGGGCGGCAATGCCCGCGCGTAGGACTCGAGCTCCTTTTCGGACGGTGGATCGTAAAACGCGCTGTCGATTCCCACGGTGCGGAAGAGTGGGTAGCGCGCGTATTCCTCGAGTCTCAGCGCCGGCTGCGGGCCGCGATAGTGACGGTGGTAGACGTCGCCGAACCAGCCGTCATAGGTCCAGGTGGACGTGCCGAAGCGAACGGTCGGCGGCAGCTGCCGGGCGAGCGCGGTCACCTCGGCGCCGGGCTCGGGAAGCGACTCGCTCCCCTCGAACAGGTCTGGTTGGATTCGTTCCACGACTCGTTAGAAGCTCAGTACCGTCCCGATTGCGGCATGCACCCGTGTCACATGCGCATCCTGAGCGAGGAGCAGGTTGTCGGCCTTGAGCCCGAGTCGGTGGCTGTAGACGGTCAGGTCCCCACGAAACCCGACATCAACCCCGCCGACGCTCCGAACGGGAATGAACTCCAGTCCTCCGCCGATGTGCCATGTATTGGGCAACAAGTTGTGGAAGAGGCCGGGCCGCCGCACCCACCGTGATGTGCCATTCCCCAGGAGCTCGCCGTTGAACCTCGCGTCGGTCACGCGATACCAGCTGAGTCCGTATCCACCTTTCACGTATGGCTGGAGGCTCCCCGTTGCGATGTTGTAGCGCACGCTCCCCGTGTATTCCCACATGTCGAGGTTGAGCGTCAACGGAAATCGCCCCGGCAGCGTACTCACCGTCACGTCCGCGCGCACGCCACCATTGGAGTGGCGGATCGTGTTCTCGCTCGTGAACCGGCGGCCGAGAAACAGCGTGATTCCGTAGCTCCACGGTGATACACGCTCGGTCGTGGGGTTTATCACGTCTACCGTGACCGAGTCGGACCCCGCGAGTGCCAAGACCTTTTCGAGAAAGGGCGATGCGGTTTCCGAAAAGCCGGCAAGATTCAGAAACTCGTTGGGGATCCGGAAGGACGAAACCCCCATCGTCACGCCGATGAATCGGAACGGTACGTCCTCTGAGCCGAAGAACGCCGGATAGCTGTGGCGATCGGCGGCGCGCACCGGCGCGCTGAAGAGCCGGTAGACGATGTCGAACGGCGGCAGCGTCACCAGCGTGGGGACGGTGAGGTTCAGGAATCCCCATCCCGTCCGGTAATTGTCCTGCTGGCTGGCCGGAAAGAAGGAGCTCAGGCGGTGCGGGATGTAACTGTCGTATCCCGCCGCCGCACCCGCGCGGTTCCACCCACCGTTGTACGACGGGGCCACGACCGAGGCGTTGCCGGTCTCGGCGTAACGCACGATGCCCGCAAACGAGGACCGGGTCGCCGGATACCCGAAGCGGATCGGCAGCACGAGCCAGGCCCACCTGCGGCGTGCAACGGGATCCGTGCGCACGAGCGGCAGCACCAACTCCCAGTCGGGGAGGATCTCGAGCCGGTCGGGGTTGTCGAACCGGACAACCGTGTTGGTCTCGGCCGCGGCGGAGTCCGGCGCCGTTCGGAAAACGCCCCACGGCGTGCGCACCAATTCCCCCGTGTGCTGCGGCCCGACGTCCTTGTAGAGGCCGGGGAACGGATATGAGCCGTGACTCGCCCGGCCCAGACGCGTCGAGGCGGAAATGAGCTGCTGCAAGCCGCGGTTGTCTCCACCGATGAAAACGACGGGATGCATGTTGAGCCTGGTTTCGGCGTCATCCAGGTAGGCTTGTCGCCGAATCTGCCGCCAGATTTCGCGCTCTCCCACCCGCTCCTCCCGCAGCCCTTTTATTTCCTTTTCCCAATCCGCGCGCGGAGCATAGACATTCGGCGTCAGATAGTCGGCCGTAAACACCCAGTGGTGGAAGTAATACTCCACCCGGCGAATCACGAAGTCGGCAGGCTGGACCAGCTCGCGCAGCAGACCTTCCATCATCGCGGTCGTGATCGGCTCCCGGCCCTGATTGCGCGGTGTGACGACGACGTTGATGTGCTCCCAGTCTCCTTCGTGCGTATTCCCGGCGTCGTTGTACGGATAGAAAAACCAGTACTGGAGAACGAGCTCATGCCGTGCCTCTGCGGCACTCCCGCCGGGAACGTCGTGGACAAAGGGGTGCACGAATGCTTTCGCATAGCCGATGTACTTGCGGGCGATCGAGCCGCGCACCGACCCTTCGAATTCCCGGTTCCAGGACGCCGGGTCCTCGCCGGGAAAGTCGAAATACATGGTGTAATGAAGGTCGAGATCGGGACTGGGCACACTCGCCACGGGAGGCGGCTCGGGCGCGAATCGGTCAACGAGTTGCAGCAGCCGGCAGTCAGTGGCCGTATCGACGGTCCCGCTCGCAATCGTCGTCAGACGCGAACATGCCCGGCCCGCCAGCTTCCCGAACTCGATGGTCTCGGTGCCGACCAGCCGCGGACGCGCCTGCGACAGGTCCACCGCGTCTATGAAGAGCGTTGACCCCTCTCCGCTTTCGACGAACCGCCGAAAATCCATCGGGAAATCGACCGAGTTCCGCACCATCCAGGGCGCAAATCGCACTGCGAACGAACGCAACCAAAGCTCGCGGGCGTCATCGATGCCATCCCGCGGCGCCTCGTCGCGGTAGCTGGACGTGCTGGAATCGCCGAAGAGATGGAACTGCCTGTTGCCTGCGGTTGATTGGACCGGGAGCAGAATCTCCCGGGGAAGGTAGGTGACGTAATCGGGCTTGGGGATTGCTTGTGCTGTTGCTGGGAGAACCGTGGTCAGTTGGATCAGGACAGTTAGCCCTAACACCCAGGTGCAACGAATAGAGGTCAAATCGAGTCTCCCGTGTGCTCTCTGATATCGCACCTAAACAAAAATGAGTCAATAACTTACGCCCACTCTACCTCTGCTTGCGGACTCTATAGGTTTCGGGATATATTCGGGTCCCCTTGGGGCTTTTGTCAATGTCGCGATCGTCTACGAGCTCGCTCGCCGCCTGCGTCTGGATTCCCCTCTTCCCGCTTCGCTGCGAAGAGGCTCGTCAAGGTGGACTGGCCAATTATCCCGCTGCGCTGCTCGCACCCGATACCACGCGCAAGCTGTGGCAGGTCTCCGCGCTGGCCCGCCACGCGGGCGTAAAGCCGGGGATGACCGTCAGCCAGGCGATCGGCCTCTGTCCGACGCTGCGACTCATCGAGCCCGATCCCGTCCATTACGACGAGCGCTTCGCCTGCTTGCTCGCGGCATTGAATGAAATCAGCCCGGTCATTGAGTCCGGTGAGTTGGGACTGGCATACGTCGGTACTGATGGATTGGAGGGGATTTTCGGTGCGCCGGGGAAGATCATCGAAGCCATCAAGAGAATGTTGGAAGCCTCGTCGGTCCGGCTGGGTTGGGGAGTGGGAAAATTTACCGCTTGGGTCGCGGCCAGTCGCGCCAAGCCGGGCGAAGCAATCATCGTGGCCCCTGGTGAGGAGCAAAAGTTTCTCGCTTCACAGCCCATCTCCGTCCTTCCTCTCGACTCGAGTTTACACCGCCGGCTGCGACTGCTCGGCATTCGCACGCTCGGCGCACTCGCCGCGCTTCCGGAAGAAGCGGTCACCGCGCAGTTCGGCGCAGTGGGAAGACGATTGTGGCGACTTGCCGCCGGCCGCATCGCGGAGCCCGTCGAAGGACGCATCGCCCCCGAGCCGATCGTCGCCGCGCTCACGTTCTTCACACCGGTCGGCGAGCGCGAGCTACTGGTGCATTCACTCGACCAGTTGATCGCCCGCGCGCTCAAGCATCCGCGCCGCATCGGCTGGCGCGTGCACGCCGTCCGCCTGCGCGCCGGTCTCGAAGGCGGCGGCTCCTGGCTCGTGACGCATCTCCTCAAGGACCCGACTGCCGATGCCGGCCGCATCTGCGCACCGCTGAAGACCCGACTCGAGCAGTCGCCGCCAACCGGCGCTGTCGAGCGTCTCATCCTCGAGTTCACCGCCTTCGCTCCCGGGACCACCGAGCTGCAACTGTTCGCGCGCGACGCGCAGGCCGCCGCCCGCGCGGGACAACAGCACGCTTTGCAGAGCGCCGCGCGCGAGATCCGGATGCGTGTGCAGCACGCAAATCTCTATCACGTCATCGAGGTACAGCCATGGTCGCGCCTGCCCGAGCGTCGCTACGCACTGATCGACTACGAGCCGTAAACGAACCCCGCCCGGTGGCGGTGGAGTTGGACGTGAACGGTGTGCCGGTCGTACTGCGGCGGTCAAAAGACGACGGCGGCGGTCAAGAAACGACGGCGGCGGTCGTCGAGACAATCCTCGAGTCATGGCGGATCGATGACGAATGGTGGAGGCAACTTATTTCCCGTCGATACTTCGCGGTGATTCTCGAAGGAGGGGCACGTGTTGTGCTGTTCGAAGATCTCGTTACCAGCGAATGGTTCCTCCAGACACCATGACCGCCTACGCAGAGCTGCATTGCCATTCCGCCTACTCCTTTCTCGACGGAGCCTCGCCGCCCGATGAGCTCCTCGCTGAAGCGCATCGTTTAGGGCTTCCCGCCCTGGCGCTCACCGACCGCAACGGGGTCTACGGCTCGCTCGCGTTCGCACACGCCGCTCAGCCACTCGGCCTGCAGGCGATCACCGGCGCCGAAGTCACACTCACCGATGGCAGTCATCTGGTGTTGCTTGCCGAGACTGCGCAGGGCTACACGAATCTCTGCCGCCTGCTCACCGAGGCGCACCTCGGCGCCGAGCGTCTCGACCCGCGGCTGCCGCTCCCCTCGCTCGAAGCTCGTCACGACGGGCTGATCATTCTCTCCGGCTCCCGCCGCGATGGGCTGCTACCAAGAACACTGGAGAACGAAGGACTGAGCGCGGCGCGCAAACTCGCAGAGCGGTGTAAGACGGTGTTCGGGCCCGATCGGTTCTTTGTCGAAATCCAGAGAAATCGAGTCCGCGGCGACCTGGCGCTCAGTCGGGCATTGATCGATGTCGCGACCGACATGCAACTGGGTGTCTTGGCGTCTGGAAACGTCCACTATCATGTCCGGAGCCTTCACCGCTTGCATGACGTGATGGTCGCGATTCGCCATCGGATGACGCTCGACGGCTCGCACCGCGTGCGAAATCCGAACAGCGAGTTTTACTTGCGGCCACTGGAAGAAGTCGTGGCGCTGTTCGCTGACTGTCCTGATGCTGTCACCACAACATTGACCATCGCCGAGCGCTGTAAGGCCTTCGACCTCACCCGCGACCTGGGGTACACGTTCCCCGACTTCCGTGGGGCGGATCGAGCGCCAGCGCCGCAGGCGTTGGCTGAGCTGTGCCACGCGAGGATGAAGGAGCGCTATCCGCCGGGCTCGCTCTATCAGGCCCAGGCAGTGCGCCGGCTCGACGAAGAATTGCGGCTCATCGAGCATCACAAGCTCAGCGGCTTCTTTCTCGTCTATCACGATCTGTTCGATCTCGCGCGCGAGGTCGCCGCCGATGTTCGGCGCGGCTCGCGCCGCGCCTCGGGCAACCTGTTGCCCGGCCGGGGACGCGGCTCCTCAGTCTCCTCGATCGTGTGCTACCTCCTCGGCCTGTCGCACATCGATCCGATCGCCAACAAGCTCTTCCTCGGCCGGTTCCTGAACGAGACCCTGGCGTCGGTCCCCGACATCGATCTCGATTTCCCGCGCGAGATCCGCGAGGAGCTGATCCGCCGCGTGTACACCCGCTACGGCGCCGACCACGCCGGCCTCGTGTGCACGTTCCCGACGTACCGGCTGCGCTCCGCCGTGCGTGAAGTCGGCAAAGCGCTCGACTTGCCGCTTGGCGAAATCGAATTGGTCGCCAAACTGGCGGACGTCCGGGCGGACGGACTGTCGGACGAGATGGAGCACCTCCCGGGTTTTGCCGGTCGCAACAATGCTCCGCTCTGGAAGGAGCTGTGCCAGCTCGCGCAGGAAATTCGCGGGCTGCCGCGACATGTGTCGCAGCATCCCGGGGGCATGATCATCTCCTCGCGCCCGCTCATCGAGCTGGTGCCGCTCGAGCGCGCCGCAATGGAGGACCGCGTCGTCTGCCAGTGGGACAAGGACTCCTGCGATGACGCGCGCTTCATCAAGATCGACTTCCTCGCGCTCGGCATGCTGTCGCTCGTGGAAGAATGCGTCGAGCTGATCGCGCGCCGCACGGGAACACCACCAGATCTCTCGCGCATCGACTTCGAGGATCCCGCGATCTACGACCGCATCTGCGCCGGTGACACGATTGGCCTGTTTCAGATCGAGAGCCGCGCGCAGATCCAGATGATCCGCCGCAGCCGGCCGCGCAATCTCGAGGACCTCGCGGTCGAAGTCGCGATCGTGCGGCCGGGCCCGATCGTCGGCGGCGCGGTCAATCCGTACGTGCGCCGGCGCGAAGAGCAGCGCCGCGCGCACGCCGCCGGCAAGCCGTACGAGCCGCCCGTCGATCACCCCCTGCTCCGCGAATGCCTGGCGGAAACGCTGGGAGTGATTCTGTATCAAGATCAGGTACTGCAAGTCTGCCAGGCACTCGCCGGATTCTCGTCGGGACAGGCGGAAGCCCTGCGCCGCGCGATGAGCCGCCGCCGCTCGCGCGATCTCATGGCCGGCTTCTGGGAGGAGTTTCGCGCAGGTGCTCTCGCCCGCGACGTCCCGGAAGCCACGGCCGAGAAGGTGTTCGGTCAGGTGATCGCGTTCAGCGAGTTCGGATTTCCCAAGTCGCACGCCGCGGCGTTCGGATTGCTCGCATACCAGTCGGCGTGGCTCAGGCACTATCACCCGGTCGAGTACTACGTCGCGCTCTTCAATAATCAGCCGATGGGCTTCTATTCGATCGACGCGCTGGGCCGCGACGCGATGCGGAACGGTATCGAGATGCGGTTACCGGATGTAAACGTCAGCGACGTTTGGTGTACTGTCGAAACCAGCCAGGGTAACGTGCCCCAGGCCCACGGTCCGGGGTCCGTGCGAATCGGTTTGGGCTTCCTTCGTCACTGGAGCGAAGAGTCGGCGACCGCCACAGTGGAGGAACGGGAGAAGAACGGCGCATTCCAGAGCGTCGGCGATTTCATCCGGCGCGCGCCGCCAAAGCTCAAACGCAGCCAGAGGCCGACCTGCCAGAGCAGCTCGCGTCGGGTAAGCTCAAACGCACAGCCATCGAAGCCCTCATGTGGGTCGGTGGCTGCGACGGATTTGGTCTGACCCGACGCGAGCTGCTCTGGCAGGTCGGCCTCTGGCTGCCGCCCCAGGCCTCCCGATCGGGTGACGGTCGTGGCCGGCGTCAGCTCGAGCTCGCCCTGAATCATCCCCATGAACAGCTGGCATTCGGCGGGCTGGCCGCCCACGAGCGCTTGCTGGCCGAGTACGCCACGCTCGGTTTCTCGGCCAGCGGGCATCCTTTGTCGTTGGTACGGAACGCCTTACCACCTGACCTGACACTCAACCGGGACCTGGGAAATCTCAAAGCTGGTGTCAAATGCCAGGTGGCCGGCCTCGTCGTCGCCCGCCAGCGTCCCGAGACGGCCAAAGGAATCGTCTTCATGTTGGTCGAAGACGAAACGGGGATGACCAATGTGATCGTGCGGCCTGACGTTTACGATCGCTACCGCGCCGCGGTCCGTGGTGAGCCGTTCGTGCTTGTCAGCGGCAAATTGGCCAAAGACGACGGTACGGTTAATGTGCTGGCGGAGAGAGTCGAAGGGCTCCAAATGCGTGGTGTGAAAGCGCCCTCCACCAACCTCGACAACCTCCACCAACCTCCAATGCAGTTTCTCCGCGCCATGCGTCGCGTCGCCCCAGGTTCCAAGGATTGGGGATGAGCGCTCGAAGTTCCTGCACCATTGGCTTCCGCGTGAAATCCGGTTGGGCTGCGGCCGTACTGATCGCGAACTCGGCGAAGGCACCCACCGTCATCGACAGCCGGGTAATCGAGCTGGCCGATCCCAACGTGGCGAATTCGCGTCAACCCTACCACGCCGGCCTCGGCATGGCCCAAACCGACACGGCGAAAGTCACGCGCCTGATCCGCGGCATCGAGCGCTTTTCCCGTCGCACGATCAAGAGCTTGCTCGATGAATACCGTGCCACGCATCGCCTGCGCAGCGCGGCAGTCGTCGCCTCCTCACTTACCGATCCGGCCTCCATCGCCAACCAACACATGCGAGCCCATGCGTCCGAGGGGCGATTGTTCCGCACAGTCCTGGTTGATGGCCTGGAAAAATGCGACATCAGGGTCCGCGTGGTGTTGGAGCGAGACGTCTATGAGCTGCTGGGGAAGGCGCTGCGCCTACGCCCAAGCGAGGCCAAGCACAAGGTCACAGCGCTTGGGGAAAGCGTAGCGCGCTGGCGCGCTGAGCAAAAGGTGGCCGCCGCCGCTGCGTGGCTCGTCGGCTGATGGCGTTTTGGTTTCTCAATCGCCATCCTGTAGACATGCGAATCGCGTTGTGCTGCCTGCTCGTCATCGCCTGCGGTGGCAAGCCGGGCCCGGAGAACGCGGCGCCCGCGGATGCGCCGCCGGCCGGTCCACCGATGCGGACGTTCGAGCGCACCCTCCACGCGCTCGACCTCAACGGCACGCACCTGACCTATCGGCTCACGGGTGACAGCGGAGCCGCGCCGGTCGTCTTCGTCCATGGCTCATTGGGGGACCTCAGGTCGTGGGCGGGCCAGGAAAACGTCTTTGCACAGGTGTATCGCGTCCTCGTGTACAGTCGTCGCTACCATCCCCCCAATCCCCAGGTAAACGACGACCAGCCGTACTCCCCGAAGCTGCACTCTGAGGACCTCGCGGCCTTGCTCCTGACGCTCGATCTCGCGCCGGCAAACATCGTCGGCTCGTCGTACGGCGCTTACACGGCGCTGCAGCTGACTCGAGACCACCCACAGCTGGTGCGCTCGCTCGTGCTAGCGGAGCCGCCGATCTTTTCCCTGCTGACCGGCTCCGAAGAGGGGGATGCCGCGCGGCGCGCCTTCTATACATATGGTCTCGATCCGGCGCGAGCCGCGTTTGCGCACGGAGACTCCGTCGCCGGGATCCGGTTGTTTGTCGATGGGTTGGCGGGGCGCGGTACCTTCGATCGCCTCCCAGCCGCCGCGCGCGCCGACATGCTGGCGCATACGTTCGAGATGCGGCGAGAAATGCTCACCGAGCGGGCGCAGTATTTACCCCCCGTAACGTGCGCCGAGCTCGGACGGATCACGACGCCGGTGCTCCTGGTCAGAGGCGAGCGCAGCCCCCGCACGCTCCAGCTCATCAGCGACGAGCTGGCCCGGTGCCTGAAAAGCGACACCACCGTCATCATTCCCGGTGCGGGGCATCCGCCGCACGCGGGCAACCCCAACTACTACAACCAGGTGGTAGCACGTTTTATTATGACGCATTGATCGGCGGGGGTTGACGCCGCCGGGCCCGCCTAAGCAGCGTAGTCGATACCGTGTTGCGCCGTCTCTGCTTCGCGATTGCCTTCGTCCTGTTTGTCCCCGCACTTGCCGCGCAGGGCCGCACCGACGCATTCATCACGACCGCCCGTGCGCACATCGCCGCGCGTCAATTCGACGAAGCCGATACCGCGCTCGACCACGCACTCGGAGCATCGACGTACCTGATGGATACGGTGCACGTGTTTGTGTGGCGGGCGATTCTCGCGCACCTGCGCGGCAACGACAGCCTCTCCCGCGTCAATTTCCATGCTGCGCTCGCGTTGTATTCGGCCCTGCGAGTCAACGGCCTGGATCAGATCGCCACCGGACTTTCCGATGTGTTCGAATCGGAAGCCCGACGGTTCCGAGTCTACCCCGACAGTGAGCTGGACGAGCGGGCGTCGTGGCTTTCGGGCCCTAAACTCGCCTATCCGCCCGAACTCATGCGCCGGCGCGTGGCAGGGCATGCCCTCGTCCGCGCGGTCATCGACACCCTTGGCGAGGCCGAGGGGTTCGGGTTGACCGTGCTCGAGTCGCCGGATCCCGCGTTCGACGAGCCGTTGCAGCAGATGCTGCTCGCCGCCCAGTTCACGCCCGGGCGACGCAAGGGTCAGGCCGTCCGGAGTCAAGTGACCGTCGGGTTCGATCTGCACCCGCCCACCCCCGAGAATCCCACGCGATTGATAACGGCGGCGCGCGAGCAAGTGCACGCCCACCACGCCGACAGCGCACTGGCACTCACTGAACAAGCGTTGGACAGTCTCAACCAGCCCACCGCCGGCGAGCGCGTCTACGCCCTCCTCGTTCGGGGGACGGCGTTGCATCAGAAGGGACGCGACAGCCTCGCGGCGCTCGCCTTCGACGCCGGCATCACGGGCTACCGCGAGCTGACCACGCGCGGTGTCGACCTCGCCCCCGTGGTGAAACGCCTCGCGGACTCGATTCGCATCAGTCGCCGCGGCGGGACCCAGCCGGCTGCGAAGCTATCCCCGTTCGGCAGTCCCGCCGCGGTTGGCGCCGTGGACGAGCAGCCCCTGCTGATCTCGCATCCGCCGATTCGGTATGCCCCCGAAATGCAGGCGCTGCGTGTCGGTGGGACGGCAATCGTCGAAGCGACTCTCGATACGACCGGCCACGTCGTTCCTGCAACCGTCAGGGTCGTGCAGAGCCCCAATCCCGTGTTCGATGCGGAGACGAAGCGGGTGGTACTGGCGTCCGTCTACAGCCCGGCCCGGATCCACGGACGCGCGACCTCCGTGACGATTCGTCAGCCGATCACGTTTGCCGCCTATTGACGCACCGGCGAGAATGAAAGCATGACAACTCAGCTCGCTACACTCGCCGGCGGCTGCTTCTGGTGTCTCGAAGCGGTCTTCGAGCAGCTACGCGGCGTCACCAAGGTCGTCTCGGGATACTCCGGCGGTCATTTGCCCAATCCGAGCTACGAGGCCGTCTGTACCGGGACGACTGGACACGCCGAAGTGGTGCAGGTGACGTTCGACCCGGATGAGCTCTCCTACCACGACTTGCTCGGCGTCTTCTTCACGCTCCACGACCCCACGACTCCGGATCGCCAGGGCGGAGACGTCGGCACGCAGTATCGCTCGGCCATCTTCTATCATGATGAAGAGCAAAGGCGCATCGCCGAGGAGGTCGTGCGCGAGCTCGAGGCTGAGCACGTGTTCGACGACCCGATCGTGACGAAGCTCGAGCCGCTGAAGGCTTTCTATCCCGCCGAGGAGTACCACCGCGAGTATTACAGAAGGAATCAGAACCAGCCCTACTGCCGCGCGGTCATCGCGCCCAAGGTCGCGAAGCTGCGGAGCAAGTACCTCGAGAAGTTGAAAGCCTAGCCGGCCGCCTTACTCTTGCCGAGGTAGGCGCGCACGAGCGGCGCCGGGCGGCGCCGCAGCAGCGCGCCGCGCAGGATGTCGCGCTCTTCGGCCGCGACATCAACCAGGAACCGCTCCTTCCCTTCTCCTTCTTTCACGACAATCGGCACGCCGTCGCGGTACAGAACGCGATTAGTCGTGATCGCGGGCAGCGTTTCGTCCGGCGTGAGGATCCCGACCAGGTTGAGCGGATCGGCCCCGCTCACGGCGATCAGCTCGTCTTCTCCCTGCTCCCTGCGGGTACTGCGCAGCAGGCCGATCGCTTCGGGAAGCGCGTACTGCTCCCCAGAGAATCCGCCGACAAACCGCCCGCCGCGGATCTCGCCCCGCGCCTCGAGGCGCCGGTAGACGCGCAGGATGTCACGCCACGGTGCGAGCAGGGTCTCGCGCTGTACCAGCCGCCGGAACACGACGCCGTACCGCCTGAGGAGCTGCCAGGCGACCGTCTCCGCAACTTGGGCTTCCGCTACCGGCGGCCTGCCGTGCGTCCGCGCCCAGCGGCCCGCGGTCTCGACCCCGAACGGTGCGATCCTGCCACGGCGCCGATAGCCGCCACCGAGCGGCCGGCGGCGATCCGACGGCACCAGCAGGGCGCGGAGTCCGGCGAAGCTGTCGGACGAAACGAGGCCCCACGCAACCAGCTCAGCGAGTCCCTTCTCGACTTCCGTCCGCAGCAGTCCCGTCGCGTTGACGAGGTCGCCGAAGAACAGCGCGCCGCGCGACTCGAACGCCGTGAGCAGCGCCTTGCCGGTGGATGACAACGGCAGCGTCGCGGCATCGACCTCGGGGCTCCCGGCTCGCCAGATCTCCCCGCGTTCTCTGCGGAACAGTGCAATCGGTGTAGAGCGCACCGGCCCGACCTTGCGATTTCGCATTCCGACTTCCGCATTTCGAATCGCGGTTAACCGTCCCCACGCGATTTCACCCGACAGGCACAAGCCGTCCAGCCAGAGCGGGTCGTAGTCGGTGAGCCGTGCCGGCAGCACTTCGGACTCCCACGCCCCCGCCGCCAGCTCGAAGCCGTCGAGCACGTCGAGAACGGCGGCCAGACCTTCGGGCCCCTCGGCGCGCGATCCCGTCGCAAGACGCTGCCACTTGAAGAGGAACCGCAGGAAGTCGGCAGCCGCCACCGGCTCGATCTCTTTGCGCAGCCGATCGAGGGTGTACCGATGGATCCGCGCCAACAGCCGGCGCTCGCACCACTCGGTTTCCTGAACACCTGCCGAAAACCGCCCGCGCAGCACAAACCCCTCATGCTCCAGGGCGGCCAGGGCAAAATCGACGTCGCTCTGCG
>Ga0193755_1000193_pt1 | contig 17086 bp, 12 predicted proteins | sample H1a2metaG_FD_144921 | JGI IMG/M metagenome (GOLD analysis project Ga0193755, IMG submission 144921) | Soil microbial communities from a riparian zone of the East river system, Colorado, United States - H1a2 | ecosystem: Environmental > Terrestrial > Soil > Riparian zone | place: USA: East River...
CACAGCGGAAACCTAATTGCGAATTTCGGATTGCGGATTAGCCGGGACCGCTTCAATCCGCAATCCGCAATCGCCAATCCGCAATCATTCGTACCTCAGCGCCTCGACCGGATCGAGCCGCGCCGCCTTGTTCGCGGGGTACAGGCCGAACACGATCCCCGTGAGCGCGGCGGCCACGAGGGCGGCGATCACCGAGCCGAGCGGCACGTTCGCCGGGATCGGCGTGAGATGGGCGATCGCGAAGGCGACGAGGCCGCCCACCAGCATTCCCACGGCGCCGCCCACGAGGGTCAGGGTCGCGGCCTCGACCAGGAACTGCCACAGGATTTCGCGGCGGGTCGCGCCCAGGGCCTTGCGGACGCCGATCTCCCGGGTGCGCTCGGTGACGGAGATCGTCATGATCGCGACCACGCCGACGCCTCCGACCATCAACGCGATGGATGAGAGCACGAGCATGACGAGGAAGAACATCCCCGTAATCTGATTCCAGGAGTCGAGCAGCTTGTCCTGGGTCACGATGGAAAAATTGTTCTCCTGTCCCGGCTTCAGCCCGCGGAGGGAGCGCAGTGTCGCGATCACCTCGTCCATGGATTGTTGCTGGGTGTAGCCGGGCGCCGGCGCGACCGCGAGCCGCATCATGCCCTTGAAGTACGGCACGTATTTGACGAACGCACCATGCGGAATCCCGACGAACGGCGGGGTACTGCCGCTGAACAGGCTCGGGGGAGGCGTGTACACGCCGATCACCGTGAACGGCACCCCCGCGATGTGGATCGTCTGGTCGATCGGGTCGCGGCCGCGGAACAGCTGGTCCTCGAGCTTCCGGTTGATGACGGCCACCGGGCCGCTCGCAAGGTCCTCGAGTCGCGTAAAGGTGCGTCCGGGATAGACATCGCCGCCGTTCACCTCCACCCACTGCGCGGACAGCCCCGACACTTCCACCGACTCGAGCCGCAGGTCGCCGAACCCTACCGTGGCTGAGCTCTCGTCGCGACGCGTGACATAGCGTACCGAGGGCAGCAGCGCGATCCGGTTGGCTTCGAGGCCCGTCAGCTCCGGATTGCGCCGCCACGGGCTCGACTCATCGGAGCCATCCGAGACGTTCACCCCGGCCTGGAAGAAGCGCCACACGAGAAACGTGCGCGGCGCAATCGACTCGAAGATATTCGAGACGCTCTGGTTGATGCCGCTGATCAGCGCGGCGATCACCATCACGACGGCCACGCCGATGGCGACCCCCATGATAGTCAGGGCCGCCCGGCCCTTGTGGGCACGCAGCGAATCGAGCGCGACGCCGACGCCTTCGAACAGCGGCGTCATGTCTCGTGCCGCAAGGCGGCGATCGGGTCGAGGCGCGCGGCGCGGCTCGCGGGGTACACGCCCGCCACAATGCCGACTCCGGCCCCGAGCGTCACCCCCACGAGGATCGACCAGGGGGCGACGGCGGCGGGCAAGGGCGTCGTGGCGGCCACTACCGCGGCGAGCCCGATGCCGACGGCGACTCCGCCGGCGGCGCCTCCGGTGGCGAGCATCACGGCCTCGACCAGGAACTGGCGGAGAATGTCACGCCGCCGCGCCCCGAGCGACTTGCGAATCCCGATCTCGCGGGTGCGCTCCGCGACCGCCATCAGCATGATGTTCATGATCACGATGCCGCCCACGACCAGCGAGATCGCCACCATGCCCGGGAGCGCGACGAACAGCACCCGGCTGATCTTGGCCCAGAAATCGAGCACCTCGTCCGCGGTCTCCAGGGCGAAATCGTTCGGCTCGCGGGGTCGCAGGTGACGGCGGCTGCGCATCACCGCCTCGGCCTGCGACATCGCCTCGCGCATCTCGAGCTGGGAGTGCGCCTTCATCGCCAGGGCGTCGACCACGCGCGGCTGGTTGATGTAGCGCTTCAGGGGGGCCGTCGCGGGCGCCACCGCGAATTTGTCGAGCGACAGCCCGAACAAATTGCCCTGCTTCTCGACAATGCCGATGACCCGATACGGCAGGTCGAAGATCCTCACCTCCCGGCCGATCGGATCCTGGCTCTCGAACAGCTTCTCCGCCAGCTCGTGGCCCAGCACGAGGACCGGCACGCCGGCCTGGACCTCCTGCGCGGTGAAGGCGCGGCCCCGCTCGAGCCCGAGGGAGCGAATCTCGAAGTAGAGCTCCGTCGCGGCCGTGACCGCCACGTCCTTGGCCTGCCTGCGGCCCGCTGTGAGCGCGGCACGCGTGCTCGACTCCCACGCGGCTGATACGGGTATCGTCACCCCGCGCATCACGGCCTGCGCGTCCTCATAGGTCACCCGCGGCCGTCGGCGCCACACCCGCCACGTCGAGTCGGTGACATTGCCGAGCTGCACGTCGGGGAACTGCCGCAGCCGGAACGTGTTCACGCCCAGGATCGTGCCGGCGAACTTGTCGGTCATGTAGCGGTTCATCCCCTGCACGACCGACACGACGGCGATGAGGAACATCACGCCGATGAACACCCCGATGATCGAAAAGGCGCTCTTGAGTTTTTGTGCCCGGAGGGTCTGCAGGGCGAGGCGGATGGCTTCGAAGAAGGCCATCTATTCGTACCGGAGCGCCTCGACTGGATCGAGCCGCGCGGCCTTTCTCGCGGGAAGGATACCGAACAGCAGGCCGGTGAATGCCGCCAAGCAGAGGGCGAGGACTACGGAGCCGATGGGTACGTAGGACGGCACAGGCGTAGCCTTGGCCAGCACCAGCGACACGAGCCAGCCGACCGCCATGCCGATGATGCCGCCGACCAGCGTGAGGGTCGCCGCCTCGACCAGGAACTGCCACAGGATCTCGCGTCGCGTGGCGCCCAGCGCCTTGCGCACGCCGATCTCGCGCGTGCGCTCGGTGACCGAGATCATCATGATCGCGATCACTCCGATGCCGCCGACGAGCAGGCCGACCATGGAGAGGACGATCATCAGGACGCGGGCCACCAGCGTGAAGCTGTTGATCGCCTGCACGTATACGTCCTGCGTGATCGCGTCGAAGTTGTTTTTCTGGCCGGGCCGGAGCCCCCGCTTCTCGCGCATCGCCATCGTCACGTCGTCGATGGCGCGCTCCACCGACACCGAGTCCTGGGGCACCACGAACATGTCCATCCAGCCCGGGAAGTACGGCAGATCCTTGGTGAAGGTGCCGTGCGGAATCATCACTTCGGGTCGGTCGCCGTCGCCGAACAAGCGCGGCGGGGGGTCATAGACCCCCACCACGTCATACGGCAGGCCGCCGATCTTGATGCGCCGCGCGACGGGGTCGCGTTGGCCGAACAGGTTCTCGGCAAGCTTGGTGTTCACGACCGCGACGTGGCTGTTGGCGGCGTCCTCGAGGTGGGAGAACGAGCGACCGGGGTGAATGTGTCCGCCTTCGATCATCGGCCAGTCGGCATCCCGGCCCCGAACGTTGATCGCCGACAGGGTGTGGCCTTCGAAGTTGATGTCTGCCAGGGTGTTCTCGTCCACGACCACGAACGCGATGGTCGGCAGCTCCTCCAACCGCCTCGCTTCCTCTATGGTCACCGGGGGTCGGCGCCGCCAGGGATCGGGATCTTCTGGGTCCTCGTCCTGCCCGCCCCAATAGCGCCCAACCCAGAACGTCTTGGGCCCGAGCGACCCGAGCATGTCTGAGATGCCCTTGTTGAATCCGCTGATCAACGCCCCGATGACCATCACGACCGTGACGCCGATGGCGACGCCCAAAATCGTGAGCGCGGCCCGCATCTTGTGGGCCCGCAGCGAAGCCAGAGCGATGCCGACGCCTTCGAACAGGGCGGTCACGCGTTACTCCTGGCGCAGCGCCGCAATGGGGTCGAGGCGCGCGGCCCGGCTGGCGGGGTAAACGCCGGCGATCACGCCGACGCCCGCGCCCATGATGACGCCCAGCACCACCGACGCCGGTGACACCGAGGCGGGGAGCGGGCTCACGGCGTTGATCAGTAGCGTGAGTCCGATCCCGGCGACGATGCCGAACGTGGCGCCCACGGTGGCGATGGCCGCCGATTCGGCGAGGAACTGCCGCAACACATCCCGGCGCCGGGCGCCGAGCGACTTCCGCAACCCGATCTCGCGGGTCCGCTCCGCCACGGACATCAGCATGATGTTCATGATCACGATGCCGCCGATCACGAGCGACACGATCACCACGCCCGGGAGGACGATGACGAGAATGCGGCTGATCCCGGCCCAGAATCGCTGCACCCCCTCGGACGTATCGAGCACGAAGTTGTTGTCCTGGTTGGGGCGCAGGTGGTGCCGGCTGCGCATGACCCCCTCCGCCACCTCCATGGCCTCGCGCATCTCGAGCTCGGACCGCGCCTTCACCAGAAGGGCGTCCACCACGCCGGGCGGGTTCACGAGGCTCTGGGCAGGTGCGAAGGCGGGCACGACCACGAAGCGGTCGAGCGGGAATCCCAGGACGCTGCCCTGCTTCTCGACCACGCCGATCACTCGATAGCCGATGCCGCCGATGCGCACGCTGCGCTCCAGCGGTGTCCGATCGACGAACAGCCGCTTGGCCACCGCGTCGCCCAGGACGGCCACCGGGACGCCCGAGCGATTCTCCTGGGCGGTGAAGGGCCGTCCGATGGCGATCCGCAGGTTTTTGATTTCGAAGTACCGCTCGCTCGCGGCGACGAGCTGGATGTCCCGCGCTTCTTTGCCGCCGTAGAAGACGGAGCCGTTATCGTCCGACTGCCAGGCCGTGACGACGGGCATGGTCAGCGCCGCCGTCACCGCCTCCGCGTCGCTGAACTTGATGCGGGGGCGCCGCCGCCATGCACGCCACACCGAGTCGGGCACGTTGGCCGCGAACATCGGTCGGCGCCGCAGCTGAAACGTGTTCACACCGTAGAGTGTTTGGGCGAACTTCTCGGTCATGTAGCGGTTCACGCCGTTCACAATCGACCAGGCGGCGATGAGCGAGGCGACGCCGATGAACACACCGAGCAGCGAGAAGCCGCTCTTTAACTTCTGAGCGCGGAGGGTTTGGAGTGCGAGCCGGAACGCTTCGAAAACCGGCATCTAGGCCGCCTGGCGCTGATCCGTGGCGATCAATCCGTCCCGTAACGTCACGACGCGGGCCGCGTGCGCGGCGATGTCGTGTTCGTGCGTCACCATCACGATGGTCTGGCCCTGCCCGTGCAGCGCCGCGAACACCTGCATGATCTCGCCGCTCGTCGTAGAATCGAGGTTTCCGGTGGGCTCGTCCGCGAGCAGGATCGAGGGCTCATTGACGAGCGCCCGGGCGATGGCCACGCGCTGGCGCTGCCCGCCCGACAGCTCGTTCGGTCGGTGCGCCATCCGGTCGGCGAGCCCCACGCGCTCGAGGGCATGCGCCGCCTGGGCGCGCCGCTCGCGCGCGCCGTGCCCGGCGTAGATGAGGGGCAGCTCTACGTTGTGCAGGGCCGTTGCGCGGGGCAGCAGGTTGAAGGTCTGGAACACGAACCCAATCTCTTTGTTGCGGATGCGGGCGAGCGTGTCGTCGTCCAGGTCGGAGACCTTCTGGGCGTTGAGCCAGTATTCGCCCGACGTGGGCGTGTCGAGGCATCCGATCAGGTTCATGAGCGTGGACTTGCCGGACCCCGATGGACCCATGACGGCCACGTACTCGTTCTGCTTGATCTGGAGGCTCACGCCTTGCAGCGCGCGTACCACCTCGCCCCCCATGTCGTACTGACGCGTGAGCTTGTGCGTCAGGATGACGATGTCGGGGAGCGGCGTGTCGCCGGTGCGGAACGCCTGGAGCGCAGGAGCCGTCATGACGTGGTCTTCTTTTTCGCCGAGTCGGCCGACTGCTTCATGGCGCGCACCCGCGCGCCTTCTTTCAGATCACGGATCGCCTGGTAGGGTCCGGCGACGATCGTCTCGCCGGCCTTCAGGCCGTCCGTCACCTCGAAGTACTCGTCTCCGGCGATCCCGACCTTCACCGGCCGGAAGTTCGCCATCCCGTCTTTCACGACGAACACGCCCTCGGTCTCCTTCTTCTTCCGGGCGGCGGTGTCCGCTGGGTGGGCTGCGGTCGCCCCCGGCGTGTTCTCGCGCACCGTCAGCGCGATGATCGGGATCGACAGCACCTGCTTGCGCGTGTCGGTGACGATCCGCGCCGTGGCGGACAGATCCGGGCGGATGTCGCTGGGCGGCTTGTCGAGCGTGATTTCCACTTCGTAGTCCACCGCCCGGTCGTTCTGGCCGGTTGCCGTCGAGGTTGCGTCGCGCACGCTCGAATTGGACACCTTGGTTACGCGGCCGATGAAGACGGTGTCCGGGAACGCATCGATCGAGACCTCGACGGAGTCGCTGAGGTGGACGCGTACGACGTCGGTTTCGTCCACCTTCACTTTGGCCTGGATCACCGACAGGTCGGAGACGGTCAGCAGCAGGCCGATGTCCTTCGAGAACGTACTGGGCACGGCCACCTCACCCTCTTCCACCGCGAGCCGAGTCACCCGCCCCGTCATCGGGGCGATGAGCGTCGTCTTGCGGAGATTGTCGCGCGCCGACTGCATGGCGGCCCGCCCCTGCTCTACCTGGTGCTGCGCGGCGTTCAGGTTCGACTCCGCGATGTCGAACGCCGTTTGTGCCTGCTCCAGCTGCTCCGTGGAGATCAGGTTGGGGCTCTGCGCGTGGAGCTCCTTGGTGCGGCGCAGGGCGCGCTCGGATTGGTCCTGGTTCGCCTTGGCCTGCACCGCCGCCGCCTGCGCCGAGGCCATGGTGGCCGCGGCCTGCTGCAGGTTGGCCTCGTAGATCGTCGGGTCGATCTGGATCAGGAACTGGCCCTGCTTCACCAGGTCGCCTTCGCGCACCGCGATCCGCGTGATGCGTCCCGTGATGTCGGCCGAGACGTCGACCTTCTTCTTGGGCTGGATCTTGCCGCTCGCCGTCACGGCGGCGACGAGGTCGCGCCGGCCCGCCGTCTCGAACCGCACCTCCTGGCCGCGGTCCCGCCGGGCGCCGGCGCTGATGATCACGATCGCGATGATGAGTACCGCGGCACCCGCACCCACCAGCACTTTGCTCCGTTTGGACATGGCGGTCGGATCCTCCGGTTACCGCAGCGGCCGGCCGACCGCGGCTTCGAGCGCGGCCAGCGCCTTGTGATAATCGTACACGGCGTTGATATAATCGGTCTCGGCGCGCAGCCCCGCCACCTGGGCGTCGAGCAGCTCGAAGAACGTCCCCGAGCCGACGCGGTACCGCTCCGTGGCGAGCTGCAGCTGCTCGCTTGCCGCGGTACGGTTCGTATCCTGAATGGCAATCGTCTGAAACGCCGTCTCCAGCGTAAGGTACGCCTGGCTGACGTCGGTCTGCACCTGGAGGCCGCGCGCGCGCACCGATTCCTGCAGATCCTGCTGCTGCGCCTTGGCCTGCGACACTTGCAGCGGCTGCTGGAAGTTGCCCCACAGCGGGATCGTGACGGTGAGCCGCGCCTGGAACGGCTGTGGCGTGAAATGGAACGGATAGCGGCTGTTCTGGTCGCGGAGGGCCTGTTCCTGGACAACCGTGTTTGTGAGCACCGCGCAGTTGAGCGGGGTCTGTCCCGAGTTCAACCACGCGGCGTTCTCGTAGGCACACGCCAGCGAATCCGTTTGCGCGCTCGCCCGTATGGCCCCGATCGTCGGATTGATGTCGGACAGCTTCTGTGTGAACCCGGACCAGCCGGCCGACAGCGACACCGACGGACCCCAGCTCGACGAGGCCGCCTTCACCCCCCACCCGGCGGCGCGCTCCCGCTCCCGCAGCGCCTTGAGCGAAGGGTTTTGCTGCTCGGCCATCCCCAGCAAGTCGGTCAAACGCCAGGTCGGGGTCTGGACGCTGAACGTGTCGGTAAGCTGCACGGTGCCCAGGTCCACTGGCGCCGACACGCCGATCTGCTGGAACAACCGCAGCTTCTCGACCTGGACCGCGGTGCGCGCCCGGAGCAGCACCACCTCGGCCGTCCCGCGGGCCACCTGCGCCTGCCGCACGTCGATCAGCGACGCACGGCCCACCTCGTAGCGCGCCTGCGCCAGCTTCTGGAACTGCTCATCGTGTTGCAGCTGTTGCAGGGCCACCTCGGCGTTGTCCCGCGCCTGCAGCACCGTCAGGTACTGCTGGGTCACCGCGGTCACCAGATTGCTCTCCGCGCCGACGACGTCCGCGTCCGCTGCGTTCAGTTGCGCCTTCTTGAGCCCGGGTTGGCTGAGCGTCTGTCCGTTCAGCGTCCAGTCGAGGAGGAAGCTGTAGTTCGAGGACCACGTCGAGACGCTCTGCGAGAAGCTCGAGGTGAGGAAGTTCTGCTCGCCTGGGCCCGCGTAACCCACGCCGCCCGAGGCGGTCACGCTGGGGAGCCACAGGCTCGACCAGGCGTTCCGGACGCCCCACGCCGCCGGCGACCGGTCGTGGATCGTTTGCCGGTAGGCGGGGTTGTGCTGGCGGGCGAGCGCGACCGCGTCGGCGAGCGAGAGGGTCGCGGGAACGGGTTGCTGGCAGATGACGAGGGTTGGGCAGACGAAGAGCCCGACGGACAACAGCAGAGGCTTCATGAGCTTCCTCATACGCGGCGCGCCCGCGGCAAGTTTCGAGACGCGACGAATCTAACCTCAGGACGCGGGCGCCCGCTCGGCGACGAGCCGGCGCGACGGCACCTCAACTTTCGCGAGCCGGCCGTCGGCGGCGAGCCAGAGATGGACCAGGCGGGCCTCACCCCCCGTTACTGTGATGTGCCGCAGCGCCGCGGGGTCGCGGTTCAGGGTGGTGGACTGGACGCCGAGGTCCTGCACCGTCAGCAGCTCCCGTCGCCCGGCGCGAGGGAAGACGGCCGTCACCGTCACCGGCCGGGGGCGTCCCTGCCAGGCGACGGGAAGGTAGAGGGCGAACACCGAGTCGTCGACCACGGCAGTGGGAGGCGGAGCGGGGAACTCGCGGGCCCGCTCGGTGCGGCGGCCCAGGAGTCGGACGACGAACCGCCCGCGCGTGAGCTGTCCGAGGATCCGCAGCGGCTCGCGCGGGTCGGCCACGGTGTATTCCAGGCTCACGGGGCTCGAATCGGGGCCGAGTTCGACGATCGGGTCGAGCACGACCACCGGGCGGGTGCGGTCGTAGCGAATGGTCGTGGCGAGCTTCCAGCGCGCCACCCCGGCGCCGGTGCCCACCGCCGTGAGGCGGAACGCCTCGCGCGCGATCTCGACCGTGTCCTCGCGAACGACCAGGGTGCCTTCGTCCACGGGGCTTTGGAGCGCGAGCAGTGCGAGCAAGAGGGCGTTCACGGGACGGGTACTCCGAGCACTCGCGTCGCGACGCGGTCGTAAATCATCTTATATAGCCGCTCGCCCTTCTCCCGGGTCGCGATCGAGGGCCGGCCGAGCGACCCCGGGGAGCGCTTGGGGAGGGAGCCGGCGCTCGTGCGCAGGTAGCGGGTGCGCTGCCTCTCGGGAAGCACGAAGTCCTGGGCGCGGTCCATGTGGACGACCTCGGGGGCGAGGTAGAGCAGCAGGGACGTGTCGAGCTCGCTGCCGTGCATCGGTCCGTCGGCGTCCTCGAGGGCGTCCGAGAAGTCGAGGGCGAACACGTCGACGGTGAAGACGCGGGCCTGGCGGGTGCGCAGGGTGGAGAGCGCCTCCTGGTGCGGGTCGTGGCCATGAGCGGTGAGAATGATGAAGCTCTCGACACCCGCCTCCTCCCAGGATCCGAGCAGGTCGTTCATCCAGCGGTGCAGCGTCTTGCGGCGGACGGAGGCGTTGCCGGGGAAAGGCCGCTTCGTGGCGGTGTTGACCCCATATTCGATCGTCGGGGCGCGCAGGATCTCCAGCGCTCCGGAGAGGTCGTCAGCCAGGCGCTCGACGATGATGGTGTCGCAACCGAGCGGGAGGTGGGGGCCGTGCTGTTCGCACGTTCCCACCGGTACGAGGAGGCGGGCATCGCGCTCAAGAATGAAACGCACCTCGTCGGGGACGAGGGTCTTGAGGTGCAGCGGCGCGTTCACGTGGCGCTCGCGGCGTGCGGGGCGACCATCGCCGCCGCCGAGTGGCTGCACGGGAGCGCCGCGGGCTGGGCGTGGGCGGCGGGCGCCGCGGGGGTCGCCGTCACGCTGCTCGCCGTTCGGACGTCCCGCTGGCCTCCCTCCCTCCGGCTGGCGGGCCTGGCGGCGGTGGCACTCGCCTGCCTCAGCCTCGGCGCCACACTGGTGCTCGGAGTCCTGCAGGTGCGGCGGATCGAGTGCTGCTGGTCCGACGTGCGCGCCGGCAGGCTCCCGCAGGATTCCTCCGCGCTGAAGGGCACGCTGGCCGCCGCCGTCGCGGAGGCGCGCCGGCTCGCGGAGCGCGGCATGACCGCGGCGCTGCTGCCCCGCGAAGCCGCCTTCGAGCGGGTGCGGGACGCCACCCGGTCCGGCACGCGGACGCCGGGCGTCGAGCGGGGCGTCGTGATTCTCACTCGCGACGGCGACCCCGTCGTCTGGGCCGGCCGCCACCGGTTCGTTCCCGCGCGGGACACCGCGGAGCTGCGCGCCGTCATCACACCATTCTACGTGTCGCTCGAGGCCCGGCGCCAGACGCTGGACGGGGGGAGTGCGGTGGGAAGCGTGCTGCTCGACGCGGTGCCGGCGGCGCCGGATCGGGGCCGCGCGGTTAGCGCGCGGTTCGAGGAGGCCTACGGCGTGGCGCTGCGGTTCTACACGCCCGGCCTCGCCCCGCACGACCGCGAGGTCTTCGACTACTGCCCGACCGAATGCGAGCACAGCGACACCCTGTTCAGCGTCCAGCCGGTGCCGCCCGCCCAGGGCGACGCAAAGCTCGCCGCACTGCGCGGTACGACGGAGCGCGCCGCGATCGCCCTCGTCGCCGCGCTGCTGCTCGGGTGCCTCGCCGCGCCGCCGGGCCGCTGGCGCTGGTTCGTCGTGCTCGTGGCCGCGTGGTGCGCGGCCCGCGCGCCAATCGGTTCCTCCCTACACGTGGCGGAGCTGTTCTCCCCCGCCGCGTTCTACCGCCCGGTGCTCGGTGTGTTCAGCGCCTCGGCCGGTGCGCTCACGGTGCTCGGCGTGGTGGCGCTGTGCGCCGCCAGCGCGTTATGGCGGCGCGGGCTCGCGCGACGCTGGTGGAACGTCGTCGGCGCGGCGGTGCTCGTGCTCGCGGCGCCGTACCTGGTGCGCTATCTCGGACGCGGCATCGCGCCGCCGGCGGGCGGCGTGGGGTTCGCGTTGTGGATGTCGTGGGAGGCCGCGGTCGCGACGGCCGCGATGGCGCTGGTGCTCACCGCAGCGGCGCTGGTACGCGGCGCGAGCGAGCCGCACCGCGTTCCGTGGACCCTTCCCGCAGCGTGCGCTTGGGCGGCGGTCGCCGCCCTGGGAGGGCTGTGGCTGTGGAGTCCGTACGGTGCGTGGCCCGACTGGTACACCTTCGTGTGGCTCCCCGCACTGGCCGGTGTGCTCGTGCCGGCGCCGCGTCGGTGGGCCGTCCTCGGCATTGCGACCGTGGCCGGCACCGCCGCCGCACTCGTCACCTGGGGCGCTGCCGTGGAAGGTCGCCTTGGGCTCGCCGAGCGGGACGCTCAGGGACTGGGCCGCGCGGCCGACCCCCGGGCCGTGTCGCTGCTGGAGCGCCTTGGGACCGCCCCGCCCGCGCCGCCGCCTCGCACCGCGGGCGAGCTCTATGCGTGGTGGCTCGCCTCGCCGCTCGCGATCGACGACTACCCGGCCAGTCTCGCGGTGTGGACGCGGGCGGGCGAGCCCCAGGCGGAGATCCGCCTGGCGAGCGTGGACCTGCCGCCGTCGCTGGTGGCGGCGCTGGTCCGCTCGCCCGAGACCGCCCGCGGCCCGCGGGTCGAGCGGCTGGATCGGAGCCCGGGTGTGCACTACGTGCTCGTGCTGCCGCTCGGAGGGGCGGGCGGGGACGTGCTCACGGTGGGTGTGGGGCCGCGCACCAGGCTCATTCCGGCGGCGCGCGTCGCGCGTTTCCTGCAGGGGGCGGCGGGCGTGGAGGCGCCCTACCAGATCTCCCTGTCGCCGCCCACGCCGCCGCCGGCCACGGCGAGCGCTCGGGTGATCTGGACGCGGCGCGGCTGGTTGGCGCGTGGGGAGCGCCGCCTCGAGCTGCCGGACGGCGTACACCACGTGCACGCGACGGTCGACCTGCGAGATCCGTGGGCGTTGCTGGTGCGCGGCGTGCTGGTGGTCGTGGTGGACGCGGGTGCGCTCGCCGCGTGCTGGATCGTGAGCCTGCTCCTCGTCGGTGGATGGCGGCCGCGCCTGCCGCCCGTCATGGCCGCGCTGCGCACCAGCTACCGCGTGCGACTCGCCGCGGCACTCAGCGCCTTCGTCGTACTGCCGGTGCTGCTGTTCGCCGTGTGGAGCTTCGCCCGGCTGGGCGACGAGGCGCGGCGGGCCGGCGACCTCCTCATCAGCCAGGCGCTGCGCGACGCGGCGGCCACCGCGGGGGCGTTGGTCGCCGACCGCCCCGCGGCGGTCACGCGGTCCGTCGCGGAGCTTGGCGACCGGCTCGATGCAGACCTGTGGTTGTTCCGCGACGGCGTGCTTGCCGGCACGAGCGCGCCGGTACTGGGCGAGCTTGGCCTGGTGGATCCGTTGCTCGCCTCCGACGCATTCGTGCGGCTGGCGCTCCGGGACGAGCTTGAGCTCACCGATGACCGTCGCCTGGCCGGCCGCATGATTCGCGTGGGGTACCTGGTCGTGCGCTCGGAGTCACCGGAGGTCCGGGAGATCCTGGCCGCCCCGCAGCTGCTCGACGACGAGCGCGTGCGGCAGCAGCAGGAGGATCTCGCGCTCGTGCTCATCCTCGCGACGCTGGGGGGGCTCGTGGCCGCCGTGTATCTCGCGGGCCTCACCGCGCGCGGGCTCGCGCGCCCGGTCGCCGCGCTGCGCGATGCCGCCGGTGCGGTCGGGCGCGGCGCTCCGTTGCCCTCGTTCCCGCCGGGGGCGCCGCGCGAGTTCGAGCCGGTGATCTCGGCGTTCGAGCGCATGGCGGCCGATGTGACGCGGAGCCAGGGTGCGCTCGAGGAGGCGCGCCGGCGCACGGCCCAGGTGCTCGCCAACGTGGCCACCGGGGTCATCGCCGTGGACGACGGCCTCCGGGTCACCATGGCGAACCCGCGCGCGGCCGAGTTGCTGGGGACGCCTCTCGCTCCCGGTGATCTACTGCCGCGGGCGGCGCCGGCGGAATGGCTCGTCGTCTGGACCGCCGTGCGAGAGTTTCTCGACGGCACGCCCGTGGGCATCGTGGAGCGCGAGTTCGCCTTGGGCGGACGTCAGATCCGCGTGCAGCTCGCGTCCCTGGGACCGGCGCCCGACGGCTGCGTCGTGGCGCTCGACGACGCGACCGCGCTTACCCGCGCGGCCCGCGTGCTCGCCTGGGGCGAGATGGCGCGGCAGGTGGCGCATGAGATCAAGAATCCTCTCACCCCGATCCGCCTCGGCATTCAGCACCTGCAGCGTGCGCGCGAGAAGAAGGACGGGCGAGACTTCGACGCGACGCTGGCGGAGACGGCCGGGCGGATCCTGGCCGAAATCGACCGGCTGGACGCGATTGCGCGGGCGTTCTCCCGCTTCGCGTCGCCCGCGGCCGAGGCGCTCCCGCTCGAGCCCGTCGACGTCCATGCCCTGGCGCGCGAGGTCGTGCACCTCTACACCTTGGGCGGTGCGGAAGCCGAAGCCACGGTCGCGCTCGCGGGTGAGCCCGGCGCGCTCGCGTCCGCGCGGCGAGATGAAGTGAAGGAGGTCCTTATCAACCTGCTCGAGAACGCCCGCAACGCGGGCGCCCGGCGCGTGACGGTGCGCATCTCCGATGGCGGGTGCGGGCTCGCCGTGGAGGACGACGGCCAGGGGATCGCCCCCGATGTGTTGCCGCGCGTGTTCGACCCGGCATTTTCCACCACGTCGAGCGGGTCCGGCCTGGGTCTCGCCATCGCCCGGCGCCTGGTCGAGAGCTGGGGTGGCACCATCGGCCTGACGAGCGCGCAGGGACGGGGGACGACGGTCACCATCCGGTTCCAGGGGTCGCCTTCCCGCTCTCGTGCGTGACGGGGCTCACGCCCGCCTGTGGCATAAACGTCGATCATTCACAATGTTGGTGGCCGATTGAGCCCTCATTCACGGGGAACATCGTGCGCACATTCGTTCTGGGCTTCGGGCTAGTGGTGCTGGTGGGCGGCGCTGCGGCGCCGGCCGCGGCACAGTGGCTCGTCACGGACGCCCGTCGCATCGGCATGGGCGGCCTGAGCCTTGGTCGTTCGGGAAGCCTCGAGCGGTACAACCCGGCGTACCGCGCCGTGTCGGCCCAGAGCGCGAACCGCCGGGGCCAGCCCAAGCTGACGATCCCGATCCCGCTCGGGATCATCCAGTTCCTGCACGACCACCCGCACCTCTCCAGTGACCCGGCCTTCGACCCGAAGTCGGCGGGCTTCAACCCGGTCCTCGTTGCGAACACGATTCTGAACCTCCCGCTCTACCTCGAAGTGAAGAAGGCCCCGACGCCCATCAACGACGTGGCCTTCGTTATCGGCAAGGACTCGCTGATGGTGAATCTGGGCCTGGCGGCGAGCCTCGTTCCGGAGGACCAGTTCGGCATCAGCGGCTCGAGTCGCCCCCTCTCCCCGGGCTTCGGATTCAAGGGCTTTCGGGTGGGTGTCATGGGGTGGCTGCACAACGACGCGGAATTCCAGCTCGGTGACACGCTACTCGGCTTCCTGCGTGACTCGCAGCCCGCGCGGCACAACACCCGCTACAGCGTGCTCGTCCACGGCCTTGTGGAAGGCGGGTTCGCTCCGACCATCAGCTACGCCGGGCGCATCGCGGGTGACAGCACGAGCGGCTTCTACGTGGGGGGCGCGGTCCACTACTACCTGGGAGTCGGATACGGGCGGACCGACGGCGACGCCGGCTTCATCACCGGCGACACGATCTTCGGCGGCGCGAACCCGGTGACCCCCGACGCGCGGACCTTCACCCAATATTCGAAGTTTGGGAACACGCTCGGCCACGGTTTCGGTGGCGACGTCGGCGTTGCCTGGGTGTCCGGGCCGATCGAGATCGGGGTCGGAGTGAACGACATCGGCGCGACCATCACCTGGCCCGACACCCGCCAGGACAGCGCGTTCTACCGGGACTCGACCGTAGCCGGCAACGGGAGCACTGTCATCTATTCAAAACCGCTCGACAACCATGTCACGACCAAGACGAAATTGCCGGTGTCCTACATCGCTAACCTCGCGTACACGGTGGGCCAAACGACCCTCGGGGCGGACGTGTTGAACACTGGGCGCGGCAGCGTCGTGCATGTGGGTGGGGAGCAGCGGATCGGCCTGTTCGCGGTGCGCGGCGGCGTGGCGCGCGACCAGCGGAAACGGATCGAGTTCGGGTTCGGCGGGGGGTTGCGCTTCGGCGGGCTGGGCCTCGACGTGGGATTCTGGACGCACACCAACTCGCTGTCGAACGAGCGCGGCATCACGATGGCGACGTCGCTCTCGATCTATTAGGAGGCAGGATGCGCGCGAAGTGGCTGTGCCTGGTGGCGCTCACCGCGGCGGCGGCCGGCTGCGGGGAAGGGCGGGCGATCTTCGATATCGACGTGTTCAGCTTCCTTAGTTCCGCGAAGGCCGACACGCTGCCATACGTCGGGCCGTTGCCTCCCGGTGTGCCGGACACCATCCCGGTGCAGACGGTGAAGTCGCTCGGGATCGGCGGCTCGTCCATCGTGGATACGGTTCGGCTCACCGGCTCGGTCGACTTCGTGAACGCGACTGGTACAGGCAGTGTGAACTTCCAGGTGTACTTCGATACGGTCAAGAGCACCGTGTACACCGGAGTGCCGGCCTTCAGCGTGAGCGGCGCGGTCACGCCCAACCACACTACGACCAGCCCGTTCGACATTCCGAACCTCCCGGACGCCTTAAAACCATTCTTCCTCGCCTCGACGGTGTACGTGGGCATCAGGGCATCTGCCACCGGCACGATACAGGGAACGGCGAAGCTCACCGCGCTGCGGGCGAGAATCGTCATACAAGACAAAATCTTTTAGGACGTCGAGCAAAGACGTCACGCAGCGGCGTTGCACGAAGGCGTCGCCCGTCTCCGCGTGACGTCTTTCTTCTTATATTGGACGCGTGAGCGAGTATCACCGCAGGCAGACCGTCGTCGTCGACGTGGGTGGCGTGAAAGTGGGCGGCACGCACCCGATCGTCGTCCAGTCGATGACCAACACCGATACCGCCGACGCGGACGCCACCGCGGCGCAGGTGCGCGCGCTGCACGACGCGGGCAGCGAGCTGGTGCGGGTGACGGTCAACAACGAGGCGGCGGCCGAGGCCGTGCCGGACATCGTGGCCCGCGTGGCCGTCCCCGTGATCGGCGACTTCCACTACAACGGCCACCTGCTGCTCACCAAATACCCGAAGTGCGCGGCCGCACTCGCCAAGTACCGCATCAATCCTGGCAACGTCGGCGCGAAACGGCGCGACGAGCACTTCCGCACCATCATCGAGGTCGCGCTCACCCACGGCAAGCCGGTGCGCATCGGGGTCAACTGGGGGAGTCTCGACCAGCAGCTCCTCACGGAGATGATGGACGAGAACGCCCGCCGGCCGGAACCGCTCGACGCGCGTGAGGTGATGATCGAGGCAATGCTCGCGAGCGCCCTGCGCTCGGCCGAGCTGGCCGAGGAGTGCGGGCTGGCGCACGACCGCATCATCCTGTCGGCGAAGGTCTCGGGCGTGCAGGATCTGGTGGACGTGTACCAGCGGCTGGCGCAGCGCTCCGACCTTCCGCTGCACCTCGGGCTCACCGAGGCCGGGATGGGCGCAAAGGGAATCATCGCCAGCACGGCGGGTCTGTCGATTCTCTTGCAGGAGGGGATCGGCGACACGATCCGGGTGTCCCTCACGCCGCGGCCGGGCGGCGACCGGACCGAGGAGGTACAGGTGGCGCAGCAGGTGCTCCAGTCACTGGGCCTGCGGAGCTTCACGCCGCAGGTCTCGGCATGCCCCGGCTGCGGCCGCACCACGTCGACGTTCTTCCAGGAGATGGCGGAGGACATCCAGACCCATCTGAAAGAGCAGATGGTCGCCTGGCGCGAGCGTTATCCGGGCGTGGAGAC
>Ga0193755_1000194_pt1 | contig 16945 bp, 18 predicted proteins | sample H1a2metaG_FD_144921 | JGI IMG/M metagenome (GOLD analysis project Ga0193755, IMG submission 144921) | Soil microbial communities from a riparian zone of the East river system, Colorado, United States - H1a2 | ecosystem: Environmental > Terrestrial > Soil > Riparian zone | place: USA: East River...
CGTCTCTACGATGGCACGATTTTTCATCGCGTGATCCCTGACTTCATGATTCAGGGCGGCGATCCAGCCGGCAACGGCATGGGCGGCCCCGGCTACCAGTTCGAGGACGAGACGAAGAACTCCCCGCACAAGTTCGACAAAAAGGGCAAACTTGCTATGGCGAACGCCGGGCCTAATACCAACGGATCGCAATTTTTTATCACGGTGGCGCCCACCGCCTGGCTCACAGGCAAACACACGATTTTCGGCGAAGTGATCGAAGGCCAGGATGTGGTAGACAAGATCGCGAACGTCGCGCGCGGTCGCCAGGACAAGCCTGTCAAGGATGTCGTGGTGCAAACGGTCACTATCGAACGAGTCTAAAACTCATTCTCCAAGGCCGCGAAGGCGTCGTTGCCTCGCGGCCTTTTTCGTAACTTTGATCCGAGCACAAAAGCCTGGGAATCTATCACCCGCGAGTGAACTTCACACCCCAATCACTGCCACCAATTCCTTCACGGCCGAAGCACTCCGGTCCAGTTCCGCTTTTTCGTGCGGAGTCAGCTTGATCTCGAGGATTTGCTCGATCCCCTTTGATCCCAACTTTACGGGAACGCCTACGTACAGCCCTTTCACTCCATACTCACCCTCGAGATAAGCGGCACAAGGCAGGATTTTCTTCTTATCCTTCAGGATTGCTTCTACCATTTCGGTGACAGCGGCCGACGGCGCATAGTAGGCTGAGCCAGTCTTCAGATATTTCACGATCTCCGCGCCGCCATCTCGCGTTCGCTGAATGAGCTTCTCCAGGGTCGCAGCGTCCAGCAGTTCGGTAATTGGGATCCCGGCCACGGTCGAATAGCGCGCAAGCGGGACCATGGTGTCACCGTGGCCGCCTAGAACGAAAGCTGTGACGTTTTCAACGCTGACCTTGAGCTCTTCCGCGATAAATGATCGGAAGCGGGCCGAATCCAGCACTCCGGCCATTCCAATCACTCGCTCGCGAGGGAATCCGCTCATCTTGTAGGCCGCCTGGGCCATGGCATCGAGGGGATTGGACACGATGATCAGGATGCAGTTGGGCGAATACTTCACGGCTTCCCCAACCACCGCCTTCATGATGCTGTGATTGGTATGAAGCAAGTCATCGCGGCTCATGCCGGGTTTCCGCGGTACGCCGGCAGTGATCACAACAATGTCAGAGTTCGCCGTGTCCTTGTAATCTTGAGTGCCTAGAATATGCGAGTCCCGCTTTTCGATCGGCATCGCTTCAAGAAGATCCAGACCCTTCCCCTGCGGAACACCCTCGACGATATCAATCAATACGACGTCGGCCAGTTCCTTGGAAGCAATCCAGTGAGCCGCCGTGGCGCCAACGTTGCCGGAACCTACAATCGTTACCTTTTTCCTCATTAATGAGTCCTCTCCAAAAGTCAGCCATTCCCGCTACAGAATTTGTTTGAGACAAAAACGTTTAATGGTGAAGCTCGCAGACTAAGGCCGTAGACATAGCAAAGGAGAATTTCGCAGCTTCCGAAAACTCAGCGCACTCCGGCCAGCATCACAGCGTCCATGTTTTCGATGATGTAATTGCCGAATTCGCTGGTCTTCACCTTGGTTGCGCCTTCCATCAAGCGTTCGAAATCGTAGGTGACTTTCTTCTGGTCAATGGTTCGCTCCATGCCTCGCTCAATCAAGTCCGCAGCCTCGTTCCACCCGAGAAACCGGAACATCATCACGCCGGACAGGATCACTGATCCCGGATTGATTACATCCTTGTCGGCATACTTGGGCGCAGTTCCATGAGTGGCCTCGAAGATCGCGTAGCCGTCGCCAATGTTGGCTCCGGGGGCGATTCCCAAGCCGCCTACCTGCGCGGCGCAGGCGTCGGAAATGTAATCGCCATTCAGGTTGGGCGTGGCGAGCACGGTGTATTCGTCGGCGCGCGTGACCACTTGCTGGAAGATCGAATCGGCAATCCGATCATTGATCATGAGCTTCGTTTTCCAAGCTCCTCGGCCGTGCGTCGGGTAGATCGTGTCCAACACCTCTTTCACTTCCTGGTAAACCCCTTGCCGAAACTCTTCTGTCGCAAACTCCAATCCTGGTTCGACCAGATTGGCATTCTCTTCGGCGGATAGGTTTGCATTCTTGTCCTTATTGTCCAGGATCCAGCTTTCGCGTTCAGTGACTACCTGATCACGGAATTCTTGCGTCGCCAGCTCGTAGCCCCATTTCCTGAATGCGCCTTCCGTGAATTTCTGGATGTTTCCCTTGTGCACCAGCGTTACGCTCTTCCGGCCGCTCTCCAAAGCATGCTGAATGGCCATGCGCACCAGGCGTTTGGTTCCGCTGACCGAAATCGGCTTGATGCCAACGCCCGAATCCAAACGCACCTGTTTCTTGCCGCCTTTGAGCATGTCTTTGTTGAGGAACTCGATCAACTTTGCGGCTTCCGCGGTTCCCTGCTCCCACTCGATACCCGCATACACGTCTTCTGTGTTTTCGCGGAAGATCACCAGGTTCATGCGCTCGGGATGCTTCACTGGCGAAGGCACGCCCTTGTAATACTTCACAGGACGAACACAGGAGTAGAGATCCAGAATCTGTCGCAAGGCGACATTCAAAGAGCGGATGCCACCGCCTACGGGCGTGGTCAGCGGCCCTTTGATGGCGACGCGAAACTCGCGCACCGCATTCACGGTGTCATCCGGAAGCCAGGTATCGAACTTGGCCTTGGCCTTTTCGCCCGCGAACACTTCGTACCAAGCCACCCGGCGCTTGCCTTTATAAGCCTTTTCGACGGCTGCATTGAAAACCCGCACCGAAGCTTTCCAAATGTCGCGGCCTGTGCCATCGCCCTCGATAAAGGGCACAATCGGATTATCCGGAATCTGGTAACGGCCATCTTTGTAGGTAATCCGCGCTCCGCCTGCGGGCACGGCGACACCATTGAACGACTCCGCCATGGAAAGCTCCTTGCTGAAGTGAAAACTCTTCATTATAGAGAAAACATCAGGTTTCCCAAAGGTTGGACGGATGGATGGAGCGACGGGCGTCCCCGATCGTCAAGGCATCGCAGGGTACCCGAATGCTAGAATCGCCGCCGAACTTCGAGGTCTGTCACAAAACTGAGGATCCTAGTATGAAGAAGCTGCTTCTGTTGCTACTGCTCTGCCCCGCCTTGCTGGCGCAGGATACGCCTGCAAAGCCGGATACCGGTGAACGCCATGAATTCGTGATCGCCAACTTTAAGACAGAAAGTGGCGTCACGCTGCCGCAGGCGCGCGTGGTTTATGGCACCTACGGCCATCTCAATGCTGCCAAGGACAATGCGGTGCTGGTGCCTTCGCACTACATGGCGGATTATCACGGCTACGAATGGCTCATCGGACCGAATCACGCCCTGGACACCTCAAAAATCTTTCTGGTGGCCACGGAACTCTTCGGGAGCGGGCATTCGTCTTCTCCCAGCAACACTCCTGAGCCCTACCACGGACCACGCTTCCCAGTTACGACGATCCGCGACAACGTTGAGGCCGTCCATCGCTTGCTCGCTGAAGAACTCCACATCACGCACGTTCGCGCCATCATTGGCTTTTCCATGGGCGCGCAACAAGCTTTCCAGTGGGCCGTGAGTTATCCGACCTTCGCGGATCGCATTGTAGCGACCGCCGGCACTGCAAAAACTTACCCCCACGGATTCGTCCGGCTGGAAGGCCAAATTGCCGCTCTCACCACCGATGCTGCTTTTCAGAACGGCGATTACTCTTCGCCGCCCAAGAAGGGGCTGGAGGCGTTTGGTATTGTCTGGACGGCCTGGCTGTTTTCGCAGGAGTGGTGGCGCAAGGAATTGTGGCGTGAAGGCGCCAAGCCGGGCACGACTTTCGAGTCTGTGCTGAACGAGTTCCGAACCAACTTCATCCCGGGAGCTGATGCCAACGACCTCATTTTGCAGGCCCGCACCTGGGAAAAGCACGACGTGGGAGCGACACCGGGATTTGGTGGCGACGTGGCCAAGGCTCTGGGCTCAATCAAAGTACCGTTTCTCTACATGCCCTCGGAGACCGACTTGTACTTCCCCATTGGCGATGCGCGTTACGAAGCCACATTTATCCCCGGAGTTTCCCTGGTCCCGATTCCGTCACTTTGGGGACATACAGCCGGGGCGGGCGGCAGTCCGGCGGACGAGAAGTTCCTCAACGAGACGATCGGTCATTTTCTCTCGACGTCCAGCCATTAATCAGCAAAGGGCGTCGCCAGCGCGGCCGCCTTGACATAGCGGGGACCGAACGTCAGAATCTCCCCTAGGTTGGGCCGCGCCGTTTCCACACCGAACTGAGGAAAATCATGCGTATTTCGCTTCTCCGACGCCTTTCCATGCTCGCCCTGGCGGTTGCTGTTCTGATGCCAGCCGCGCTCGCCAAATCCAAGGGCGAAATCACCCAATTTGGCCATGACATCCGGATCGGCGAGGATCAGGAAGTGAACGACATTACCTGTCTGAAATGCTCCGTCTACGTGCGGGGGCAAGTCGCGGGTGAGGTCACCACGATAGGCGGAAACATTGTGCTGGAAGGTAACGGCATGATTGCCGGAGATGTGACTACGGTATTGGGCGACCTCCGGCTGGATGAGGGGACGCAAATCGCCGGAGAAGTCAGCGTGATCGGGGGCCGAATTCGTCGCCCGCCGTCCGCTAAGATTGCGGGGGACGTTACCGTGATGCAGGGCACTGCGTGGATATACATCCTCTTGCTGAGCCCGTTCCTGATTCTCGCGGGGATCGTTGCGCTCGTGATATGGCTGGTGCGGCGCCGGCGGCCGGCTCCGACATACGCGCGCGCCGCCTGATTGCACTCGTCCTTTCTCGCTATGCTCTGGCCGAGCCTAGTCTGCCTCTCGATGGCCGAAGTATTTCCGCACGCCAATCACGTTGTAGCGGCCCCAGGGCCCGTTTAATCCAAGATCGGCCGGCCCGAGGAAGCGATCGCGGGCGCCGAAGCGTTGGAATAGGAAGTGCTGGGTGACGCGCAACTCGAAGCCTCGTCCGATTTCAATTCCCGCCCCCCAGGAACGCTCCCACCCTATTGCGGCAGGCGACCAGGTATATAGCGTGTGCGGGAGGTTCTTGCCAAATAGGAACGTGGGCGCGCCAAAGAAGAACAAGCGCCGCAACTGGGTACGTGCAAAGGGACGCACTTCTACATATCCCGACAGCATGTAACGCGCAAAAGCATTGCAGGGCGCGTCCTTTCCACCGAAGTCGCCGGCGTTTCCTGCGCACAGGTTGGGATCGGGCTCATTGTGCGGCGGCGCAACATCAAACTGGCTGTATCCCCAAATGAAGTTCCTTGGAAAGAACAGGCTCCCGCCACTGACAGCCGAGGAGGGCTTCTGCTGCGCGCTGGCCGCAGCCGCAATCACCAGAATGATGAATATCGTGAGCACACGCTTCATGAAGGCTCCATTGGGAACGATGTTTACGTCGTGCCTGGAAAATGAACTCGGTCGCAACCGATGATGGCGCAGTCGCAGGAATTTCTGAGCTCAGTCCATTTGAAAAGCGCGCCATTCTATCTTGAACTTTCGCTGCGGCCCTAGCGCTAATTCCACCGAGCAAGAAAAGGGCCCGGGATTCCAACCGGGCCTGCTAGTCACTCAGTTTCGAAGCCAGCTGTTGTCAGATGTCGTAATAAAGCAGAAATTCGTAGGGATGCGGCCTGAGCCGGACCGCCGCGACTTCCTTTTCGCGTTTGTACTCGATGTAGGTGTGCAGCAATTCCTCCGTGAACACGTCGCCTTTGAGAAGGAACGCCGAATCTCTCTCAAGAGCGTCTAGCGCGTCCTCCAGTGAATCCGGCATGGACGGTACCTTGGACAACTCTTCGGGTGATAGGTCGTACACGTCCTTATCCAGGGGCGGTCCGGGATCAATCTTGTTTTCGACCCCATCGAGTCCCGCCATCATCATGGCCGCGAAAGCTAGATAGGGGTTGCAACTGGGATCGGGCGGCCTAAACTCCACTCGTTTTGCCTTGGGCGAGGCTGAATACATGGGAATGCGGCAAGCCGCAGAGCGGTTCCGGCGGGAGTAGGCCAGGTTCACGGGCGCTTCGAATCCCGGTACAAGGCGCTTGTAGGAATTGGTCGTGGGCGCTATGAGGGCGGCAAGCGCCGGGCCATGCTTGATTAATCCGCCGATGTACCAGAGTGCGATCTGCGAAAGCCCGGCGTAGCCGTCTCCTGCAAAGAGCGGCTTCCCTTCCTTCCATAAAGATTGGTGGGTGTGCATGCCGCTACCATTGTCGCCATAAATCGGCTTCGGCATGAAGGTCACGGTCTTGCCGTACTGGTTGGCGACGTTCTTTACGATGTACTTGAACAGGAGCATGCTATCCGCGGATTTCACCAGCGAATCGAAGCGGAGGTCGATTTCCGTCTGTCCGGCAGTGGCCACTTCATGATGATGGCATTCGACGGTCAGGCCGGCATTTTGCATGGTCACAACCATTTCGCTGCGCAGGTCCTGGTAGTGATCCGTTGGAGGAACCGGGAAATAGCCTTCCTTGTAGCGTGGACGATAACCCAGGTTGTTTTCTACACGTCCCGAATTCCAGCGTCCCTCTTCGGCATCGACAAAATAAAAGCCGTGCTGCTCGCGCTGGTCGAATCGCACGCTGTCGAAGATGAAAAACTCGGCCTCTGCCCCGAAATATGCGGTGTCGGCCACACCTGAGGTAGTGAGGTAAAGTTCTGCTTTGCGCGCAATGTAGCGCGGGTCTCGGTCATAGCGCTGCTTGGTGACGGGGTCCATCACGTCAGCCACCATGACCAGCGTGGACACTTCGGTGAAGGGATCCACCAGGTACGAAGTCGGATCTGGGATCAACAGCATGTCGCTCTCGTGAATCGCAGCCCAGCCGCGGATCGATGATCCGTCCATCCCGAACCCATCGCTAAAGGCCGCTTCGGTCAACTGCTCGATTGGATACGAAATGTGATGCCACAACCCGGGCAGGTCTGTGAAACGTAGGTCGAGGATCTTTACGTCGTTTCTTTTCGCAAATTCCAATACTACCTTCGGGTCCGCCATGTCTCCCTTCCAGGGGTAAGCAAACTGCCTGCTACCAAAGAGGTGGTCCTCACGTCCGCAAAACCTTCCAAGTGCCGCTCGAGTTTAGAAGTAGCTCCGAAGTCACAGAAATTGATTGTTTTTATGGGTGGGATAAGCGGTGCTTATGCGGCAACTGGCGGATAGAAGGCGGTACCTCAGCTTCGGAACTAACGAACCGCAACCTTGGCATCATGGTCGGCCCATCGCAGCAATTTCTGTTCACGATAACGTGGCTATGCCGAGTTCCGAATCGATTGTTTCCATGCGTCCGTTTCGGACCGTTTATGATAGTGCGGCCACAGGTTCGAGCGGGAGAGCACCCACGGACCTTCAACACGAGCTTCGCAATAAAACCGTCTGCACACGACATGGACTTCGACCAACTAGAAACGTTCCTGGAAGTGGCTAGACTATGCTCGTTCTCGCGGGCTGCTGAGAAGAGATTCCGCACACAGCCCGCCGTATCATCGCAGATCCGAAGCCTGGAAGAAGAAGTCGGAGCCCGGCTGCTGGACCGTTCTGGTGGCAAGGTTTCGCTCACCGCTTCTGGCAAGTTATTTCTGAAATACGCCGAAGAAGCTGTAGAGGCCCGTAAAGCCGTTTGCATAGCGATCGCCGAAACCGAGCGCATTCCGCGCGGCGAGATTGTGGTGGGCGCGAACGAGGGGACCTGTCTGCACGTGCTGCCCGAAGTTTTTGCTGAATTCAAGAAGAACTATCCCGACGTGGCGGTTGGGATCAAACGGGCCGATTACGCAAAGACTCTCGACTCCGTGATCGACAATTCGGTCGATTTCGGTGTGGTCTCTTTGCCAGTAACTGATTCCAGGCTGACCGTGGTCCCCATCCATCGCGATGAGTTGGTAATTATTGTCCCACCCAGCCATCCCCTGGCTTCGCTCAAGGCGGCGACGATTGAGGAGGTAGGAGCCTTTCCCCTGCTCATGCCTAAAAGCGGCCACACACGCGATGCTCTCGAAAGCCTCTTTCACGAGCGCCGTATGAAACCGCAGGTGTCCATGGAACTTGATTCCAGTGAATTGCTCAAGCGTTTTGTCGCCGCTGACGTTGGCGTTGGCTTCATCGCCCGCTCGAACGTGGCCGAGGATGTAAGGGCGAATACGCTCGCCATCGTGCCGATCGCGGATGCGCACATTCGCCGGGACCTGGCTTTGGTGTTTCGGAAGGATAAAGCTCTCAGCCGCGCCGCCCTGGTTTTCATCGATACCGCCGTAAAACTCAAGGCGCTGGACCGTATCGCGGAAACAGTAAAGCGCAGCTGACCCCTCTGGGTGCTCATCTTTCCACATCAGATCAGATAAAATTCTCGTCAGTGCTCAAGCTGCCGATTCAACGATTGTTCGTGTTCCTGCTGCTAGCTGCCGCCGCGCTGGCCCAGACTACCCGCAAAATCGCGCCCAAAGCCTCATCCGTGGGACATAAGCTGGTCGCAATCCACGTGACCGGCACACGGCGGTATACGCCCGAGGAGGTCATTGCTGCCTCCGGTCTCGAGGTCGGCACGGTGATTAACGAAGAGGATTTTCAGAAGGCGGCTCGCCGGCTGGGGGAATGCGGCTTCTTCAGCAATGTCTCCTACAGCTATGCCGCCACTCCGACGGGAACCAAACTCGACCTCACACTAGCGGATACTGACAAACTGGTTCCGGTGCGCTTCGAGAACTTCGTCTGGTTCTCGCAGGACGAGCTTCCCGCCAAGATTCATGAACGTCTACCTCTTTTCAAGGGTCAAGCTCCCATTGGCGGCACTCTTTCTGACCAGATCTCCGACGTATTGCAGGCTCTACTGAATGAGCGCCGCGTGGCGGCGCGAGCTGAATACACTCGCGATACTAAAGAACCCGACGGTCCCATTGATGCCATAAACTTTCGCGCCACAGGCGTGACCCTGGTCATTCAGGAGGTGCACTTTTCCGGGGCTGGCCCCGACGAACTCGCCGCCCTGAATACGGCCGCCGAAAAGCTGGTTGGCAAAGACTACCAGCGCGCTGAAGTACAGACCTTTGCTACTACAAATCTGCTGCCTGTGTATTTGGAGCGTGGATTCTTGAGGGCGGCCATATCAGAGCCGCAGGCAAAGGTTCTTCGAGACACCGCCGACGATACGGAAATCGCGGTCGAGATGACCGTGGTGCCGGGTAAACAATACAAACTTTCCGGAGTGAAGTGGAGTGGAAACACCATAGTTCCCGCGGAGAAGTTGCAGAGTCTCATCCATGCGGCGCCGGGCCAGATCGCCAACGGCCCGCAGTTGCAAGCTGACCTGGAAAAAATACGCAAGCTCTACGGAACGGAAGGCTACATGGCCGCGTCGCTGACCCCGGCACCTGAGTTCGACGACGAGACCGGTTCCGTCGCCTACACCTTTGTGGTCCGTGAAGGGGAGGTCTTCCACCTGGGCGATCTGGACATTCAAGGCGTCGATCCGAAAACTGCAGACCGCCTGCGCGATTCATGGACACTCCGCCAAACCGACCACTACGACTCCAGCTACCCGAAGCGTTTTTTTGAGCAAACGATCAAGCTGCTATCGCCCAACGTGACCTGGACCATCAGCATTCACGAGGGCGTCAACGAAGAGGAGAAAACCGTCGACGTCACTCTGCGCTATGGGATCAAGCCGTCCTCTTAGGCTTGCACCCATTTGGGTCATTCACTCAAAATATGGCCATATTCTGGTAGTCTAATTTCAAGACCCCGCAGTTAGTGAGCAATGAGGGGCAATGAGGAGAATGTAGGCATGACAGTTCGTATTCGGCAATTCGGGATTGTTTTGGCAGCTCTGACTCTGGCGTCCGCGGCCCTCGCAGCCGATAAAGCCCAAAGTTTCACCGGCAAAGTCAGCGACGCCATGTGCGGTGCTCATCACATGATGTCAGGGTCGGAAGCAGACTGCACCCGGGCCTGCGTGAACAAAGGTTCGAAATACGCCTTGGTGGTGGGAGACAAGGTCTACACTCTCGATTCGAGCGATAAGGCGGCACTCGCCAGCCTGGACAAGGCGGCCGGGTCTGAGGTGAAGCTGACCGGCACTCTGAACGGCGATACCATCCAGGTCGCGTCTGTAGAAGCGGGCAAATAACTTTCAACGTTTGCGGCAAGGATAGCGCGGGAGCCTAAACGAGGCTCCCGTGGTTTTTTTCGATCCCTGCCCCTTATTTTTCATCCAACGTTCACAAATCGCTATGTTAGATTTGCGTTTTCTCTAACTCTGCCGCAACTCTGGAGGCAAATGAATTGAGCAAGGACATGGTCCCGAAGCGGATCTTTTTCACCAAGGGAGTCGGTAAGCATCGCGAGCGTCTGACTTCCTTCGAGCTGGCCCTGCGAGACGCAGGCATTGCCGCTCAAAACCTGGTCCGGGTTTCCTCGATTTTTCCGCCGAACTGCAAGCTGGTGCCGCGAGCGACGGGATTGAAATTCCTTCATCCCGGGGAAGTTGTTTTCGCCGTGGTGGCCGAAAACAGCACGCGCGAACCGCATCGCCTGCTGGCTTCCAGCATCGGAGTCGCCATTCCGTCCGACCGCAACACCTATGGATATCTGAGCGAGCACCATTCCTTCGGAGAGTCGGAGGATGCAGCCGGCGACTATGCGGAAGAGCTCGCCGCCGAAATGCTCGCCACCACGCTCAATGTCGACTTCGACCCCGATCGCTCCTGGGATGAGAAGAAGCAGATTTATCGCCTGTCGAACAAGATCGTGCGTACTGCCAACGTGACACAGTCTGCCGTGGGCGATAAACGCGGTCTTTGGACAACCGTGATCGCTTCCGCGGTGCTGATTTTCGATTAGGCCTGCAAGCAGAATTAACCAAAAAGGACACGAAGGAAGACAAAGGAATGGGGACGGTGGCCACACCGTCCCCTTCGCTTGCTGCTTTCTCGTTCTCGGGTTAGTGGATCGGCTGCTTCCCTATTTGGCCGCCATTTTCTTCTTCGCCTTGCCTTTCAGCGTTTTGTCTTTATCGAGGCGCTCCAGGACGGCCGCCACAATCACGGGCAGCCCGACTGTCGCATCGACGAAGACTTCTCCGAATTTGCCACCTTCTGAGGGCGGAACGAATTTGCCCCACGAGATCGCTTCGCTGTAGGGACTGCCGGATAATCCGCCCCAGTAGACCGGTTCGGGACAGATTCGTACTCCGTAGTGATAGCGCTTCAGAGGGATGTTCTCTCCCAGACGCCGGTGACGAAGCTCGATAAACGGCCCAAACTGCTGCGACCAGTTCCGTGGAACCCCACCACCGATGGTCAGAATCCCCAGCCGCTTCTGCCGGAGCAGAGTGGCGGCAAAGTGCTCCAGATCCAAAAACGGATCGAACCGGATCTTGTGCCGTCCGGTTGACTCGCGCAGGCGGTTATTGAGCGCGACGTCGAGTCCCAGTTCCGAATCCGTGAAGGCCGGAACAAACACCGGTACGCCTTGCTCGTAAGCCGACTTGAGAATGCCCCGCTGATCCTTGGCCGTCTTGGCTAAGTACGCCCCGACGGCGTGATTCAGCTTGTAGGAACACATCACGTCGTTGTGATCCCAGCCCTCCAGAATTTCTGACATCACTTCTTCGACGTCATCGAGATTCTGCTCCGGCTCCAGCGTGTCGTAGACGCGGTTGTAGCCCTGCTCATAGAGTTCTTCGTCGGAAACCTCCGGATTCACTCGGAAGTGAGCCCGCCCGGTCGCCTCCACCAGACCGTGAGCCATCAGGGCGCCAGTCGAAACAATGGCGTTTACGATACCGCGATCAATCAATTCGGAAATGATCAGCCCTTGTTTTGCAACCGTCATGGCGCCGGCCAGGGTCATGACCACGAAACATTCTTCGTCGCGCGCCATTGCCTCGAGCACATCCGCCGCTTCTCCGAGTTGGCGGCCTGTAAAGGCCGTCTTCGCCATGGCACGAACCAGGTCGTCGATCGAACGGACTTTCCCCAGGTCGAGCGGTTCGAGTGGAATCAGCCGGTCCTCAATCGGGTTGTGAAGTTTCCGGTCGATTCCCGATCCGTCGTCATGGCTTCCATTTCCCTGTTTCACATGATTGTCGTGCTTGTCATGATTTCCGCGCTTCAAAATACACCTCCAAGCACAAATCCCTATTAAATTGGCCAGCCTTACTCTACTAGAAGGCAACTCTCGCCGCCATGCGCTACGGGACTTCCTCCACCACGGATTCTCCGCTGCTGCCGTCTCCGCAGGTCCAACGCCAGGACTCTCGCAGACGATAACGACCATCGATCGTGCGCTCTGGTACAGAGCGGCAGGAACCGGTCATTAGTTCACCGGCAGAATTAATGTGCTGGTAGCGCATGTCGAGGCAGCCGTCGTCGTCCATCAGCGCCAGTAACGTTCCTTTCACAATTCGCCCGCCGGAATATTCCGCCCAAACCATTCGACCTTGCTGGTGGTACTGAAACAGCGTCTCTGCGCCCACGTCGCCGGTCGCCGAATTCGTGACCGATCGAAACGTCCGTCCCTCGTAGTCGAAATCATTCGCCATAGCCTTCCTCAGCGTGCTGATGCGTGCTTTGTTATCCTATCCTCCGTTCGCATTCGCGGAGGTTGAACGATTGTCCCCAGAAAAGTTTATCGTGGGCCTGGTGCAGATGGCTTGTGGACCTGACCCGGCAGAAAACCTGCAGAAGGCTCTAACGCGCATTGCCGACGCGGCCGCGAAGGGCGCAAACGTGGTTTGCCTGCCGGAACTTTTCCAGACGCAGTATTTCTGCCAGCGGGAAGATCATGCCTTATTTGATCTGGCCGAGACAATTCCAGGACCGACCACGGAAAAGCTTGGCGCGGCAGCGAAGAAAAGCGGGGTGGTTTTGGTGGCCTCACTGTTTGAGAAGAGGGCCCCGGGCGTCTATCACAATACTGCGGCCATTTTCGACAGGGACGGAACTCTGCGCGGAATTTACCGGAAGATGCACATCCCCGATGATCCGCTGTATTACGAAAAGTTCTACTTCACTCCCGGAGACCTGGGCTTTCGGTCCTTCAACACCGAAGCGGGGAAAATCGGCACGCTGGTCTGCTGGGACCAGTGGTACCCGGAAGGAGCGCGACTGACGGCTCTGCAGGGCGCAACCGTGCTTTTCTATCCCACCGCAATCGGTTGGCATCCTGCCGAGAAGGCCGAGTTCGGCGAAGCTCAGCATGATGCATGGCGCACGATTCAGCGCGCTCATGCAATCGCAAACGGCGTATACGTCGGAGTGGTCAACCGCGTCGGCTTCGAGACGGGCAACATCCGCGGAAATGAAGTCAAAGGCGCAGGCCTGGAATTCTGGGGAGGCTCGTTCATCGCCGATCCTTTTGGCCGCATCCTGGCGGAGGCCTCGCACGATCGGGAAGAAATTTTGACCGCTGAAGTCGACCTGCATAAGTTGGAGGAGATCCGCCGCAACTGGCCGTTCCTGCGCGACCGACGCATTGACAGCTATGCCCCCATCACCAGCCGGATGATCGATTGACCCAAACGTCGAGGATCTGCACACGTTGATCAAATCGAAGAACAGTACTTCAAGTAATACTTTAAGTCTCGGGCTAGCCGGATATCGAATGCCCGCCGAATGGGAACAGCACGAAGCGACGTGGATGGCTTGGCCACATTTTCGGGGCGATTGGCCGGGAAAGTTTGAAACCATCCCGTGGGTCTACGCGGAAATTATCCGTAACCTTTCCGCTCACGAACGCGTTGAGCTCATCGTGACTGACGCCCGCTCCGAGCAGCGAGCTCGGCAAACTCTGAAGCTGGCCAACGCGTTCAACCGGAACGTCCGCTTCCACCGCTGGCCCACGAACCGCGTCTGGACTCGCGATAGCGGCTGCACGTTCGTGACCGGGCAAGCTGGTCCCGACGATTGGACTAGCAAAGTCAACCGACGGGCGGGCGTCCTACGCCATCGCCGCCAACGCGGATCGGCGCCGCTGAGAGCCATTAAGTGGCGCTTTAACGCGTGGGCCAAATATCCCGATTATCGCCACGATGAAAAGATCGGCTCGCGCATGTCGGAAGCAGCGAACGCAGACGAAATGCGCGCTTACTGCGGAGACGTGCGCGTGATCCTGGAAGGTGGCTCTATCGATGTCAACGGAACAGGAACCTTGCTTACGACCGAGGAATGCCTCCTCAGCAAGGTGCAGGAGCGCAACCCCGGATTCCGCCGCCAAGACTACGAGCAGATCTTCGCAAACTATCTTGGAATCCGACAGGTCATCTGGCTGGGGAAAGGCATCGCCGGAGATGACACTCACGGTCACGTCGATGACATCACGAGGTTTGTTTCTGCGGAAACCATCGTCACCATGATTGAATCCAACCGGAATGACAAGAACTACCCGCCGCTGCAGGAGAATTTGCGGCGCCTGAAGTCGGCGACCGGCCCGGATGGGAAGCCCTTCCGGATCGTCGAACTCCCCATGCCGGCCCCGGTAATGTTTGAAGGGCGCAGACTACCCGCCAGCTACGGGAATTTCTACATCGCGAATGGGATTGTGCTGGTCCCGGTATTTAACGACACCAATGACCGCATCGCGCTCCATACTCTGGCTGATCTCTTCCCCACTCGCGACATCATTCCCATCTATTCCGGCGACCTGATCTGGGGTTTTGGCGCCATGCACTGCATGACCCAACAACAACCGGCGGTTGGCGGTTAAGCGCCAGTTCTTCCTATCAGCATCTGGCCATGTGTGGATTCGCCTTCTGGCTGCTTCGCATCGAACTCACCCATCAGCATCGAGACAATCCAGAGATGAGGGAATACCATTCGCGTATCCAGCTGAAGAACCTGTTCTCAGCCTTCCTCTACTTGACTACCGCCGGTCTGGCGCATGTTTCGATCTACATTTCTTATTTCATTTATGTTCTGATTCCCGCGCTTTATTTTTTGCCGGAGCGGAAACTGGTTTCGGATCAGAAATGATGCCCTGTCGCTGCTGGGCGCAGGTGTCAACGCAGGACTGTCGACGGCCGAGGCCGCGCGCCGCTCCCCCCAAAATATGGAAATGCCCGATACCAATTCTTGGCGTTACATAATTCTAGGGATGAGATGAATTTGTGGCTGAGACCAACGGCGGTCAGGCTGTGGGACGACGGGGATTCTTGCCGTGACTGCGTGTTCTAAGGAATGAGATCGCGCTTACTTCTTGTACACCGTAGGCCGGGGGCCCTTTTCGAGCATCTCCCGATCCCAGATCATGTCTTCGCGAGAGTAGTTCGCCAACTCGAAATCCTGGGTTAGCTCGAGAGCGTCTGTAGGACACGCATCTTCGCAGAGACCGCAGAACATACACCGGCTCAGATCGTAGGTGAAGTTAGTGAGTTCTTTGCGACGGGTCTTCTCGTTACGTTCGCTGGAGACGACAATCAGGTTTTCAGGGCATGCCAGCGCGCACAGGTCGCAGGCAATGCACATGGTCTCGTCGGTGTCAGGATTGACGTTCAGGCGGGGCGCACCACGATACCGCTCGGCGACTTGTGGCCGCTCCAAGGGATATTGCTCAGTGTAGTTCTCCCGGGGATCCTGATAACGGAAAGTAACCCTAAGTCCCTGAAGGAGATCCAGCAGAAAAATCTTGCGGAGCAGATTGGGCATCCCCATACCGCCGTAGGATACCGCAAAATCACTGCCTTCGCCATCCGGCCACCCCTCTACGGGTTTATCCTGCGCCATTTGGCGCAGCCTGAAGATGACTTTTCGTTGGTCCACGGACGAATCGACCGGGAACCTTTCTCGACTTCCCTTCGTACATATTTTCAGGACCGGAATGAATGAAGGCTCTGCTGACAAATCGATCGGAGATCCGCTGGGTCGCGGTTGCCGTTCCCGCTGTTCTGTTGGCTCACTGGATCCTCACCGCGCTTGGACCTCGACTGCTGGGGCTGGTTCCCTATAGCTTGCGCGCTGTACTGCATCTGCTCTGATTTCACCCAACCTCTAAGGCTCCCTGCTCCCTGCTTCAGGGTTCATTACAATGCGACAGGGAGTTCTTTGCCCTGCCCGGAGCCCTAGTGCCGAACAGTGACGCATCGCCGACCCTCGACCGCTCAGACGAGCTATTCATGGAGGAGGCCCTGCTCGCCGCTCAGCGTGCGCTTGAAGCTGGAGAGGTTCCGGTGGGCGCAGTAGTTGTATCTGAAGGTCGCATCATAGCGCGAGGCTGGAATCAGAACCTGGCCGGCAACGATCCAACAACCGCACACGCCGAAATCATGGCGCTGCGCGAAGCGGGTGCAATCGTGGGCAACCATCGGCTCGGCGATTGCGAGCTGTTTGCTACAATCGAACCTTGCACGATGTGTGCAGGCGCACTGGTGCACGCCCGGGTCAAGCGGCTCGTTTATGGCGCTGACGATCCCAAAGCTGGAGCCGTTCACTCCGTCATGGGGGTTTTAAATCACCCGCAACTGAACCATGCGATGGAGGTCAAAGGAGGCGTGCTGGCGGGCCGCAGTGCCGAACTGCTGCAATCGTTTTTCCGTCGGCGCCGACTGGAAAAGAACGGTGAGTAGTCCTTCAACGTTCCGATCGCGGTGGCAAGAGGAGTCATTCAGAGCTTAGCAACGTTTAACAGCTGTGTCCGACGCGGAGAGGTGCGTGAGTGGTTGAAACGATCCGCCTCGAAAGCGGACATACCTTAACGGGTATCGTGGGTTCAAATCCCACCCTCTCCGCCATATTCTCACCCACTTGGCAACCCTGCGATCCGTTGTGCGATCCGTTTAGGAGATGCGCAACGCCATCTTCACGACTTCGCTGTGCGCCTGCGACATCTCATCTGTGATCACGGTGCCGTAGATGTTCATGGTGGTTAATTCTTGCTTCT
>Ga0193755_1000195_pt1 | contig 16940 bp, 8 predicted proteins | sample H1a2metaG_FD_144921 | JGI IMG/M metagenome (GOLD analysis project Ga0193755, IMG submission 144921) | Soil microbial communities from a riparian zone of the East river system, Colorado, United States - H1a2 | ecosystem: Environmental > Terrestrial > Soil > Riparian zone | place: USA: East River...
CGGCGGTGACTGGGACCACACGCTCTGGCGCGGTCAGCCGCTGCCGCGGCACGAGTGGATCGATTCGGTCACGCCGGCCAACCCGGTATTCGTGAGTCGGGTCGATGGCCATGAGGCGCTGGCCAACGCCGCCGCGATGCGCGCGGCGGCGGTCACGAAGGACACTCCCACCCCCTCCGGTGGCGAGATCCTGCGGGACGCGAGGACGGGAGAGCCGACCGGCATTTTCAAAGACCGCGCGCTCGACCTTATCGGCCGCGCCATTCCCGAGCCGTCGCCGGCCCAGCGTGACTCGGCCCTCGCCCGTGCACTTGCCTATGCCGCCTCGCTGGGTGTCACCGCCACCGCCCACGTGTCCGCGTCGTGGGCCGATCTCGCGAGCTATCGCCGTCTCGAACGGGCGGGCCGGCTCACGCTGCGGGCGGCGCTGTATTTCCCGCTCGATTCCTGGCGGGCAGTCGCCGAGACCGTGAGTCGTTCGAACCGCGGCGACGATTGGGTGAAGATCGGCGGGCTCAAGGGCTACATGGACGGCTCGGCAGGGTCTCGTACCGCGTACTTCTTCGAGCCGTATAGCGATTCGTCGGGCTATCATGGGTTGTTGCAGCACCCGGAGGCGGACATGCGCCGCTGGATCGGCAGCGCCGACTCGGCGGGCTTGCAGGTCGCCGTCCACGCGATCGGTGACCGCGCCAACGCTATCCTATTGACGATCTACGATAGCGTGGCAAGGGCACACGGGCCGCGTGATCGGCGCTTCCGGGTGGAGCACGCCCAGCACCTGCGCCCGCAGGACATTCCGCTGTTCGGAAAGCTCGGCGTGATAGCCTCGGTGCAGCCCTATCACGCCATCGATGACGGCCGCTGGGTGGAGCAGCGCATCGGGCCGGTGCGCATCAGGACCACGTATCCGTTCCGCACACTGCTCGACACGGGCGGCAGGCTCGCATTTGGGTCGGACTGGACGGTCGCGCCGCTCGATCCGATCCTCGGCGTGTACGCGGCGGTCACGCGCCGCACCCTCGACGGCAAGAACCCGGATGGGTGGGTGCCGGAGCAGAAGATCTCGTTGGGAGAGGCGCTGCGGGCGTACACGGCGGGCAACGCTTACGCGACCTTCGATGAGGCCAAGCGGGGCACGCTCGCGCGCGGCGGTGATGCGGACCTCGTCGTGCTGGACCGCAATCTCTTCACGATGCCGACCGATTCGCTCGATCGGGCGCGCGTGCGGTATACAATTGTGGGCGGCAAGATGGTCTACCGGCGCTAGTCGGAGTACTTGAGCCCCGACTCCTGAAGCGTGAGGGGCCGCTTTCCCTCGTGCTCAACACCGGCCTCGACCACCTCACCCAGAACCAGAGTATGGTCTCCGCTCGGCAGCGTTGCGACGACCCGACATTCCACCCAGCCGAGCGCCTCGGCGAGCACGGGCGCACCGGAGATCGGCCCCGGCTTGGTCTTGATTCCCTTGAGCTTCGGCGAGGCGCCCGCCGAGCCCCGCCCCAGCTTGTCCGCCAGGTCACGCTGCCCCTCGTGCAACACACTGATGGCAAAGTGATGCGCGTCCCGGATCATCTCGATCATCTTTGACGTGCTCTCGACGGCCACCACCACCATGGGAGGGTCAAACGAGGCCTGGCTGACCCAGTTGGCGGTTATGCCGTGCTCATCACCCTCACGCTTCACGGTCAGCGCGTACAGGCCGTAGGTGAAATGTCGGAGGACCGTCTGTTGCGCGGCGACGTTCATGGACACGAATATGAGTCGGCGGGCGCCTAGCACGCCACTTGCGCTATAATGCCCCAATGTGCACGCGGACACTGCTTCCTTTCCTCGCGCTGCTCGGCGCGGTCAGGCTGTCGGCCCAGCAGCCCGCCGCCCGTCAGCCGTCCGCCTACGAAGAGCTGCAGACGTTCTCGGCGGTGCTGAATCACATCCGCGTCAATTACATGGATTCGGTGACTTACACGCAGCTGGTCCGCGCCGCCATCGACGGCGTACTCCACGCCCTCGATCCCCACAGTCGTTTCGAATCGCACGCCGATCGCGACAAGGCCGCCAAGCTCGAGCGCGGCGAGCTCGCCGTCACCGGCCTGGTGCTTGAGGACGCCGACGGCGCCGCCAGCGTTCTGGCGGTCATGTCCAAGAGCCCGGCGGACAAGGCCGGCATACAACCCGGCGACCGGCTCATGCTCTTCAACGACACCACCGTCGCGGGCCTCGGCGCGCGGGCCCTCGAGCTTCGGCTCGCCGGCGACAAGGGGTCCAAGGTTCGCTTGCGGTTCGAGCGCGGCCCGCGCCTCGAACCGGACACGTTCTCCGTCACGCTGCAACGCGACTACGTCAAAGTTTCGTCGGTCTCGATCGTGCGGCTCGTGGACCCCGCCACGGGCTACGTGCGGCTCGAGGAGTTCGGCGAAAAGGCGGCCTCCGAAGTGCACGACGCCCTCAAGCGGCTGCGCGGCCAAGGCGCCACCCAGTTCATTTTGGACCTCCGCCGTAATCCCGGCGGAGTGGTGCGCGCGTCCGTGGAGCTCGCGTCCGAGTTCTTCCCCAAGAACACGGTGGTGTTCAGCACGCGGGGGCGGAAGAAGGAGGTGGACACGACGTACGTCACCAAGCGCGACGGCGAGTTCACCGGCGCGCCGCTGATCGTGCTGGTCGACGGCGGCAGCGCGAGCGCCGCCGAGGCCCTGGCCGCCTCGCTCCAGGACCATGACCGCGCGCTCCTCCTGGGCCGCCGGACCTTCGGGAAGGCTCTCATGCAGACGGTCTTCTTCACTCCGTCGGGCGACGTCGTGTGGCTGACCATCGGCCGTGTGATCACGCCCAGCGGCCGGTTCATCCAGCGGCGCTATCGCGGCCTGCGGTCCGAGGAATACGGAGCTTTCGGCGGCGTCGCCGGCGCCGGCGAGGATACGCTCGAGACGTTCCACACGGATCATGGCCGGCCCGTGCGGGGCGGCGGTGGCATTGCGCCCGACGTCGAGCTCCCTCGGCCGGCGCCGGTGCCGATCTGGTGGAGCGCGGCCGCGGACTCGGGGCTGGACGACGCCCTGGCCGACAGCTTCGCCTTGACGCTCCCGGCCACGCCCGCGGCCCGCACGGCCTGGATGAACGCACGTGCGGAATGGGGGACGCGGCTGGTGAATCCGCTCCTGGAAAGAGTGCGGAGCCGCTTCCATGTGGCTGCGCAGCCGGACTCGATGCTCGCTGCGCGGATCGGGCGTAACCTCGCGCTCCGCGTTGCCGAGGTGCGGTGGGGGCCCGATGCGCGCGACGAATTCCTCGTGCGGAACGATCCCGACATCCGCGCCGCCGCGGACTATTTCCGCCGGCTCCCGGAGCTTTTGAGCGGGCCGAAGTAGACTATCTTTGTCCCATGGCGACGCGCGCTCAACCCCGCCCCCGGGCCGCCAAATCCCTTTCCAAGGCCGACCTGCTCGATATGTATCGGCTGATGCTCCTGTCGCGGCGCATCGACGACAAGGAGATCCAGCTCAAGCGGCAGAACAAGATATTTTTCCAGATCTCGGGTGCCGGCCACGAGGCGGTCCTGGTCGCGGCGGGCAGGACGCTTCGCCCCGCGTACGACTGGTTCTATCCCTACTATCGCGACCGCGCGCTCTGTCTCAGCCTCGGGATGACCCCCACCGAGATGCTCCTCTCCGCGGTCGGCGCGGCCGAGGATCCCAATTCGGGGGGCCGCCAGATGCCTTCCCACTGGGGCCACAAGGCGCTCAACATCGTCAGTCAGTCGAGCCCCACCGGCACACAGCTGCTCCAGGCCGTGGGCTGCGCGGAGGCGTGGCTCCGCTACGACCGGATCGACGCGATCGCCGAGAAACCGGTCCACGGCGACGAGCTCGTGTACGTCTCGGTGGGGGATGGCACGACGAGCGAAGGGGAGTTCTGGGAGGCCCTCAACAGCGCCAGCAACCTCAAGCTGCCCGTGCTGTTCCTCATTGAGGACAACAAGTACGCGATCTCGGTGCCGGTGGAAGTACAGACCGCGGGCGGCTCAGTGTCGAAGCTCGTGCGGAACTTCCCCGGCCTCCTCGTCGAGGAAGTGGACGGCTGCGATCCGGTCGTCTCCTACGACGTGCTGTTGCGGGCGTCGGAGTACGTCCGCCAGCGCAAGGGCCCCGCCCTGGTGCACGCGCACGTGACTAGGCCTTACTCGCACTCGCTCTCGGACGACGAGGTGCTGTACAAGCCGCCCAAGGAGCGGGAGGAGGAGGCACGCCGCGATTGCCTCACCCTGTTCCCCAAGCGGCTCATCGCCGACGGCGTGGCGACCGCAGCCGAGATCGAGGCCATCAAGCGTCAGGTGGATGAGGAAGTCGTCGTCGCCGCCGACATGGCGCTGGCTTCGCCCCAACCGGAGCCGGAGACGGCGCTGCTGTACGTGTACTCGCCCGAGGTCGATCCTACCTCCGAGCAGTTCGACACGGAGGACGACCCGCGGTTCGGGGGCGATCCCACCACGATGGTGGACCTGCTGAACGCCTGTCTGAAGGACGAAATGGCGCGTGATCCACGCATCGTGGTGTTCGGCGAGGACGTGGCGGACGTCAGCCGCGAGCAGCACCTGGAGCACGTCAAAGGCAAGGGCGGTGTCTTCAAGGTCACGTGGGGGCTCCAGCGACAGTTCGGGAGCGACCGGGTCTACAACTCACCCCTCGCCGAGGCGAACATCGTGGGCCGGGCGATCGGCCTCGCGACCCGCGGCCTGAAACCGGTGGTCGAGATTCAATTCTTCGACTACATCTGGCCCGCCTATCATCAGCTGCGCAACGAGCTCGCCACCATGCGGTGGCGCTCCAACAACGCCTTCTCGAGCCCGGTCGTGGTGCGCGTCACCTACGGGGGCTACCTGAAGGGCGGCTCGATTTACCATTCCCAGACCGGCGCCGTGGTGTTCACCGCCGTTCCAGGGCTCCGCGTGGTTTGCCCCAGCACCGCACTCGACGCCAACGGGCTGTTGCGCACGGCGATTCGGTGTGACGACCCCGTGCTCTTCCTCGAGCACAAGCACCTCTATCGCCAGACGTACAACAAGGCACCCAATCCCGGACCGAACTTCATGATCCCGTTCGGCAAAGCGAAGGTGGTGCGGGAGGGCCGGGACCTCACGGTAGTGACCTACGGCGCCGTGGTGCAGCGCTCGCTGATCGCCGCGAAAGAGCTCGAGGAGCGCGACGGCGTGAGTGTAGAGGTGATCGACCTGCGCAGCCTCTCGCCCGTCGACTGGGAGGCGATCAGGGCGTCGGTGACCAAGACGAACAAGGTGCTCGTCGCCTACGAGGACGCGCAGTCGTGGGGCTACGGCGCCGAGATCGCCGCCCGCATCGCCGACGAGTGCTTCTCGTGGCTGGACGCGCCCGTGAAGCGGGTGGCGTCGACCGACACGTTCGTCGGCTACGCGCCCAAGCTCGAAGATTTCATCCTACCGCAAGTGGAGGATCTCGCGCAGGCCATGCGCGACCTGCATGCGTTCTAGCGCGGCCCGCGCCTACAGTCTTCTCTTCTTTTTATCCGGCGCGACGGGGCTCGTATACGAACTCCTCTGGGTCCGGGTCCTCTATCAGACGTTCGGCTCCACCATCCAGTCGGTGACGACGGTGGTGGCCGCCTACATGGGCGGCCTGGGTCTCGGCGCCTGGCTGCTCGGCCGCCGGGCCGACCGCCACGAGAGGCCCGCGGCACTCTATGGCTGGCTCGAAATCGCGATCGGTCTGTTTGGGCTCGCGTCCCCCCTCGTGTTGGCCCTCGCCCACCGTATCTATGTCGGCACCGCGGCGGCACTCGCGCTCGATGGTGCGGCGAGCGTGGCGCTCCGCTTCGCCCTCGCCGGCGCCGTCCTGCTCATCCCGACGACCCTCATGGGCGGCACCCTCCCGGTCCTCACTCGGGCCTTCACCGGGGCCGATCGAGCGGAGCTGCAGCGCTCCCTGGGACTGCTGTACGGGCTCAACACGCTGGGCGCGGTGGTGGGAACCGCGCTCGCCGGCTTCTTCCTGATCGAGTTCATCGGCGTGCGAGCCAGCCTGTGGGGTACCGCCGCCGTCAACCTGGCGCTGGGGGCAGGCGCCATTGCCCTTGCCCGCCGTCAAGCCATCGCCCCGCCGACCCCCGGGTTTCCTGACACCGGGCGCCAGCCCGGGGAAAACGCTGGCTCCACGTTGCGCCGCGCGGCCGTGGTGCTGCTCGGCCTCACCGCCTTCGCCGCCCTGCTCGACGAGATTGCCTGGACCCGCGTGCTGGTGATGATCGTCGGGGGGTCCACGTACGCGTTCACGCTCGTGCTGCTGGTGTTTCTGCTCGGCATCGGTATCGGGAGCGCCCTCGTGGCGCGTCGCGGCGCCGCCCCCAGCGAAACGGCGGCCGCCGCGGCCGGGGCCCAGGCGCTGACCGCCGCGGGCGCCGGCCTGCTGTTCCTCATTTTCGGCCTCCTGCCGCGCTACATCATCGCCGTGTTCCAGATGCCGTCGCTCGGCGCCACCGAGCGCCTCCTCGCCATGGGCCTCGCCGTCGGCGCCGTGGTACTGATCCCCGCGATCGGGATGGGGATGACCTTCCCGCTGCTCACCGATCTGGTGGCGGAGAGCCACGCGGCGGGTGGGGGCGAGGTGGGCCGCGCGTACGCGATCAACACCGTGGGAAGCATCGTCGGGGCTGTGCTCACCGGTTTCGTCTTGGTGGTGATGCTCGGAACGGACCTCACGCTTCGGCTGGGGCTGCTCGTGAACGTGGTCGCCGCCCTGGCCCTGGCCGGTCTGGCGGCCCGCGGGATCGCCGAGGGGTCGGTCGAACACCGGCGGCTGAGGGGGCGGGTGCTCGGCGCGGGCGCGCTCGCGAGCCTGGCGCTTGTGGTCGCCCTCGCCGCGCCGCGCTGGAGCACGCGACTCATCGACCTGGGGCCCAGCATCTACGCCCGCGGTCCCATGGACGCGCGCGCGGTGACCGAGTTCCTGGCGCACCGCGGATCCCGCCAGCTCGCCTACGCGGAAGGCTGGAACGCCACGGTCTCGGTCTGGGAAGGCGTCACGGGCCGGGCGCTCAAGGTGAACGGCAAGGCGGACGCGTCCGACTACGGAGACATGGATACGCAGATCATCGCCGGCCTGGCGCCCGTCGCGGCGCGGCCCCAGCCTCGCGCCGCGTTCGTGGTGGGCTACGGCAGCGGCGTGACCGCGCGGGTCCTCGCGGACATCCCGGGGATGCAGCGCGTTCGGGTGGTAGAGATCGAGCCGGCCGTGCTCGAGATGGATCGCTTCTTCCTGCACGTTAACGACACCGCCCTCGCCCGCCCCAACGTCTCGGTGATCGTGGACGATGCACGCAGCGCACTCCAGATCGATCCGACGCGGTACGACATCGTGGTCTCGGAGCCGAGCAACCCCTGGCTCGCGGGCGTCGCCACGCTGTACACGCCCGAGTTCTTCCGCGTGGTGCGGAGCCGCCTCGCGGACGACGGGGTCTTCTGCCAGTGGGTGCAGCTCTATCAGCTTCCCCTCCCCGTCGTGGCGGGCATCGTCCGAAACGTCCGAGCCGTGTTCCCTCACGTGCAACTGTGGTTCGGGGCGCCCGGGGACGTGATGGTGCTCGGGTCACCCCGACCGCTCCGCTACGATCGTGCGTGGCTCTCACGTTTGGTCGGGACTCGTGGGGCGCTGGGGGTGCTGGGCCGAGAGTACCTCGGTGTGGACCAGCCGGAGGATTACTTCGGGCATTTCCTGCTCGGCGAAGCGGGTGTCACCCGGCTGCTCGAGCGACCGGCCATCGTGCACCGGGACGATCGTCCGCGGCTCGAGTTTCTCGCGGCACGCCGCTTCATCGATCGCCGCGGGACCGAGGGCGTGTTCGACTCTCTGGCGGACATCCGGGCGGCGACGCAGGGGTTGGATGGCACGTCACCGCTGCGGTTCGCGCGGGTGCTTGCGGTGCGCCGGGGCGACCCCGCGAGTCTGCGCTATCTCGACGCCGTCCGCCGCGCGCAACCGGATGAGCCGTTCTGGACTGCCTCCACCGCGGCGATCCTGTTGGGCCTCGGGGACACGACCTTTGCGGACTCGGCGCTGGCCCGCGTGCTGCGGACCGGGGAGAGCCGCGAGGCCTTGCTGCTGAGCGGCCTCGTAGCGCTCCGGCGCGGTCAGGAGGCGCGTGCTCGGGTGCTGCTCGGTCGGGCGCTCGCCGCCGGGGCCGACACCGCCGAGGCACTCGCGGGACTGGCGGCGCTGGACGCGCGGGCGCGGCGCTGGGGCGTGGCGGCGGCCGAGACGCGCGCCGCGCTCGCCGCGGCGCGGGGGACGTTGCGCCATCCGTACCCGCGCGAGTGGCTGTCGGAAGCGCTGTCGCTGTTCACCCTCAACGGCCCGGCGGCGACGGCGGACAGTCTGCTCGCGACGGCGGTCACCGGCCGGAGCGGCTGGTACAAGCTTCACGAGCTGCGCGCGGTGGCCGCCCTGCACGTGGGTCGCTGCGATGTGGCGGCGGAGCAGTTCCTGCTGCTGATCGACTTCGGGATCGAGCTGGTGGACGCGCCAGCCTGGGTCGAGCGCTGCCGCCGTGGGGAGACGCGCTAGGCGCCGCTTGGCTCGCCCAGCACGTCTTTGATCTCACCCGCCGCCGCGATTACGTGGTCGACGTCGCGCGACAGTGCTCGTGCCTGCTGCGTGGCGCGGGTGAGATCATCGAGGGCCACCGCCACACCCGCGGAGCGGAGGCGGAGCAGGTCGAACCGGACGTTCTGCATCGCCAGCACGCACGACTCGAGCTGGTCCGCGACCAGTTGACGCCTGGTCAGGAGATCTGTGAGCGCCTGGCGCTGGCGCTCGAGTAGGCCCACCTGACGATCCCGCTCCGTGGTGCCCCCTTCGCGCGGCCGTCGGGTCAGCCCGGGATCGCCCTGATGCTTGGTCGCTTGGATCTTCTCCTCGAGGCGGGCCAGGGCGCCCCGGTCCACGGTCTCGCTCATGGCGTGCAGGGTCCGGGCCAGGTCTTCCGCCCGATTCAGAAGCGCGTCCGCTGTGGCGACTACATCAGGCAACAGCTTCCGCTCCGACTTGGGGAGACGGTCGACGATCCGGAGGATCGCCTTGCGATCGCTGCGGGCCTGCTGGATCGGCTCGGCCTGGCCCCCGAACTCGTCGGTCGTGGCGCGCGGCAGCTCGACGGGGCGGCTCCCCCCCGCCGCGAGGCGCGCTTCGATCGCGTCCGACGCCGGTGGCCGGGCGAATACGTCGCGCCACGAGTAGCCGGCGTGCCAGAGTCGCACGTAGCGAGGTACGAGCTTCCAACCGGCCCACACGCCGGCGACCACGATTGAGAAGCCCGGGGCATGGTTGCCTGTGGCGACATCGATGATGAACAGCGAGCCGCATACCGAGGCCCAGGTCACGAACCGGCTCCGCAGATCGCGCACGATCTCGGGCTCGCCGCTGGGCGCGAGCGTCGGTCGGTCACGCATCCGGTCGAGCCGCCGCGCCCGCTCATCGGGCGCCCGTCCCCTGCCCCCCCGCGGCAACGGCGGCGCGGGCGGCGGTGGCGCCCGCATCCCGCGCGAGGGGGAGGGGCCGCTCGAGCGGCGCGGCTTGTACAAGGTGGCGCTTCGGGCCTCGAGCGCGCGCCGCAGCGCGTCCGCCGTCGGCCAACGGTCCTCCGGATCTTTCTCGAGCGACCGCATCACGCAGGCCGCGAGATCCTCGGGCACCTCCGGCCGCCGGTCGGTGATCAGTGGCGCCCGCTCCGTGATGTGCTTCATCAGGATCCCGGGGACCGTGGGGGCTTGGAACGGCAGCTCCCCCGCGAGCATCTGGTAGGCCACAACACCCAGGCTATAGATGTCGGACCGCCCGTCGATCTCGCGGTCTCCCGCCGCCTGCTCCGGGCTCATGTAGTGCGGCGTGCCGATCGCCACACCCGTCGCCGTGAGCGTCGCGCCGCCCGTCGTCGAGGACAGCGCCTTGGCGATGCCGAAGTCCGTGACGACGACGCGGCCGCGACTCCCCTCGAGCAGGATGTTGTCGGGCTTCACGTCGCGATGGATGATCCCAAACGCGTGCGCGGCCCCGAGCGCGTCGGCGGTCTCCTGCATGATCCGCCGCGACTCGTCGGGGGGCAGCCTGCCGCGCCGCTTGAGCTTCGCGCCGAGCGACTCGCCGTCCACGTAGGCCATCACGAAGTAGACCAGCCCGTCCGGGCTCTCGCCGACCGAGTGGATCGGCACGATATGCGGGTGCGACAGCCGCGCCGCCGTCTCGGCCTCGCGCACAAAGCGCAGCCGGATCTCCTCCCGGAACGCGAGCTCCGGCGGGAGTACCTTGACGGCGACCTGGCGCTTCAACCGCTCGTCGCGGGCGCTGAAGACCACACCCATCCCGCCCCGGCCGATCTCTCCCTCGAGCGTGTAGGAGCTGCCGAGCGCCTGGCTCAGGCGGGTGGCGAGTGCCTTGTCTGCAGCATCGTTCATCGAGCGTCGCGTGAAGTGCGCGCGGATAGATTAGCCGCGAGGCGACGAGCGTGCAACCTGTAAGCGCCTTTTGACTTACGGTTCGGCCGCCGGGTTGGCGCTCGCGCGGTGGCTATTCGGCAGCGCCTGCCTTATTGGCCGCGGCTCCGCGGAACGCGCGTGCTCAGCGCAGCGTTTTGGTGGTGGCACGGACGATGCTTAAGCCCGTGCGAACCATGCGTGTGCTTACCCTCACTAGAGTTTATGCCCATGTCTGAACGACTGACGCTCCCCGTGCTCCCGCTCCGGGAGGTCGTGCTGTTTCCCGGTGTCTCGACGCCGGTCGGCGCCGGACGCCCCGCGACGTTGCGCGCCATCGAGGCGGCGCTGAAGAGCGACGCCCGCCTCATCTTTGCGGTGGCCCAGCGCGAGAACGTCGATACGGTCAGCCCCGACGTGTTGTATACGACGGGGACGATCGCCAAAATCAGCCAGATCCAGCGCGGACTCGGCGGTGTGCAGCTTTTGTTGCACGGCGAGCGCCGGGGCACGGCGCTGCACTACACGGATAACGGCCGGTACCTCGAGGCTGTGGTCCACGAGGTCGACGACCTGCCGCCCCTGAAGGCCGATGATCCGGCGTTTGTCGGTCTGCACCGTGAGGCGCGCGAGCGCGCCGCGGAATTAGGCCAGAAGTCGGGGCTCCCCGAAGACGTCGTCCGTCAGGTGCTGGAAGAGGTGTCTGACCCCGGCCGGCTCGCCGACTTGGTGGCCGGCTACCTCGAGGTTCAGCCGGCGGAGCGCCAAGGGCTGCTCGAGACGCTGTCCGTAGAGGACCGGTTGCGGCGTGTCCTCATTCACGTCCAGCGGCAGATCGGCGTCCTCGACGCGCAAGAGCACATCAAGTCCCAGGTCCAGGAAGAGCTGGGCGAGCGCCAGCGTGAGATGTTCCTGCGGGAACAGATGAAGGCGATCCGCAAGGAGCTCGGCGAAGGGGACGAAGGGACCGAGGTGGAGGACCTGCGGAAGCGGTTCGAGGCGCTCGAGCTCCCCGAAGCCGCGCGCAGGGAAGTCGACCGCGAGCTCTCCCGGCTGGAGCGGGCGAGCCGCGACTCGATGGAAGCCCAGGTGATCCGCACCTACCTCGAGACGATGGCGGAATTGCCGTGGAACAAGCGGGCGGAGGAGTCGCTCGACTTGAAGCGGGCCGCGGAAATCCTCGAGCAGGATCACTACGGTCTCAAGGACGTGAAAGATCAGGTCCTCGAGTTCCTGGCCGTGCGTCAGTTGCGCCAGCGCTCGCCCGACGCGGTGGCGCAGGGCAACGAAGACGATAAGCAGGCGCGCGGTCAGGTCTTGTTGTTCGTCGGCCCCCCGGGGGTCGGCAAGACCTCGATCGCCAAGTCGATCGCGCGCGCCATGGGTCGGCCGTACGTTCGCATTTCGCTCGGCGGCGCCCGCGACGAGGCCGACATCCGGGGCCATCGGCGCACGTACGTCGGCGCCATGCCGGGCCGGATCATCCAGGGCATGAAGCAGGCGGGTGCCAAGAACCCGGTATTCCTCCTCGACGAGCTCGACAAGCTGGGTGTCTCGTTCCAGGGAGACCCGGCCGCCGCGCTGCTCGAGGTGCTCGACCCGGCACAGAACGACTCGTTCACGGATCATTACCTGGGCGTGCCGTTCGACCTGTCGGAAGTGCTGTTCGTCGCGACCGCGAACTTCATGCAGAGCATCCCGGGCCCGCTGCTCGACCGCCTGGAGACGGTGACCTTCGCGGGCTACACCGAGCGTGAAAAGCTGGAGATCGCGAAGCGCTACCTCGTTCCGCGGCAGCTGCACGAGAACGGCTTGACCCCGGAGCAGCTCACGGTCACCGACGCTGCACTGAGCGAGATCATCACGAGCTACACGCGTGAGGCCGGTGTCCGCCAGCTGGAGCGCGAGATCGGGAAGCTCGGGCGCAAGGTCGCGCGCCAAATCGCCAGCGGCGAGATCGAGCGCGTCGCGGTCGACGCCAGGGATGTGGACGACCTGCTCGGGCGTCCCAAGGTCCATCCGGAGCACAAGGCACGCGAGGACCAGGTCGGCGTGGCCACGGGGATGTATTACACGCCGGTTGGCGGCGACATCATGTTCGTCGAGGCGAGCGTGATGCGCGGCAAGGGTGAGCTCGTGCTCACGGGGCAGCTGGGCGACGTTATGAAGGAGTCGGCCCGGGCGGCGCTCACGTACGCCAAGTCCCACGCCGATCAGCTGGGGATACACGAGGAGGCGTTCACCGGCACCGACGTCCATGTCCACGTCCCCGCCGGCGCCATTCCGAAGGACGGCCCCTCGGCCGGCGTGACAATGGCGACGGCGCTCGTGTCGGCGTTGTCCCGGCGGGCCGTGCGCCACGACCTCGCCATGACCGGCGAGATCACCCTGCGGGGCCGGATCCTGCCGATCGGCGGCGTGAAGGAGAAAGTGCTGGGTGCGGTGCGGGCGGGTATCACCACGATCGTGCTGCCAAAGGAGAACGCCGCCGACCTGGACGATCTCCCCGAGGACGTGCGCTCGTCACTCGAGGTGCACCTGGTGGAGGATCTGGACGAAGTCCTGACATTGGCTCTGCGCGGCGCCCGGTTCGAGGCTGGTCACCTCGTGTTCGACGGCGAAGCCCCGATCGAGCCGAGCCTGCTCGCGAAGCACAACTAACCGCTGGAAGCGACAAGCCCCCGGGGATTCTCCCCCCGGGGGCTTGTTCGGTTCTGGTCATGGCGGGAACCTGCCCAACCCTTTCCCCGTACGACCTGTCTAATGTTCCGACCAGGTCACGGGGGCTCCCGTCATGTCGGCTGTCGTCCTACTCGCGATCGTGCTGCAAGCCACCACCCCGCCTTCTAGCGCGGGCGGCGTCGTCGCGCCTCAACCTCCACCGACCACTGCCACGAGGGCGACCGCCGTGCGCGCTACCGTCCCGGTGGTGATCGACGGCCGGGACGACGACGAAGTCTGGCGGGTGGCCCCACCGATCACCCAGTTCCGCGAGTTCCAGCCCAAAGAGGACGGGGATCCCCGATTCGCCACCGAAGCCAAGGTGGCCTACGACGACCGCTACTTCTACGTCTTCATCCGCGCCTTCGACCCGCATCCCGACAGCATTCTCAAGTTGCTCGCGCGCCGGGACGTGCGGGCCGCGACCGATCAGCTGAAGATCATGGTCGACTCCTACCACGACCGCCGCTCGGGCTTCGAGTTCGCCGTGAACCCGGCGGGGGTGAAGCGCGACTACGCGATGTACAACGACGGCCAGGAAGACGACGCGTGGGACGCGGTGTGGGACGTGGGCACGCAGGTCGACTCGCTCGGGTGGACCGCCGAGTTCCGGATCCCGCTGTCGCAGCTGCGCTACGTCCCGCAGGCCACGAACACGTTCGGGTTCGCGGTGTGGCGTGATATCCAGCGCTACTCCGAGCGGGTCAGCTGGCCCGTGTACCGCAATTCCCAGGCAGGCGTCACATCACAACTGGGCGAGCTGGTTGGCCTCGAGGGCCTGCCGTCGCCGCGCCGGCCCGAGGTGGCGCCGTACGTGGTGACGAAAAACGTGTCCGTCCCGATCGGCAGCAGCTTCGACCGCTCCCAGAAGGTCACGGGGGGTGCCGACCTGAAGTATGGGCTCACCCCGAACCTCACGCTCGACGCGACGGTCAATCCCGATTTTGGCCAGGTCGAGGCGGATCCAGCGGTGCTGAACCTCAGCGTCTTCGAGACATTTTTCCAGGAACGGCGGCCATTCTTCGTCCAGGGCGCGGGGATCTTTCGGTTCGACGTGAATTGCAGCGCCGTGAACGACTGCAGCACGGGCGAGGGTCTGTTCTACTCACGGCGCATCGGCCGGTCGCCCCAGCTCGCGGATTACGGTGGTGCCGCCTCTCCCGTGGCGACGACGATCTACGGCGCCGCAAAGCTCACCGGCCGCCTTCCCGGTGGCCAGACCATCGGCGTGCTGGACGCCGTTACAGGTCGCGAAGCGGGTACCCTGAACCGCACCATGGAGCCGGCAACCAACTATGCCGTGGTGCGTGGTCAGCAGGACTTGCGTGGCGGCGAGAGCGGCATCGGCGTCATCGTCACGGCAGTAAATCGCAATCAGGACCAGTCGACCTGGGATTCGCTGCGCCACAGCGCGTATGCGGGCGGGTTGGACTTCCGGCACCGATTCCCCGGCCGCAAATACCAGTTTTCGGGATCGCTCGACCTCAGCCGGGTCACCGGTACGCCTTCGGCGATCGCGGTCACGCAGCGCGACCCGGTGCATTACTACCAACGGCCCGGCGCCGGCGTCATCTACGATCCGACCCGGACGTGGCTCTGGGGCGATGCCGAAGAGCTCAAATTCGGAAAAGTGGGCGGCGGAATCACCCGGTTCGAGACCAGTTACCAGCGCCGCTCGCAGGGTTTCGAGGTGAACGACCTCGGCTTCCTCTTGCAGGCGGACCAGCAGAGCTGGAACACGTGGTTTGCGTTTCAGTCCCGCCACCCCAGCTCGTTCTATCAGACGGCGTTCTGGAACTTCAATTGGTGGCAATTCTGGACGGCGGCGGGCACTGCCGTCGAGCGCGCGGCCAACACGAACGTGCACGCCCAGCTCAACAACCGCTGGTGGGTGCACGGGGGCGTAACGGCCGGGCAGCTCGGTACAAGCTTCTGCGATCGTGACTGTACCCGCGGCGGTCCGGCAGTGCGGGCGGATCCCTACCTGTCTGTAAATGCGGAGGTGGACGGTGATGAGCGCCCGGCGTTCACACCGTACGCGTGGGTCGGCTACGTGCGCGGTGACGGGGGGCGGTCCGAGCGATTCAACGGCAATGTCCAAGTCGCGTTACGCGTCGCATCTCAGTTCAGGACGACCTTGACCCTGAGCGCCACGCACAGGGTGAAGGACGTCCAGCCGCACGGTACCGTCACCGACTCAACCTCGCCCTTCGCGACGCACTACACCTTTGCGCGCCTCGATCAGAACGAGGCGTCGCTCACCGGGCGGATCGACTACACGGTCTCACCCACCCTCACCGTGCAGCTCTATGCCCAGCCGTTCGTCAGCAAGGGCACCTACTCGAACCTGCGCGAGCTCGCTGACCCGAGGGCCGCGGCATACGGCGACCGCTACAAGCCGTACACGGGCGTGCCCGATGGGTTCAACCGGAAGCAGTTCAACTCGACCGCCGTGCTGCGCTGGGAATACCGCCCAGGCTCGACGCTGTTCGTCGTGTGGACCCAGGGGCGCCAGGACGGCGCGGGCAGCCAGGGCTCGCGCTCCATGGGCGGGGACTTCCGCGAGCTCTTCAATCTGCATCCGGACAACACGTTCCTTGTGAAGGCGTCCTACTGGATCAACTGGTAGCTCGCGAGTCCGAGCCTAGCGGGCTGCGATTCCGTCCAGCACCAGTCGTACCGCTGCTTCCTTCCAGCGCTCCCGCAGCGCCGGCTCGTCGGCGCCGAGGGGCGCCGCGCTCATCGCGATGAGTGATTCGAGGCCGAGGTAGGCGATCATCAGCACCAGCGCCTGCGCGGCGGCCAGATGCGGGTCGAGATCGTCGCGCACCTGACCGCGGCCCTGCCCCTCGGCGAGGAGCACGACCAGCCGCTTGACGGCGGGAGCAAACGGCCGCGCGTCGGACCGGCCGGCTTGCGTGAGCAGCGCGACCAGGTCGGGATGCGCCGCCAGGAAATCGAACTGGGCGCCGAGGGTGACACGGATCCGGTCCAGGGGCCGGTCGCCCCCTGTCGGGAGGTCGGTCAGCGCCTGCTCGAGCTCCACGGCGCCGCGGGCGAGCACGGCGGTGAAGAGGCCGCGTTTGGAGTGGAAGTAGTAAAAGAGCAGCTGCTTGTTCACGCCGGCCCGGCGCGCGATCTGATCCACGCGCGCTCCGTCGAACCCACGCCGAGCGAACTCCTCGCGGGCCGCGGTGACGATCCGTAATGCGCTGGAGTTGCTCAGCTTAGGCTTCAGATCGCTATTTCCTCAACCGGGCGGTTGAGGAAATATACCGTCCTACCGCGCCAACGCCAGGTCCGCCGGGATCCGCGGCAGCCCGTCCTTCAGAAATCTGGTGACTAGGTGGTTCACCTCGTCCGGCGCTTCCTCCTGAACTGAGTGTCCAGCGCGCGGCACGCTCACGAACGCGGAGCGAGTGATTCCCGCGGCGAGGGCGCGGCCCAGTCCCATCGGCACCCAACGGTCCTCCTCCCCCCACAGCACCAGCGTTGGAGCCGCGATTCGATCGAGCCGCCCCTCGAGTGCCGTGAACCGGAACTGCTGCAGCACACCCCGCAAGGCTCGTCCGTACTCCGGCTGGGCGACGGGGGCGTAGTACTGATCCACGTCGGCCTCCGTGACCTTGCCCGGATCAAAGTAGGTGGACCTGAGCAGACGGGCGGTGAAGCCCCGCCCACGGAGCGCGAGCACTGCCGGTCCGAGCAGCGGCCACCGAGCCACCCG
>Ga0193755_1000196_pt1 | contig 16889 bp, 11 predicted proteins | sample H1a2metaG_FD_144921 | JGI IMG/M metagenome (GOLD analysis project Ga0193755, IMG submission 144921) | Soil microbial communities from a riparian zone of the East river system, Colorado, United States - H1a2 | ecosystem: Environmental > Terrestrial > Soil > Riparian zone | place: USA: East River...
CTTGGTGTGACGCCGGCTCAACTCTTCTATCATGTGCTGAACGAGCAGGGGAACGTCGTCGAGGTGATCGCGCAGCGGGGGCAGCTTGATTGTAATGACGTTCAATCGGTACAGCAAGTCCTCCCTAAGCGCGCCCTCCTGCACGCTTTGATAAGGATCTTTGTTGGTTGCGGCGATGACTCGCACGTCGACGCTGGTCTCCTTGGCCGACCCCAACCGCCGAACTAGCTTGTCTTCGAGGACTCGCAGCAGCTTGGCTTGAAGCAGGAACGGCATCTCGGCTATCTCGTCCAACAAGAGGGTTCCATTGTTCGCAAGCTCGAAACAGCCTATGCGACGCTCGGTGGCGCCGGTATACGCCCCCCTCTCGTGGCCGAATAGTTCGGATTCCATCAACGTCTCGGGCACGGCGGCGCAGTTGATTGCGATAAAGGGCTGGTTGGCTCGCGGACTGAGTTTATGAATCGTGCGCGCTACCATCTCCTTGCCGGTGCCGGAATCTCCGGTCACAAGAATTGAGACGGCGCTTGGCGCGACTTGCTCGATCACCGTGTAAACGTCTCGCATCGCATCCGAGCTGCCGACCATGTCGCCGAATGCGCCGTACTGCCGAAGCTGCCGGCGAAGCAGCTCGTTCTCGCGCCGCGCGCTGCTGTACTCGGCTGCCTTTTTCAAGACGAGCTGAAGCTTGCGCATGTCGATCGGCTTTTCAAAGTAATAGAAAGCGCCTTCGTCTTTCACCGACCGGATCGCGGCATCGATCGAGCCTTGCCCGGTCAAAAGAATCACCGCGGTGTCAGGATAGTCCTGACGGAGATGAGCCAGCAGTTTGAAGCCGTCGATGTGCGGCATCACGACGTCGGTGATCACAACGAGCGGTGCGAAGCTCTCGACTTTATCTTTGGCTTCGCGGCCGTCGCCGGCGATCTCCGTGACGTAGCCCCAATTCGCAACCAGCTCGCTTAAGCCTTTGCGAGCGGCGGCTTCGTCGTCAACGATGAGCACGCGTTGGTCCGGCATAGAAACGAAGAGTCTAGCACATTGAAATCGAACGGGCCGCTTCCACCTTGAGGGCTGCGGTTGAGGCGGTTCGCCGGTGAGGATTGCTCCGCGGTCTGCTTTAGGCTTGAAGCGACCGGTTATCGTTTTTAGTCCTTCGTGCCTGCCGATGCTAGTCGTCGTCGTTGTATGACCAGCGCTCGATCAGAACATCCATCTGGCCGCCGCAGACCATACCTTCCGCGTCTTCGTATTCGTCGGCCAGGTTGAAATGATAAATGTCTGCTTTTCCGGAGCGCAGCACTTCACGAGCGTCGGCCCAGATGTCGGCTTCAACGCATCCCCCGCCGACCGTGCCGATAAACGAGCCGTCGTCGAAGATCACCATCTTGGCGCCGACTTGCTGCGGCGTCGAGCCGCGCGTTTTTACCACGGTCGCCATCGCTGCATTCGCGCCCTGATCAAGGCGCCGCTTCATCTCGAGGTAGATTTCGGCGGCGCTCAAAGAGCGACCCGGCTGTAAGCTTGTTTCTTCGTGAGCTGACATAGTCGTTTTCGGAAGCTCGATTATAGTCAAAGCTGCAGCCGATTGCGAAGTGATAATCTGAGCGGGTGGTATCTTGACTTCAATTCTCCGCGTAGTCTCTGCGCTTCCGTGGTTTCTGGGGTTTCGAGACTGACTAACCACGGCAACCCGGAGCCGCAAAAGTGAGCCAGAGAAGACGGACCGCTCATGGATTTGTTCCGGTCTGAGACTTTCGCAGAGCGGTTTGACTCTCGTTCAGCGCTTGCTGAACAACGCCGAGGTTCATGTTGATGTCGAGCGCTTGTTGAAACGCATTGATGGCCTCAGCGTGGCGGCCATGAGCGGCAAGATAACGCCCCCGACTGTACAGCATATTCAGATAGGCCGGGATTACTTTAAGATTTACAACGTCGTCAGCTTCGAACTTTAGTGTACCGTCTGCCAACCCGCGCGTTACAAGCTGCACGTCGACCAATTGAACCGTCGCGTCCTTTTCAGCTACCTGAAAGACCAAACCCTGTGGAACCGGTTGATAAGTGTCGGAAAGCCACTTGGTCAACTCGGAATCTTCACCCTCGCGGTTGAGGGCGACGTCTTGAGTGACATAGACCGAATTGTGACCCAGATGGTTGATCACGAACGCCTGAATCATATCGTAGAAACGCGTGTTGATTCGCTGATTCAGCGACAGCTCTCTTTGATAAAGGTCGTGGTCTTGTTCCCAGTGGGTCAAGTCTTCGAGAAACGCATCAACCTTGTCGCGAGCCTGCTCAATCATGTACGGATAGGCGCTGCGCAAATAGGGGTAATACCAGGAGCGGCGGAGTTGTTGGATGTCGATGGCTATGATGTCAGGACGCCGGCGCTCAATCTCGTTCGCATACATCATAGGCGAGTAGACTTGCCAGTCACGAGTCAACAACATTCCCCCGGGCTCGACTGAGTTCAGGATGTTCTCCACATAGTCCTGAGCGATGAAGTAGCGGCTTCGGTTGTTGAACGGCAGGTTGCCGTACAGCGTTACTCCCGGAGCCAGCAACAGAACCACCGATGCAACGATCGGCCAGGCTTTGTAAGGCAACTGGCCGAACCGCGGTAAGGGACGCATCAGCCAATCGCAGGCGAAGGTTGCTGCGATCACAATCGCCACAAATGCCGGAAGATAGTATGCGTCCTTGTCTTCGGCAATTTCATAGCTGATTGAGTAAATGACATCGCAGACGATGACGAGCGCCAGAAACCAGAAAGTTCGCCAGTCTCGCTTTGCGAGAGCCACCGCTCCGCTCAGCGCTAACAATAAGCCGACAGCGAGATACCAGGGACCAAACTCCCTTCCAACAAGAGTAAAGAACTCGCGAAGATGATGCCCCATTCGTTGCGAGGAGAACGTGAAGAAAACCTGATACTGATTGCCGGTGATATGCCACCAGAACCGCTGGAGCGTCTGCGGATCGCCCCAGTTCATGACCGGGGAGCGCGATGCAGCAAGCGGAAGATATATGTAGACGCCGAGTCCGGCAAACGCGAAGAGCGCCGCGCGTAACAACCGCTTGCTCCAGAAGAATGCGACGGACTCGGTAGTCAGCACCAGCCACCCGAGGGCCGGCAGCATCAGCCCGACGCTCACGTGATGGACGCCGAGTCCCAGACCGAACAACAGCGCAGCCGCGTTCATCCAGCGGTCGTGTTTGCTGATCAGCTTGGCCGCACGCGCCTGGGCCGTGTCGGAAATTATAAGGCGCCGCCAGCGGAACATCAGAAGGAAGATCCCGGCAATCAACACAGTGTTCAAGGTGTACACTTCGGCAATCGTCGCGTAGGCCCATAGCGTTCTTGAGAAAGCCAACAACAGACCTGACGCGAGGCACGCCATAAGTGCGACGGCGCCCGGATCTGAGGAGATCGTTTGAGAGCTTTTCTTTGCTCGACGCTTGCGATCCGGCGTTCGTTGATCGGTCTTTGGGGAGTCAACCCTCGCGGTCAGCAGCGCTTCCGCGGCGACCAGCGTCACGGTCGCAGAGGCCAGCGCGGCAAAGAAAGCAGATGCGAAGTTGACGCGAACTGCCACCGAGCCAACCGGAATCAACGTTGCGAGATGGGCGAGCAGGACGTAAAGGGGGAAGCCGGGTGGGTGAGCCACGCCGAGGTTGCGTGCTGCGACGATCAGCTCACCGCTATCAACAAGCACTACTCCTGGCGCGAGCGTCGCCGAGTAAGTCGCAAGAGCAACGATAAAAACGATGCCTGCGCACGCGACCCGCGCCGCTCGCGACTCGAGCGTGAACCTCGCCGAAAATGCGGTCATCCTTTAACGCCCGCTTTCTTGTAGCTCGTGAAGCGTACCTTCACGACCACTCGAGTCGAGCGCCGGCCAACCCGCACGTCATCATCAGCCGAGGTGTATGCGGGAAACCAGTATTTATCGTGGTTCTGAAAATAAGTTTCGAATTTGGGAGTGCGGTGCGCGTTTTGTTCGGGTAAGGCCTCGCCCGCGACTTTGACAACGCACATATCCTGGTCGTCAATCCAGACCCGGCCCTTCAAATATCGTTCGCTGCTTTTGTCGGGATCGGGCAGCTTAACTTTTGGTTTCACATCGAAGACATAAGTGTTCAGCTCGTCTATGCGCTCACGCCCAACGTAGCTCAATTCGTACTGGCTGAGCGTCTCGGGCGTTATGGTGAACTGATATACGCGCGTCAGATTATTCGCCGCGTTCGTCCCGATGTACACGTCCACGGGCAGGGTGGACGTGTTCTCGAGAATCTTCTCCTGCCGGGTTCCATCCCTGGTGTATGAGATTTGAGAAAAGCGATAGTACTTGCCGGTGATTGTCTCAGATGGGCTGACCGTTTCGATCGTAAGCTCGGCGTAGTACGTAAACTCGCGCAACGCCTCAAGTGTTTGTTTGCCGTGTTGGGCGGCGAGCGAGAGTATCTCGGTTGGTGACCTCTGTTGTGCGGCGGCAGGGCTGATAGTCAGCGCCAAAATGGCCGGCAGTGCCGGCGCCAGTGAGAGCTTCAGCCTGCGCATGAATTCACCGGCGCGACTTGAGCCGCTTGTAGCTCGTGTACCTGATATCGATCTTGATTGGTAGATCATATCGCGGGAGGTCGAGCACGTCTTTGGCGATAACCACCGACGGAAGCCACAAACTGCCTTCGACGTTCTCGCGGTAGTATTCGAACTTCGGAAAACGCTCGCGCTCATCTTTCGTCGTCACCGCGCGACCCTCACACTTGACCATCTGAAGGTCCCGCTCGTCTACCCAGATTTTCCCCTTGAATGGCCGATTGTCTTTCGCAACGTTCTTGGGATCTTTGGGCTCCAGCTCAAATGCGAGGGTCTCCAGGTCGTCGATCTTCTGCCTCGCAATGAACGTTATTGAGTGGCGGGTCAGGCCGTCAGTCGTCAGGAAAAACGGATCAATGCCGAGGAATGTCTTGAAGTCCGGTTGCTGCGTTCCAAGAAGACTGGCCAAGGGAGACGGCGGTGACGACAGTATCCGCTCGACGCGATTCCCGAGATCGTCATAACCCATTTCCGACACTCGGCGAAGCTGACCACTCACACTGCCTGCTTCCCCGAAGGTCTGCACGAGGATTTCCTTTCGATAAGAAAACTCGCGTTCGAGAGCCTTAGCCTTTTCTTCGTTGGTTGCCGCTCGTTTGAGAATCTCGGCCGGGTCGAGCGAGGCCGGCTTACCCTGGGTTGCGCCCGCAACCGACAATAGCCCGAGCGTCAAGGCGACCAGCCACGCGCCAACGAACCCACACGCATCTGTCTGAAGGTGGAGAAGCACCACTTGCAAGCTGAGGCTCCGTGGTGAAGTAATAGCGATAGTAGAGCTCCCGCCTGCCGATCAAACGCTCCGCCACAGCCCTATCGTCCCGGCGGCTTAACAGGTGTCTTGTCCGGCGGTTTCGGAGTTTTGTTCTTGTCGGCGGACTTCAGATCGTCGTCTGTCGCGGCTTCGCCCTCGTCAGCGAGCCGGACTCTTCCGGAGAATTTCTTATAGTTCGTGTAGCGGACGAGTACCCGCAAGTGTACGCTTGGCCCTTTCTTAAACTCTAGCACGTCGTCAGAGGAGACATAGGTTGGAAACCAGTAACGGGAGTCGATGTTCTCGCGATAGCTCTCGAAGTGCGGGAACTTTTGATTTCCGACTTCTGGCACGGCCTGTCCAGCTACTTTCACGATTTGGAGGTCGTGATCGTCCACAAAGATCTTTCCCTGAAGGTAACGCTCCCCTTTAACAATCTTCTTAGGCTTCACGTCAAAGACGTATGTGTCCAGCTCGTCGATCTTTTCCTTCCCGAGGTAGTCAATCTGGTACTTGGGCAAGTCCTCGACCGTCAAAGCGAAAGGCTGCACGCCTGCGAGGTCCTGCATGTCCTCCTGGGTCAACGAAATCTCAGTCAAGGTGGAAGGAGGAAAGAAAGTAATTCGTTCGATTCGATTGTGCCGATCGTCGTAGATGATGTCGGAAGTTCGACGCATGCGACCTGTGATCGAGCCTGCTTCACCGATGGTCATGATATCTACGTCCTGAACAAAGATGTAGTTGTTGAGCGCGATCTTGTTTTGGGTTTCTGCCTCGGTGAACCGGCGGATGACTTCTTCAATTGAAGGCTGCGAGGTCGTCTGACCGGCTTGAACCCCCAACGAGGAAGCACAAAGAAACGCAAACGCGAGTAATAAAGCCGCGATTTTGAAATGCATTACATCATCTCCCCGGGAGAATGAATTAATTCTACTGGCGCGCCGGCTCAACCCACAAGCTAACTGGACCGTCCCGTCGATGCGATCCATTGCAGGAGCAGCTCAGAACTAGATCCCGCAACGCTTCTCGCAAGCACGCTTCATTGTTGATACTGATGTGTTATATGATCGTTTGCCAAACATCAAAACTGTCTTGCTATTTGTTCCTTGCCGGGCAATTGGAGTCTCTCATGAAGGTTTTGATCTGCAGCGATGGTTCAGAGCAGGCCCAGAACGCGGTTCGGTTCGGCGGCCTGATAGCAGAGCATTGCCGCGCCGAAACCACGATTCTTGGCATAACGGAGAAACCCGCCGAGGAAGACGCATTTTTCGACGGGCTTCGCCGCTCCCAGCAGCTTCTGAGGGACCGCGCGGTCACCGCCGAGTTGATAATCAAAGCAGGCGAGCCCATTGAAGAGATAGTCAAACGCAGCGAAGAAACCAGCTATGACCTTGTCGTGATCGGCGCGGTGAAGAAGGGAACTCGCGGTCCCTTTCTGATGTCCGCCAAAGCTTATAAGATAATAAAAGCGGTCGCGCCGCCGGTGCTCGTCGTAATCGGCAACCGCGAGACCTTGAAGCGCGTGCTGGTGTGCAGCGGCGGGGAGAAATATATCGACAAAGCCGTGGAATTTTCGGGAGCGATAGCGCGCGCCTCTGGCGCGTCGGTGACTCTGTTTCACGTAATGGCCGAACCGCCCGCGGTCTATTCCGATCTGATAAGAATGGAAGAGGATGTGAACCTCCTTCTTCACTCGAACTCAGGTCTGGGGCAGAACCTTCGCCGAGAGAAGGAGGCTCTGGAAGGTATGGGAGTAGTCAGCGAAGTGCGCTTGCGACACGGACTGGTCATCAGCGAAGTCTTCAAGGAGATTCGTCGAGGGGACTACGACCTGGTGGTAACCGGTTCATCGCCGGTGGGCGGGACTCTCAGGACTTACATAATGGGGAACATAACTCGCGAGATCGTCAACCGCGCCGAATGCCCTGTTCTCGTCGTCCGCGGAGGCGAAGAGCCCGCTGGGTTAAGCCGAAGCTTAAAAGGATTTTTCTCCGACATCACGCACGTGTTTGGTCACGCCAAGGAAGAGGAACGGGAGCAATAGCATCGCCTGGGACGCCTTCTTCCGAACTGAACCGCTAAAACAAAGAAGCGCATGGTTGGCATCAGCCTACGGGCGCTTCGCTGCCTCGCCTCGATGAAGCTGCTCAAAATCTGGCTGTCAACCCGATGCGCACCGCGCGCGGTGAGCCAGGCGAGATGTTGTTGTTGCCATCCGCGTTGATGTAGTACCTCTTGTCGAACAGGTTCTCCAAATTCGCTTGAAGACGCATCCTCTCGGTCAGGGAGAAGTAGACTGCCGCGTCCGCCCGAATGTAGCCCGGCAAGGTTACGGTATTATCGACGGCCGCGAACATGTCAGAACGATGACTAACGCCCAGACCGGCTGCCAGTCTCGAAAGGATCTGGTAGTTGTTCCACAGGGAAAAGTTGTGATGTGGCACCTGAGCGACTTGTGCCCCGGCGCGCGCGGCGATAGTTGCGCTGCTAATGAACGCATCCTGGTATGCGTATCCTCCAGTGATCCTCCAGGCACGAGTGATGCTTCCGTTCAGTCCGACCTCGTAGCCTACGCTGCGCTGGCTTCCCGTCTGCAAGATCCGGCCCGAATCGTTGGGGTCCATCGCTCTCGTGTTCTTGCGGTCCAACCTATAAATCGCGCTAGTTAGCGCGAGCGAACGATGAATATCCCACTTGACGCCTAGTTCGTAGTTGTTGAACTTCTCCGGTTTGACTTGCTGAGTGATCGTCGTAAGCGAGGAGAATTGATCTCCCGAGCTGGGGAGATAGGAGACGGCGTAGTTTCCGTAGATTGAGAGCGCGGCGCCAGGCTTGAAGACAAGTCCCAACCGTGGCGAGACCAGGTTGTCGACGCGGCGCAGGTTATCGCCGTTCCGATTGTTGTGGTACTGCAGATCGAAACGGTCGAATCGAAGACCGGCGATCGCTTGAACATAACGACTGAGCTCGATCTGGTCCTGAGCATAGATCGCGCCGATGCTGGTCCTGATATGGTTGTCCGCATCAGTCGTGCTTTGTCGGAAGGTCACCGGTGTCCTGATGGTCGGATTGGTGTACGGTGCCAAAATGGATGTTGCAGTGTCGTTGAAGAATCCAGTGTTGCGGAAATTATCCGTTAGCTGGCAGCCAACCTCGGCGCCCAGCAACATAGCATGCCGGATTCGGCCCGTCGACAGACTGTAAGTGAGGTCTGTCTGGTTGAAGATGTTCAAACGCTCGGTGGCGTTGTTATATGCAGAAATGGCGACCTGAACCTTAGCCGCAGTCACGACGCCGGGTACGAAATTCTGGTATGCCTTGTCATATCCGCCGAACATCGTGCGGTTGCGTATGTTTAGAGCCGTCGTTTGATGCTCGATCGTCGCCACCCCAAGATTAACGAGGGCTTTTACATGGCTGAGGTTAGGATTGCCAAAAAAAGTTGAGATGTCTGTGTCAGCCGGCATTCCCTCGAACGACGGAATGCCGCGATCCGCAGTTCGCTGGTCACGGAAATGCTCATAGGCGAGCGTGATCTTCGTCTGTTTTCCAGGCGTGATTGTGAGAGTCGGATTGACGCCGTAGCGCTCGAGACCGACAAACTCGCGAAAACTTCCGGAGTCCTCGTAAACCGCATTCAGGCGAAGGGCAACCTTATCACTGAAGGGCTGGTCGAAATCCAGGGCGATCCGCTTATTGCTGTACGAGCCGCCCTGCAATGTTACTTCGCGCAACGGTGCAAACCCTGCCTCCTTGGTCACACGGTTGATCACGCCTCCCCCGCCGCCGCGACCGAAAAGCATCGCATTGGGTCCTCTCAAGGCCTCGACACGATCGAGGTTATACAAATCGCGATAGTACTGGACGTCGTCACGAACGCCATTTAGGAAGAAGTCGGCGGACGAGCTAACACCGCGGATCACGATCTGGTCGCGATTATTCTCGCCCTGATGAGCGGTAATGCCGGGCACGTAGCGCAGAACGTCACCCAGGTTCGTAAGTAGTTGATCTCTGATCTGCTCCTGCGTCACGATGGTGATCGATTGTGGTATGTCGCGCAATGGGGTAAGCGTTTTGGTAGCGCTGTTGATGGCCACAACTTGATAGTAGGCCGCGCTAACCGTAACCGTGTTGTGCTGCGCGGGAATCTGCAACATTACTGTGAGCAATGCAGGACCGTTGTCGGTAAGAACCACCGTCTGCGAGGCTTCCTGAAAACCTTCAGCGACGATCGTGAGTGAATAGTTGCCCGGGTCAAGCGCCAACGAAAACTCACCCGACTGATCAGAAACTGTAGAAAGGCCGAAAGCGCGGCCGTCAGGCACCGCTGTGACTCGGGCCCCCGCAATCGGCGCACGTGCGGGATCCACGACCTTCCCTCGAAGCGAAGGCCTCGGAGATTGCGCCTGCACCTGGCAAAGAAGCACTCCCGCCGCTAGCACCGCGGACAACAGCCGGAACATACGGCCGGACGCTCTCGCGAGAAACATATAACCCCTCCTACTCAGCCTGAACTGCATGCTTTTCCGAACCAACGACAAAGGCTCGAGGCCGCCTTTAAATTCACCACAGTCAGCAGAGTCACTGCTCGAGGTCTCGGTCTGGATTGTTCTGAAGTTGAAAGTCATTTTCAAGAACGTGTATCGTACGACTGTGGCACAAGGCTGTCAACAGCTTTCTTTGGGCTGATGCAGCTCGCAGGTTGGGTTCCGAAGAGAATGCGGGGCTACGATAGAGTCGTTGATCTCGGTGGACAGGGAAGGTTTGTTGCGTAGCGAGTGTGGCAACGGATCCGGGAAGCGGGGCAGGGCTAGACGTTGAAGTTGAGCCGATCCATTTTTAGGTAGAGGCCTTTTCGCGAAAGGCCCAGCTCTTTTGCCGCGCGAGCGATATTGCCCGACGAGCGTCTGAGCGCCTCTTGAATCATCCTGCGTTCCAACTCTTCGACGGCCTCCGACAACACCGTTGTGCTGGAGGGATCCGAAGAGGACTCTGCCGTCCTAAGCTCGCGCGCGGGAACCGCGTCGATCTCACGGCTGGCTCTTATTATTTCGGCCGAGAGCCCGTCCGGCGTTACGACAACGCCCGACTCGGTGTAAGCGACGACTCGGCGAACTTCGTTGCAGAGTTGGCGGACGTTGCCCGGCCAATCGTAGACCACCAATAGGTCCACGGCCTCCTCCGACAGCTTGATCTCGCTCTTCGCCGAGTCTTGCTGGTACTGGTGCAGATAGTGATTGATGAGGGCGGGTATCTCTTCACGGCGTTGTCTCAGCGGAGGCACCTGTATTCGAATAACATTCAGCCGATGAAACAGGTCTTCGCGAAATCTGCCTTCGGAAACCCCACGTTCGAGGTCGGAGTTAGTCGCCGCGACTATCCGAACATCGACTTGCATCGGTTGGCTCTCGCCGATCGGATGTATTTCGCCTTCCTGGAGAAACCTCAACAACTTCGGCTGGAGATTGATCGGAAGGTCGCCAATCTCGTCCAGGAACAGCGTGCCCCGTTCGGCGGCGCGAATGATTCCTTCGCTGTTGGCGACTGCGCCGGTGAAGGCGCCTTTCCGAAAGCCGAACAACTGGCTCTCTATCATCTCACCCGGCGCAGCCGAGCAGTTGAACGGAAGGAAGACGTTCAGCCGTCGGGATCCGCTGGCGTGAACCGCGCGGGCGATCAACTCTTTGCCTGTGCCCGATTCGCCGGTGATCAAAACGGTCACGTCCGACGATCGAATCTTGTGAATCTGCTCCAACACATTCGTCATTGCCCGGCTCGCGCATATGAAGCCGGGCAACTCGACCTGTGACAACACCCTCGCCGGATCGAACACCTGTGTGCGCCGGGTTTTCATCTTGAGCGTATGGGTCTCGAGGCCCTGTTCGACGAGATACAGCAGCGGGCGCAGGTTGGCCGTGCCGCTCCGAAATCGCTCAGCGCGCGGTTCAATGATGTGAAGCAGGAAATTGGACTGCTGGTTGTCAGCGAGCCGGTACACGTGGTTTTTCGAGTATTCAGCGGGAAGCAGCTTGGAGAGGAATTCGATCTGCTGGTTCTGTTCTCGCTCGTCGAGTCCCATCGAGGCCGCCGCCCTTAACTTTATCGAGTCCGCGACGGCGTCGTCGCTCAGGAGTTCAGAAACAAGCACGGCACGGCTCGAAGCCTGGTCGCGCACGATCGAGGCCAGCTCGTGCAGCAAGAGATCGCGTGACACCGCTGCTTGCACGAGTCGCTGGGCGGTGAACCCGTCCAGGCATGATGCAAGATCGGGAGTGGACGAACGCGTTGTCGAGAGTGCAGTGGGGTCTGAGAGCGGTGCCCGGGCGGCCGCGGCCTGTAGACTTGCCGCCGCCGATAGAGACGAAGCTTCCCGGCTCTTCAGCGAGGCTAGATAGGCTCTTGCCTTTCGCCCGTCGATAGCCGCGCCCATTTGCTCGAATACTTTAAGAGCCGACTGCGCTTCACTGGTAGCGGTGGCGATATCGCCTTGTCGTTCCAGCAGCTTGGCAAGAAGAACCCGATTGACTGCGCATTCAAAAACGTTGCCGCGCAGTGTATAGATCGAAGTGCTTTGCCCCAGGGACTGAATGGCGGCGGCGATATGACCGTCGACCGCTTCGACTTTTGCCAGAGTTCGCATCATCAGGCCCCACGAGAGCATGCTCGGCGCGTCTCGCAAGTAAACGCGAACCGACTCGGCGATCTCGCGAGCCTCTTCCAGGTGTCCGGTCTGCAGCAACGCGTCGGCGAGCAACAGGCGGGCTTCGGACGCGAAACGAAGACCGCCGCCGCGCATGCATATGTCCACCGCCCGCGATAGAGGTTTCTTTGCTTCCTCGACCTGGCCCTTCGCGAGACAGCTCAAACCGATCGTAATCAGAGTGCTGACCTCGATCCACTCACCGGTTTTCGCCGCGCGAAACACGCTCAGGGATTCTTCAAGCAGCCGGTCCGCTTCTTCGACGTTTCCCTTGTGAAGATAAAGTCTGGCAAGCGTGTCGATGGTCGTTCCGTACTGCGCGCCAAAGGTCGAGTCTTTTAACACTTCGATCGCTTGATTCGCGAGGGCTTCGGCGCGGTCCCACTCGCCCAGCCAGATCAACTTGTCGGCCAGGTTGTTCTGGTTGATTGCCAGATGCACGATATTTCCGGCCCTGTTGAAGTGATCGAGGCATTTGTCCCAGGAACTGAGCGCTTTGGGTGTCGAGCCAAGATTATCGTAAGTGATCGCCAGGTACATATGAGCGCGCCCCAGTAAATCGTGCTCGTCGCGATCGCCTATTATGGCCAATGTCTGCTTTAGAGATTGAAGCGAATTCCGATAGTCGCCTTCGTATGCGTTGATGTAACCGATGAAGAGATAAGACTCCGCGAGCTTGCGCCAGTCGCCGGTGTGCCGATAGTGTTCGAGCGCCGAAGCGTAGTGATCGCGTGCGATACGAATCTCGGAAAGCTGGCGGTACGCGCGCCCGAGCCCAAAATAACACGCACCGATTCCGGAATGATCCTCGAGAGTCCGAGCGATCTTCATCGCCTGATTGAAGAGCGCGATCGCGCGCGGGAGGTCGTTGCCAAAGGAGTATCCCCAACCTAAACGAACCAGCACCAGCATCTTGTTGCGTTCGGAGAGGCGAGAGAACTCGGCGAGCTTTTCGTACTTGGCGACCGCGTCGATCTGTTCGCGATTGAGCCCGCGTTTTTCGAAGGCTTCGCTGAGCAGTGTGCGGATCAGGACCTCTTCCTCGCCTGACCGGGCGCCCATACGCAGTGCGGACCGCAGATGATTTGCCGCATCTTCAAACCGGCTCTCTTCCAGCGCAGCTTGACCGGCGGCTAGCGCATCCTCGATGCGAGGGTTGCGAAGCACGTCTCTACTTGCCATTTTGGGCCTTTGGAACCGGGGCGGTTTCTCCGACGCCTGCTTGTTTACGTCATCAGGACAAGGTTCCGATACGGGCGACAAGTATTTCTATTGTACCAACCTGAATCCCCACAATCGGTGTGGATTCTATTGGTTGCGAGTTCCAAAGTCAATCGAAACCGTCAGTCCGCGTTCGGCAGGCGGCCCGACGTTGCTCGAGCGAACCAGCCTTGAACGATTAACTCCCCGAGCGCGTTAGCCGAAAATGGAGGCGCCCCAGGGCTGACTACCAGGTAGTGCCTTTGCCCGACTTGTTTTGCACGCGGCCGCCGTCTTTCGCCTCATGGTGTTTTTTGATTAACCCATGGGCTCTGTTGTATCCTGACGGACGTGGTTGCTTGAACATGCTAACGCCGAAACGAATCTACGTCGAAGAGATGCTCGATAGCGGAATCGGCACCGACGATGATGTAGCTCGAAATCTGTTGGACCTTCGCCGTATCAACCGCTTCCTGGGAGGCACGCGTGTCGTGTTGGACGCTTTGTCATCCAGCTTGAGCGGCAGCAGCCCTCTAGACACGCTTTCTCTTCTTGACGTCGGTACCGGTTCCGCGGACATCCCGGGTGCAGTTGCTGGCTGGTGCCGCGCCCGCGGCGTGAATCCGCTGATCGTTGCGCTCGACTTGAGCGAACGCAATCTGAGAGTCTCGCGAACTCGCTTGGGCATAAGCGAGCAGGTCGAGTTGATCCAGGCTGACTCGTTGAAGCTGCCCTTCGTTGCTCGAAGTTTTGACTTCGTGACAGCGTCCCTCTTCCTGCATCATTTCGAAGACGAAGACGTCGTGCGCTTGCTGGGCGACTTCGCCCGCGTTGCAAGGCGCGCGGTGATCGTCAACGATCTGGTGCGAAATCTGGTCCCGTATTACTTCAGCCGGGTCACCGGGCCTATTCTGGCCACAAGCTTTCTGACGCGTAACGACGGCCCGGTGTCGGTGTTGAGGGGCTTTACGGCGAACGAGTTGCAACGGTTGGCCGGGCGTGCGGGCCTGAACCGCTGTAAGGTCCATCGCGTATTTCCGTATCGACTCTCGCTGATCGCTGAGTCCGACGCTTAAGTGTCCGTGTCGGTGGTCGATTCACATGAACCACTACGACGTTATCATCATTGGAGGAGGACCGGCGGGCTGCTCGGCGGCTACGCTGTTGGCCGCGCGAGGCGTCAGAGTGATCTTGCTTGAGAAGAGCCGGATGCCGCGCCAAAAGCTCTGTGGCGAGTTCATTGCGGCCGAATGTTTCCCGACGCTGAACCGGCTCGGAGTAATGGAGCGGCTCCTGGCGGCGGGCGCACAGAAAATCTCAACGCTAAGCCTGGTTGCCTGGAACGGACGACACGTCGAAGCGCCCGTGTCCGAGGTGTCGAATATGCCGTTCGCGCTGAGCTTGAGCCGAGCGCGATTCGATGAGGTGCTGTTTGAACGAGCCCGACGGGCGGGCGCGTTGTGTCTGGAACGCTACTCAGTGAAGCGATGCTTGTACGAAGCGGGGAGGGTCTGTGGAGTTGAAGCTATGTCCCTTGCCGACGGCAAGAGGGTCAGGTTCGAGGCGTCGCTGGTGGTGGACGCATCGGGCCGCAGCTCTCGTGTTTCGCTGAGCAAGGGCGAACGAATCGCCGGGTCGCGAGGGTCGCGTCCGTTCGCGCTCAAAGCGCACATGAAAGGCGTCGAAGGCATAGCCGATCAGGTCGAACTTTACTTTTTCCCCGGTGGTTATGGAGGGCTATCAGCCATCGAAGACGGCCTTGCCAACCTGTGCTTCATAACCGACGAACGTACTCTCAGGAGCGCGGGTGGCGATCCTTTGGCTGTGGTGCGGCAGACTGTTCAAAGCAACAAAGTCGCGCGCGAGCGCTTGTCCGGCGCTCAAAGCGTAGGCAAGTGGGTGAGCGGCGGACCGCTGATTTTTGGCCGCAGGAGGCCGGGGGCCGACGTTATCGCTATAGGGGATGCCGCAGGAATGATTGATCCCTTTACCGGCACGGGCATTCAGATTGCGGTGCGGTCCAGTGAGCTTGCAGCCGAAGCCATCATCGCCTCCCTCAATTCAAACTCGGGCGGCCGCGCTTCTCGCGATGCTCGGCGACCAGGCCTGATAGCGGATGTCCTTTCGCGTTATGCGGTAGGTTACGAACGTGAGTTCGGCAAGCGAATGAAGATAGCCGGACTCTTGCGAGTTCCCGCGTTCTCGCCGGGAATCGCGAGCCTATTCGGACGCGTTCTGTCGGCCTCTCCCTGGCTCGCACGAGCGGTGCTGCGAGCGAGCCGAACCGGCCGCGGCGTCGAGGTCCAGGACGACGACGGTCCTGCCAGCTAACAATCTTGCGCGAGCCTTACCGCAGGGAAAGATTTGGAACTTAGACTGTGACCAGGCGTGCAGTCAGCCATTAGGATTGGCAAACCAGAATTCAGTGGAGGGACGAAAAATGTTGAAACGCTTCTATCTGATATCGGCGTTGGTGGCCGCACTAGGCGCAGGGGCTGCCGTCGCGGCGGCGGTCGTGGATCAGAAGGATAAGCAAAAGGAAAAGGCCGCCAGCACCGAAGCGCAGAAAAAGAAGGAGATTGAGAAGGAGAAGGCGTTGCTCGGTCCTGGTTCTGATTCGCATGCGTTCTTTGCGATGCCTTTCGGAGAGGGAAGCTATCTCGGCGTTTTCCTCGAAGAAGTCACGGCCGATCGCGTCAAGGAGCTCGGGTTGAGCGAAGAGCGCGGCGCGATTGTGATGAAGGTGGTGGAAGGCGGTCCGGCCGAAAAAGCGGGCCTTAAAGAAAACGACGTCGTGGTGAGCTTCAACGGCCGGCGCGTAGACAGCGTGCGCGAGTTGCAGAGACTCTTGAGCGAGACGCCGGCTGAGCGAGCAATCTCGATCGAGGTTGTTCGAGGCGGCAGCCATCAAACGCTTAACGCGACTTTGAGCAAACATTCACAGGAGTTTCAATTGTTTCGTCCGGAGTTGGCGGACAAGGAAGCGATGAGGCGCGCCGAAGCGGATTTGAAGCGCTCAATGGAAACACTCAAGGGTGAGCAGGAGAAGTTCCGGCTAGCTCCGCGGGACTTTGGCAACTTCAACTTTGTAGGGCCGGGACAGTACAGCTTTTTCAGCGGCTCACGTCTGGGCATCGGTGTGGAATCACTGACCGATCAACTCGCTGAGTACTTCGGCGTCAAGGAAGGACACGGCGTATTGGTTGCACAGGTCGATGAGAACAGCGCTGCCGCCAAAGCCGGACTCAAGGCGGGTGACGTAATTATTGCGATCGATAATGAAAAGGTTGACAACGTGAATGCGCTCGTCAAGGCAGTTTCGAAGAAGGAATCAGGTTCAGTCGCGGTCAAGATTCTACGCAACCGCAGCGAACAGACGATCAATGTGACCATAGAGAAGCGCGACCAAGCTCCTTCCACTCGCCGTCGCGCGAGCGCAGCCGCCACCGCAGCCGGTTCAGTCTGATCGAGGCGAACTACATTGCTTGAGCAAAAGAGGAGGCGTGACGCACGCCTCCTCTTTTCGCGTCTGAAGTCAGCTTGAGACGTGCGAACATCGTCCTTCGGGCGCTTCGTTAGCCGTGCTATCATCCCCATCCTTTAGGCGATATGCGAAACGAAAAAGAACTGGCCTTCCGTTA
>Ga0193755_1000197_pt1 | contig 16847 bp, 15 predicted proteins | sample H1a2metaG_FD_144921 | JGI IMG/M metagenome (GOLD analysis project Ga0193755, IMG submission 144921) | Soil microbial communities from a riparian zone of the East river system, Colorado, United States - H1a2 | ecosystem: Environmental > Terrestrial > Soil > Riparian zone | place: USA: East River...
AGAAAGAAAACGAGGACAAGGTGGCGGAGTGGATGCGCAAGGCCGAACTGGCGGTCGACAAGAAGCAGGATGACCTCGCCCGCGCCGCCCTGCTGCGGGTGGAGAGTTATCGCGACCTGAGCGCGAGTTTCGGGCAGCAGGTGACCGACCAGAAAGCCCAGGTCGAAAACCTGAAGACCGCGCTGCGCCAGCTCGACCAGAAGCTGACCGAAGCTAATGCCAAGGCCGACCTGCTGCTTGCACAGCATCGCCGCGCCCGCGCCATCGGCAAAGCCAGCGACGCGAAAATTAATGTAGGCAATGGCTCCAAAGCCGCAGCTTTCGACCGCATGAAGCACAAGGTCGTACGCGCGGAAGCAGTCAGCCAGGCCAAGGCCGAGATCGCGGTCGACGATGTCGAAGACCGCCTGGCCGCGCTCGAAAAGGAAGACCGCATCGAGCAGTTGCTGGGCGAGCTGAAGGCGAAGCGGGGCGCGTAGCTAGTGCTAGCGTTTTCGGACGAGAAGTCACGCGTGACACATGTTCGCGGACCTATATGATTTGATATCGCTGCTTTTCTCTCCCTGGTGGCCGGAGGCTCAAGGGGAGATCACTGCAGTCGACGTCGAACGCTTACGACAGAGCCGAGGCAGAGATACGCTAAGGTTGGCAGTCGCCTACAAGTTTTCACTTGGTGACGATGGACCCTATACTGGTGAATCATTTTGGCAGCCATCTTTTTTCGTGAACAGGAGGGTGGCGATTGCGAGACATAAGTTACACCTTCATCAATCTGTCCGGGTGCGCTATCGTTCTGACGATCCGAGTGTAAATAAACTGGATAGTGTCGTCTGGCGAACGTTGTAGGTCGCTCATGCGCAAGATCTTCCATTTCGACTCTCCCGCCGACCCCTACGTCGCCGATGCCGCCGTCCTGTGCTGCTTTGACCACCGCATCAGCACGGCGGTGCGGAAGTTTCTGCGCAAGCAGAACATCGAGCGGCCCGACATGATCGTGGTTGCGGGCGGCGCCAAGACTCTGGCGTCGCCGCGCAACGACTTCGAACAAGACTTCATTCTGGAGCAGGTGCGCATGTCGATTCGCCTGCACCAGACCAAGCGCGTGCTGGTGATGAGCCACTCCGACTGCGCCACCTACGGTGGTCTTGCGCATTTCAAAGGGGACCGGGCGGCGGAAGCCGAGCACCATCGCGGCGAACTGCATCGCGCGGCCGCATTGCTCACCGCCAACTTTCCGAACATTTCGGTCGAGCCTTACTTCGTGAGATTCGATGGTGTGTGGGAGGTGTTGCCGGAGATGTCAGCTTCCCGGGGGAAACAGAAAAGCTCGAATGTGACTCTGCAGTAATTTGTCCCACTGAAGTTCGCGTGCGGCGCGTAGAAATAATTCAAAGACATCTTCCACAAAGGACACGAAGGTGCACGAGGGCGCAACACAGATGAATTCCTTCGTGATACTTCGTGTCCTTCGTGATGAATGGGTTCAGCTTGTCGTTCTAGAGAACTGCTCGAAGGGCGGCAGGGGGCTAGGGAAGCCCGACCTTCCGAACCAGGCCCTGAAAACGTACATCGTCATGCAGTCCATCGAAATCCGGCTCTGTCTTGAGCGTCACCATGGATGAGCAACGGCGCTCGAAGCACGCTTGCAGCAGCGCAATAGCTTCTTCCTTTTGCCGCAGCTGTGCGTAACAGCGAGCTGCTTCGATAAGAGCTCCGTCCTTCTTGAAAGCTCCTGCGTTTTCGCGCAGCAGGCTCTGAAATCCATCCTTGCGAAACTTTCGTTCCAGTGCTGCCGCCTGGTCGGGATGAATTGCCTGTCTTAACGCCACGGCCTCTTTGAACAACTCCTTGTGGCGCAACGATCCTTCCAGCCAGAACAGCGCTACGCCGAACGAAGGATCCAGATCGAGTGTCTTGCGCGCCTGCACGATGGCTTCGTCGTAGCGATGAGCCCAGTAAAGAGAGCGCGCCAGGTTCGCATTGATGATCAGGGAAAGGGGCTCAATCTGCCGCGCCCGCTCATGCTCCTCGACAGCCTGGTCGTGCCGTCCGAGCAGCGACAGGTATCCTCCATACCAGTTCCGGCCGAGAGCATCGTTGGGATTCAAAGCCACCGCGCGCTGGAATTCCTTTTCCGCCTGCGCCCAATCCCAGTCGTACCAGGTGTAAGCGGTTGCCAGGGCGTAATGCGCGCTGGCCAGATTGTCGTCCAGTTGCAGAGCTTTCTGGGCGGCTGCCTTGCCTTGCGTGAGCGCTTCCTGCGGAGTGAAGACGCCATAAGCTCCGGCAACCAGGTAGGTATCGGCAAGGCCGGAATACGCGGGCGCAAAACGGGGATCCGCATCAATGGCCTGACGAAAATGGTCGATCGCCTGCTGCCACCCGCTGCGAGAATACTGGTAGAAGTAATACCTGCCTTTCAGGTACAGCCCATACGCCTGGGGGTTCACCGCACGTCCCGATTCGAGCGGGCGCACCATGATGTCGATTTTGTGCGCGATATCGGTGGCGACTTTGCCTTGCAGGTCCAGGGTCTCGCTTACATTCTGTTGATAGGCTTCCGCCCACAGGTGCATGTCGGTGGAAACCTGGATCAGCTGCGCGGTGATGCGAACCCGATTTCCGGATCGAGTGACCGTGCCTTCTACAATCGCATCCACGTTCAGCTCATGCCCGATCTCCTGAATAGTTTTCTTGGTCCCTTTGTATCGCAGGATCGAGGCCCGGGACGTGACCCGGGTGCTTCCCATCTGCGCCAGGTTGGTGATCAGCTGGTCCGTCAAACCTTCGGCAAAGTATTCCTGTTCCTGATCGCCGGAAAGACTCTCCAGCGGAATCACCGCCAGGGAGGAGATTCGGGTCGTATTCGGGTGCAGGCGGTCCAGGATGCGGCTCCGCACGCCTCCTATATTCGTTGCCAATCCGGCGGCTAATAAGAGGGCGACCGCGCCAGATATCACCCACAGAGGTCGCCTCCACAGGGTTCGGAGCGAAACGGATGGCTGCGTGGCCGTTCCGGGGGCGACGGGCTTAGGTTCCTCGCAGGCGACTTGAGCTACAAACCGGTAGCCTTTCCGGGGCAGGGTCTCGATGAAGGCGGGATGTTCGGCTGAGTCGCCCAATGCCTCCCGAAGATGGTTGACCGCCTTGTTCAGTCCGCGGTCGAAGTCTACGAACGTCCCCGGCGCCCACAAGCGGCCGACCAGCCGCTCCCGGGGAACCAGTTCGCCCGGTTGCTCAAGCAAAGCCAGCAAGAGCTGCAGCGGCTGTTCCCGCAAAGGCATCCTGCTGCCGCCCGCGCTAAGCTCGCCGGTATGGGCGTCCAGGGTGAAATCGCCAAAACGGTAGAGTCGCGGAATCGGAGCAGGGTTTCCCATAGAACACATCCGGGCGGGATTGCCGAGGAGTCTACCATTCACCCTGTCCCTCTCAACAGCCTTCGCTTTAACCGAGGCTAACCTGCTCATTCTGCACCAGCACCTAAGGACGCGACCGGCGCCTAACCCAATGGTGCGGCAACGTCTGTCGCCGTTACACCTTCCGCTTCCACCGTCGGGAACACAGATTCCACCGGCAGGGAAGGCGCCGGGCATTGACCGGGTCAGCCGACTCGCGGAACAGTGCCCAAGACCGGACTATTTCCCCGTCGGCAAATAACTACGGTCGCGGAAATGTCCGAGGTTTCGAATTCCAGCACAGATCTCAATCTGCAAGGAGCGACATGCCCCCTAGTTTTCAATCTCAGTTCCGTCCCCTATTGTGGTTGCTCGCGCTGTGGAGTCTGCTAGCCATTGTTCCTGCCTTGGCCGCCGACCGCCGTGACGATGACAATCATGCCCGGCCCGACAAGACACTTTACGTCTGGGCCAGCGATCAGGCTCGGGTAGCTCCGGACTTCCTGGCGGTCATCAACTTCGACGAGGACTCCCAGGATTACGGAAAGGTAATCGCCACCGTTCCGCTTCCAGGTCCAGGGAACTCCGGCAACGAGTCCCACCACTGCCATCTTTCGGCGGACAAAAACATCCTGGCTTGCGGAGGCCTGCTCAGCCTGCTGAGTGGGCAGAACAGCATCTTCTTTTTTGACGTCTCGAATGCGCGCCATCCCCGATTTCTGTTTTCAGCCAATGCGGCACAGTCCGGGATCACGGACGACTTTTTGCCTCTTGAACACGGCGGATTTCTGGTGACGCAGATGGGTTCGGCCGTGGGCGGAGCTCCCGGCCGCCTGGCGGAATTTGACCGCCGCCTGCACCTGGTGGAGGAGTGGCCCCTGTCTCCACCGACCGACGGATTCAACCCGCACGGAATTTCCGCGCGTCCCGATCTCAACCTGATGGTCACTGCCGACTTCATCCTGCCGTCGAGCACCTTGAATGTTGTGCTGGGTGACCCGGTTCTTCGCGGCGCCATTCGCGTATGGGATTTTGAGAACCGCGAAATCGTCCGAACCATTCAGATCCCGAGCGCGGTTGGCACCATGGACGTGAAGTTGATCCCGGGCGACCCGCAGGGCCGCGCATTTACGGCGGGCATGTTCGACGGCCTGGTCTACCTGGTCGACACCATCGGTGGAACCGCGCAAGTGGTCTTCGACTGCGAGAACATCGTTCCGCACGTGGAAGTGCCGGTGCGCGGGGGTATGACCCAGCTACTGGCGATTACGCACAGCGGCGATCGTTTACTTTTCACATCGTTCCAAGCAGGGGAAGTGGGCATGCTCGACATCAGCGACCCGGAGCTCCCGGTTCAGTCCGGCATAGTCAGTCTCGGCATGGATACGGGGCCGCACGCACTTGCGCTCACCGACGACGACAAGCGCCTGGTGGTTGCCGACTATTTTCTCAACGAAGACAACTTCGGCAAGATCCATTTCGAGGGCGATCATCACGTTCACGTGGTCAAAGTGTTCAAGGACCGCCTGCGGCTGGATCCGCACTTCGACGTCAACTTCAATACCGCTTTCGTTACGGGGCCGGCGCGCCCGCACGGCATCGCCATGAAGTAGCACGTTTCATGAACCGCAAAACACCTTGTTTCAACCAGAATTTAATTTTTGGAGTGAAGTCGCGATGTCCCGTAGATTCGGCTCTTTGCTGTTTGCAATATCTGTTGGGTTGGCCCTATATGCGGAGCCTCTGCCTGCTCGAGCCCAGGTGACAATTCTGAAAAGCGGTACGAACGTAGACGAAAACAAAGTGAACCTTCTCTTCAATACCGCCTGCCGGGTGGTGGCCGAGGAGTTTCACATGACAAACCCGTCCAACGCGCTGTTTCGGGTGACCTTGATTCTTGGAGATTCCAACGAGCGCGTGGTAGGAGACGAACTGAATCGCACTTACTTCATTTATATGAATCAGTGGAATGAAGTCCTGTTCGCAACCTCTGCCAGCCGGCTCGCGCTTCAGCACCTGGTTTCCCAGGAACGCAAGGCGCGGATGGTGACCGAGATTTTGCGGCGGGCCAACCGGATCGCGCCCGTGCCGTACGATGCTCTGCTCGATTTGAATGGTGGCCGGCGCTCGATCTTGAGGTGAGAACGGGAGCTCCTTAGGATTCCGGGTCCGACTCGGTCTTGGGTGCGAAGGGAAGCTCTTCGGTGACTTCTTCTCCCCAATCCAGCGACAGCGTCCGAGTAGTGGTTTCGATCTGATCGAGCTCCGGAATTTCCTCGGTAATCGCGGCTCCCAGTTCGGGGAACTTGCGAGCCGTCACCATCACGCGGCTCTCCATCGAACCGGCAGCTTTGTTGTAAGCCTCGACCGCGCGATCCAGACCTTTCCGCAGGTTGTCCATGTGAATGGACATGCTTCGCAGGCGATCGTGCAGTTCTTTACCCAGGGCGCTGATCTGCTGCGCATTCCGCGCCAGCTTTTCCTGATTCCAGCCATAGGCAACGGCCTTCAGCAAAGCGATCAGCGTGGTGGGCGACGCAACAATCACGCGCTGGCTCACGCCCTGCTCGATCAGGCCCGGATCTTGTTCGAGAGCCGCGCTGAAGAAAGTTTCGCCCGGCAAAAACATTACGACGAATTCCGGAGTCGCCTCAAACTGCTCCCAGTAGGATTTGGACGCTAGCGCGCGCATGTGCTCACGCACCTGGCGAGCATGCTCGGCCAGCTTTTCGCGGCGTACTTCGTCGTCCGTTGTTTCTACCGCTTCCAGATACGCCTGCAGCGGAGTCTTGGCATCCACAACAACATTCTTGCCGCCCGGCAATTTCACAATCAGGTCGGGACGCAGGCGGCCTTCCACGGTATGAACCGTGACCTGTTCGTCAAAGTCGCAATAGGACTGCATGCCGGCGATCTCGACCACCCGCTGCAGCTGGATTTCTCCCCAGCGCCCGCGCACTGAGGGCGTGCGCAAGGCTTTCACCAGATTTCCAGTTTCGGTTTGCAGCGCTTTCTGGGTGCCAATCAGCGACTGCACCTGTTCGGTGAGCACGCCATACGCCTGGCTGCGCTCTTTCTCGATCTGCTGGATCTGGCTGTCTACTTTGTTCAGGGAGTCCTTGATGGGCGCGACCAGATTCTCGACCGCCTTTTGCCGCGTATCAAGATCGCCCTTGGCCTCGCTCTGAAACTTCTCGAGGCTCGCCTTGGCCAGTTGCAGAAAGGATTGGTTGTTGCTTCTCAGAGCGTCGGAGGCCAGCGCCTGGAACGCCTCGCGCAGTTCGCTGGTGGCGTGGTTAATGAGCTCCAGCTTTTCTGTGGCTGCATGGCGCTCATGCTGCAAGGTCGACTCCAGCGCGGCCGCCTGCTCCCGCAGCTTGGCGCCAGCTTCCCTCTGCCCGTCAAGCTCCGAACACGTTCGTTGCAAGTCATTCTCAATTAACGACAAACGCGCCGCTATTCCGGCCGAGCGCGAGCGCAGGGCCAGCCAGGCAAGCGCGCTGCCAAACAGCACACCCAGGAGTACACCGGTCCACAGTTCGATGGCCATTGGTAATTAGCTGACTGCGATTCTAGAGGCTACAGTGGCTTCGTAGCAAAGCAGAAAGTTTGCGCTGCACCGGCTTCCCCACCGGGGTCTGACGAGTGAGCACAATCATATGCTTCGGCTTCTGATCACGGTTGCGTTAGTTCTGAGCGGCACCGGTACGCCGCCGGAACAAGCGAAGGTTAAACCAGCAAACGCCAAGACCTCGATTGCTCCCGATTTTCAGCCCTCCCCGAATTTCGACGAACAAGCCGAACAACAACTCCTGGAAATGGCCAACCAGGCCCGCGCTAAGGCCGGAGCTCCTCCCCTGCAATTTGACGAAGGACTGATCCAGGCTGCCCGCGCCCATGCCGAGGCGATGGTTCGGCAGCAACAGCTGTCTCACCAGTTCGACGGCGAGCCCTCCCTGCCGCGCCGCTTGTCCGCCTCCAGCCCCTTGCGCCTGGATCACGCTGGGGAAAACGTCGCCCTCGATGCCACTCCCGACCAGGCCCATCGCCATCTGATGCTCTCCCCACCGCACCGCGAGAATCTGCTCGATGCCAGCTACAACGTGGCCGGCTTCGGGGTCGTTCGAGAAGGCGATCGGCTTTACGTGGTGCAAGACTTCGGCCACAGCTTGCCGGCGACCTCGCCCGAGCAGACCGAGGATGCCATAGCCGCCGCTGTAAGCCGGGCGCGCCGCGCCGCAAATCTGGCAGCTCTTACGCGCAGCTCGAATCCGGCACTGCGGGACGCGGTCTGTTCCATGGCGAAGCAAGACAAGTTGGCCACGCATTCCATGCACGAGCTGGCGCAGCGTTACATGGTAGTCAGCTATACCAACATGCATCCTGAGGTCTTGCCCGCAGCCGCTTCCCGATCAATCCAGGATCGCAACCTCAAGAACGTGGCGGTCGGAACCTGCTACGCCCGCACCGACACCTATCCCAGCGGCGTGTACTGGGTCGGACTCCTGTTTTACTAACCCTTTTACAGAGCAGTCTGGAAGGCACTGGTCGTTTCCCCGACATGGGGTCGTCCTTTTTCTCGGGCAACCCACCTTGGTTCCTGACTCGGTTCCTCGTACTTCTGATTTCTTCGCAGAAACAACCGATCGGGTTAAGATGTGCCCATGGCCAAGAAAACTGGAATGAGCGATTCGTCCCTTTGGATCTTTGCAGTTGTTTTGCTGGCCCTCGCCGCGTGGATGTATTTCAAGTAGGGCAATCGGGATTGCCCACCCGTCGTACCGATCGGCGAACTCCAAAGGATTTGTGCAGCGCGTGGCCACGGCTCGAGCCAGTACGAGCGATCGCACCATCGCGCCCGCCCGGTTGCGCCGGCATCCTGCCGGCATTCTGACCGCTCGTCCGACGGCGAAAGCCATCCTCCAAATGGAATGCATGATCCCGACTGCTCAGCGCATTCCGCCGGTGTCAGGGCCCGGCCGCGCATCACCCCGACGCACTCAACGATGCGCTGCCGCACTGTCCTCGAACGCGCTGCCTTATGCTAACCTCGTGGCAAGCCTGTCCCCGCCCACTTCGCCTGCTTATGAAAGCCGCGCCTCATATCCGGATTGGCACTGCCGGCTGGTCCTACAAGGACTGGGATGGAGTGTTCTACCCGCCCGAAGTCCAGCGCAAGAAGGTTCACCCGCTCGAATACCTGGCCCATTTCTTCGACGTGGTTGAGATCAATACCTCGTTTTACGGCCACATCAAACCGGAACTGGGAGCGCTGTGGGTGCGCAAGATCGCCTTCAATCCCAACTTTGTTTTCACCGCCAAGCTGCATCGCTCGTTCACGCACTCGCCGCTGGCCGTGACCGAGCCCACTTCGGCGGCGTCCATCCGGCCCAGTGACGAGGATGAAGCGAAAGCCCGCGAAGGCCTGGACGTGCTCGCCGGAGAAGGCAGACTGGGAGCCCTGCTGATCCAGTTTCCCGTTTCCTTCAAGAACACCAGCCTCAATCGCGAATACCTCGAAAAGCTGTTGCGGCAGTTCATCGAATATCCGCGCGCGGTGGAAGTGCGCCACGACAGCTGGGACAACCCGGAAACCTTGGCGTCGTTTGCGCGCCAGAACGTGGCCTTCTGCAATATCGACCAGCCCACCATCGGCAAGTCCCTTGCCCCTACCGAGCATGTAACTACACAGATGGGCTACGTGCGCCTGCACGGCCGCAACTACAAAGACTGGTTCAACAGCGACGATCGCAACGACCGCTACAACTATCTGTACAGCGAGAGCGAACTGGGCGGCTGGAAAGAGAAAATCGAGAACATCGCGGAGCAAGCGCAGACCACCTATGTGATTGCCAACAACCACTATCAGGGCCGCGCCGGCGCGAACGCTTTGGAACTGAAATCGATGCTCAGCGGAAAGCGCGTGAAGGCGCCGCCCGAACTGATCGACACCTACCCCGAATTAAGAAAATTTGCCGACCCCGATCATGAGGCGGCCGACCCAAATTTGTCGTTGTTGGCCTAAGAGCGATTTCACCACAGAGTCACAGAGACACAGAGGAAGGCTAGATTATTCGGGTATTGGTGGAGGGATCTTCCAATACGCATGCGGCGACATGGAATAATGTAGGTGCCCCGAGGGCTCAATGAACGAAACAGCGGATTTGAGCCGCTCTCTCGCGTTTGTGTTTGAGCGGATCGAGCGCGAGGCGGCGCGATCCGGTGTGCCTCTCAGCGACGAGGAACGGTTTCTTCTCAACAACCTTCCCAGAGAACCCGTAGTGCCAGTGATGAACGGTACTGATCCGGACTCACCGCCACTCATGCCAGCTCCCAGGGACGTTGCATACGAGCGTCTCATCGCTCTGGTGCGAGACGCACGTCGGAATGACCTGCGCGTGAATCCGTCATCAGATGTCGAATGGAAGATTGCCTTTGTCATCTCGAAAATCACCCGCCACCCCATGTCCTGGGTCCTTGCCTGGGCGGGAATGAAGGAGCGCACACCGTGGTGGGACCGAGCGGGTTTGGTTGCAGGCGCACTGTTGTTTACGGGCGGTATTCTCGCTCTAGTGATTTTTGCAGAGGCCGGCGGTGGAACTCCATTGCGATGGATCGCGGCCGGTGCCGCATACATCGTTATGTTGCTCTTTTTGTGGCGTGCATCCCGCCGCATTGAGGTTTGGCAGTTGCGGCGAAGCTTGGAGAAATATCACGGGGCCGCGGGCTCCGGGAACAACGAAGCAGGCTGTTGATGTGGGGAGAACCAGGCGCACACAGGGAACTGAACGTGGGGCACACCCACGCCCAGCGGTACGTTTGTCACGCCGATTTCTTCCCCGGTGGTGCGAACTCGACGATCTTTCCGCGTTGTTCCGGAGAAGTCCACTTCTGTTTTTTTCGAAAGCTGTTTGGTATGTAGAACTCGATTACTTTTGCCACAGTATGCCTACCTTCTCTTCTAAATTTCCCCACGCTGTTTACGGAGTTGCAACTCGCTTTCGATCAGTGTGGCCCTGCCACTCCCATCCGCACTGGCAGCGCACGAAATCGCTCAAACTCAGCTTTTTCAGTAGAGCCTTACAAATTGCGCATGACCTCATCCACATCGCTGTTCTCCAAACCAGCGACTCTCCAGCGAAAGCCGCTTCGGTCGTATGCAACATTGGAGTAGCGCAAGTTAAGGCGGGATGCGGTGCAGTTGTCTTGGAATTGTTAAATGATTGTCCGCGCATCTAGCATAGGAATTAAAGAGGAGTCCCGCGGTTCTGGATTTCGCGGCCGTTTCAACGACGCCTAAATCCGACAACTCCGGGCGGATTTGTCGGCTACTCAGAAAATATGCGCTGCAAGGGGAATGTATGTCTCTGTGTGAGAAGAACGATTATTTCGCCGCCACTTCCACCTTCGCCGCGTAGTGCGACTCCACGTAGTTGTCGAGAATCTCGATGAACTCCGCGACAATCCGATCGCCCTTCAACGTGGTGAACAGGCGTCCATCCACATAAACTGGAGCTTTCGGTTCTTCAAACGTGCCCGGCAGGGAAATGCCGAGGCTCGCGTGTTTCGATTCGCCCGGGCCATTGACCACGCAGCCCATCACCGCGACTTTCATTTCTTCGACGCCCGTGTATCGGTCTTTCCAAATCGGCATCTGCTCGCGCAGGTAGGTTTGAATTTGCTCCGCCATTTCCTGGAAGAAGGTGCTGGTAGTGCGGCCACAACCGGGGCAGGCCGTGACCTGCGGCGTAAAGCTGCGGATGCCGAGCGACTGCAGGATCTGCTGGCCGACGCGCACTTCCTCGGTGCGGTCGCCACCGGGCGCGGGCGTAAGGGAGACGCGGATCGTGTCGCCGATGCCCTCCTGAAGAACCACGCCTAGCGCGGCGGCGGAGGCGACGATGCCTTTGGCGCCCATGCCAGCTTCGGTCAGGCCGAGGTGCAGCGGGTAATTGCAGCGCGCGGCGAGCGAGCGGTACACGTCGATCAAATCCTGCACGCCGCTGACTTTCGCGCTAAGAATAATCTGGTCGGGACGCAGGCCGTACTTTTCCGCGAGTGCCGCCGAGTTCAGCGCGCTCACGACCATGGCTTCCATGGTGACTTCGCGGGCGTCTTTGGGCTCGGCTAGAAGGGAATTCTCGTCCATCATTCTGGTAAGCAGAGAGCTATCGAGCGAGCCCCAGTTGACCCCGATCCGCACTGGTTTCTGGTTCTTGACCGCAACCTCGATCATGGTGCGGAAGTTGTCATCATTCTTGCGGCCCACGCTTACGTTGCCGGGATTAATGCGGTATTTTGCGAGGGCGCGGGCGCATTCCGGATACTTCGTGAGCAGCAGGTGGCCGTTGTAATGGAAGTCGCCAATGATGGGAACGCGGATTCCCTGCTTGTCGAGTTCGTCCACGATGGGCGCAACCGCCGCCGCAGCAGCCTCGTTGTTGACGGTCACGCGGACCAGTTCGGACCCTGCGCGAGCCAGAGCTGCAACTTGCTTCACGGTTGAGGGGATGTCGGCCGTGTCGGTGTTCGTCATCGACTGCACCACAACCGGTGCATCACTGCCCACCCGCACCCCACCAATCGACGCGGTAACCGTCTTTCTACGTTGTATATAGGCCATGGGAACTATTAGTTTAACACGCGAAAAACGCCGAAAGCCCTGCGAGAGCCCGAAGCGTCTTCAAGCTAAAATGCTGATTCAGAAGTGTTATCCGACTGAAGATCTAACACAAAGGACACCAAGGCAACACGAAGGAAATTTCGAAATCCTGAATCCTTCGTGCGACCTTCGTGTCCTATGGTAAAGCCTGCTTTGTCGTGCTAATCCAAATGCTTATTTCAGCTTCCCAACGGCAATCGTTTCACGATGTCGTTGTAAATCACCGTCACCGCGAACAGCACCAGGAAGACGAACGCTGCCTGGTAAATGCGTTCCTTGATCTGCAGGCTGATATCGCGCCGCATCAGGCTTTCGATCAGCAGCAATAGAATCACGCCGCCATCCAGAATCGGAATGGGCAGCAGGTTGAAGATTCCCAGGTTCAGACTGATTCCCGCCGTCAGACCCAGTAAAGGCGTCCAGCCCTTTTCGGTGACGGCGTGCCCGATGGCGCTGCCAATCCCGATCGGACCTTCCACCTGGCGCATGGAAACTTTCCGCTGCACCATCTTCTGAATCAGTTCGAGCAGCACCAGCGAGTAACGCTTGTTGTCGTCGAGCGAGCGTTGGAAGGCCGGCACCAGCGACAACTTGCCGACTTTCATCCTGGCCGTGCTCTCGAAGCCAACTCGATAACGCTTTTGCTTATCTTCGGCGTCCGCCAAAACGGGCTGCAATTTGAAGGTCAGGAGTTGGCCATCGCGAACCACGTCTACGTTGACGACCTGGTCTTTCGTCTGCTGCAGGTTGTCGATCAGCGCATCAATTACGCGAACCGGCTTGCCATCGACCGCAACAATCTCGTCGCCTTCTTTCAGGCCTGCCTTGGCCGCCGGCATGCCTTTATCCACGTCGGCCACCACGATGGACTGCTCCGGGCTCCAGCCCGCAGAGCCCACTTCCGAGCTGGTAATCGGCTTGGGTACGATGGTCTTGTCAAGGAACTGGCCGCCGCGGTTGAGCGTGACCGGCAATTCTTCGTTCGGACTCAGCATGACCTTAAGTCCGATCTGCTCCCAGGTGGGATTCTCGATCCCTGCGATGCGGGTAATGCGATCGCCGGCCTGTACCCCGACTTGCGCCGCCGCCGATCCCGGCCTCACGTAGGCGATCACGCCCGGCTGGTCCACAAACGCCGGATACTCGTAATGCACCATGTAGACGACGGTCAGCAGGCCCACGGCCAGTACAATATTCATGAAGGGGCCGGCAATGGCGATTACAAAGCGCTGCCAGCGCGGATGCGACAGGAACTCCCCGGGATCGCCGGTACGTTCGTCCATCGGGTTCTCGCCCGACATCTTGACGTAGCCGCCCAAAGGTATGGCGCTGATGCGGTAATCGGTCTCACCCTTGCGGAAGCCCAACAGCCGCTTGCCAAAGCCGATGGAAAACACTTCCACCCGGACTTTGAAGAATTTAGCGGCCGCGTAATGTCCCCATTCGTGAATCAGGATCATTACGCCCAACACGATTGCCATCGTCACCGCGGTTAGGAAAAAGTGCGCCATAATTTTTTGCTTACTCCCCCGGACAGGAAACGGAAGCTGCGCGCGGCAAGGGGGACATACCGCGATGCAATTGCTCTACGCGCTCTCGGGCAGCGCGGCGCGCTTCCAAATCTGTCTCAAGCACTTGTTGTATAGATTCCATTTTCCCAGTTTTTGTTGCAGAAAGCACGTCTTCGATAATTCTGGGAATTTCATCGAAGCCGATTTGCCTATCAAGAAAAGCCGCGACCGCAACTTCATCGGCGGCGTTCAAAGCAACGGGTTTCGCCCCGCCCGCTTCCGCCGCTTCGTAAGCCAGCCCTAGACATCTAAATTTCTGCATATCCGGCGGATAGAAGTCCAGCTGCCTTAAGTCCATGACCGGGAACCGGAGATCTGATTGAATCCGCTCGGGATAGGTTAACGCGTACAAAATCGGCAGCCGCATATCGGTCACTGAAAATTGAGCAAGTATGCTGCCATCGATGAACTCCACCATCGAGTGGATCGTAGACTGCGGGTGCACAATCACTTCCACCTGACTCGGAGGTACATGGAAGAGCCGCCAGGCCTCGATCACTTCAAAACCCTTGTTCATCAGGGTGGCCGAGTCGATGGTGATCCTCTTCCCCATCTTCCAGGTAGGATGATTCAACGCCTGCTGTACGGTAATCGAGGGAAATTCGGATTTCGGCGTTTTTAGAAATGGACCACCGGACGCCGTGAGCCAGATCCGCTCGACTTCCTCCATCCGCCCGCCGCGCATGCACTGGTGCACCGCATTGTGTTCACTATCGATGGGCAACAACGGCTTGCCTTGCTTGCGCGCCTCGTCCGTGATCAGCTCGCCGGCAGCGACCAGGCATTCCTTGTTGGCGAGGCCGACCATTTTGCCGGCTTTCACCGCCTCGTAGGTCGCTTCCAGGCCCGCCACTCCCACGATTGCGCTGACGACGAAATCCACCTCCGGGTGAGTTGCAACCCGCACTGCCCCGGAAGATCCGTATATAACCTCAACTTCCCCGGCGCCCTGGGCCTTTAGTTTCTTACGCAGAATGTCGGCGTCAGCTTCGCGCGCCATCGAAACCATGCGCGGTTTCCAGCGCAGCACTTGCTCAAACGCGGCCTCGAGGTTGGAGCCGGCCGCTAACGCAACGATTTGGAAACGTTCGGGGTAAGTTTCGGCGACGTTCAGAGTGCTCCGGCCGATCGAGCCGGTCGATCCAAGAATGGCAATACGTCGCATGCGAACTTTTATCTTACGCGGGGGCAAGCAGGTGCGCCAGTTGCCCATTGGTGCCATACGGAGCACGAAAGTGTGTACTGGATGCGCGTCGCAGAACAAGCAGCGCAATCCAGCGGGAGCGCGAGCCGGCCAGGCGTCCGATTCACTGCGTAACCCTCCATGCCGCCCATACCCACAGCACCGGGGCAGCGAACAGCAGGGCATCGATGCGATCCAGCATCCCGCCATGCCCGGGCAGAATCGTGCCCGAATCTTTGACGCCGGCGCCGCGTTTGATGAGCGACTCGACCAGATCCCCCAGCTGCGCGGCGATGTTCAAGACTGCCGTCAGGACCAGGGCACTCGCCATGCCAGGCCTTTCGAGTCCGAACATTCCATCTCTGCGCTCAATCAATCCCCAACTCACGAGCCTGGTACTTAGCGACGAGGAGTAGTAAAACATCGCGCCGCCCACTGCCATACTTGCGACGAGCGAAGCCGCCGCCCCTTCCCAGGTTTTCTTTGGGCTGATGCGTGGTGCCATCAGGTGCCGTCCCACCGACTTTCCCACGAAGTACGCCAAAATGTCGCCGGCCCAAACCACCAGCAGCAGATAGAGAATCAAAAACGATCCCGCCCATTGCTGGCGAAGCTGCACCAGCATGGCCAGGGGCAGCGCCACATAGATGAAGCTGAATGCCGATGCCGCAGCCGCTGGGTAGCCTGTGGCCAGATCGGCGCGCCGCATGGCAATCGTCAGGAAGACGAAGGCTGCGATGGTGGCCGCGAAGGCGGCGGCAAGTCCGAATATATCTGTCGACAGCAGCGGTTTCTCCTGGCTGGCGTGGAGCGTCAGCAGCAGGAAAAACAGAATCACAAAGCCATAGGTCGGCTTGCGTAGCGGCTTCACGCCATAAGATTCGGTGAGCTTCAGAAACTCCCCGACCGTGAGCAAAGCAACCGCTGCGGTTATGATCGCAACCACCGCCACCGGCGCGCGCAGCACCAGCAGCAGGACAATGGGGATCAGGACCACTGCCGTCGCAATTCGTTTAATCAAATGGTAATTGCCTTAACCCCGGACCGCTTTCGGGGCGAGATGATGGTGGGAATGATCTTCGTTCAATCCGCCGTAACGGCGTTCGCGCTTCTGGTACTCGGCGATGCCTTCCAGCAAGTGGTGCCCGCGAAAATCCGGCCACAGCGTCGGTGTCACGTAAATTTCCGCGTAGGCCAGCTGCCATAAAAGAAAGTTACTCAACCGCATTTCGCCGCTGGTGCGAACTACCAGGTCCGGATCCGGCAAGTGGCTGGTGTAGAGATGACGGGCAATCGCATCTTCATCGACCTGCATGTGATCAAGTCCGCCATTGCGTGCGGCTGCTTGCGCGAGTGATCGAAACGCATCGACCAGTTCCGACCGGGCGCTGTAGTTGAGCGCCAGAGTCAGCACCATTCCAGTGTTCTTCGCGGTTGCCTGGCGCGCGCCTTCCATCCGTTCCTGCACCGACTCGGGCAATTCCTGCTGCCGTCCGATGTACTCCAGCCGGATGTTGTTCTCGTTCAGGGTCGGAACTTCCATCTTCAGATAGCGGCTCAGCAGGCGCATCAGGAAATCAACTTCAGTCTTGGGGCGCTTTTTCCAATTCTCTTCCGAAAAGGCGTATAGCGTGAGCGCGGGAATATGAATGCGCGCGGCGGTCTCGACCGTCGAACGCACCGCTGTCACGCCGGCTCGGTGGCCGGCAATGCGCGGCATATGGCGGCGACGCGCCCAGCGCCCGTTGCCGTCCATGATGATTGCGATGTGTTTTGGGAGCCGTCCCGGATCAAGCTGGCGATAAATCTCTGCTTCCTTGCGATCCAGTCCGGCGGGAATTGTAGCCTGCAACGCTATCCCCTTCTGATTCAAGACGCTAACATACGGTCTGACACTTGGCAATGAGGGCTAACCCTGCCGCCCGAGTCGTGTTCCGCTGAAATACAAATAATCAGGGCACGCTTTTCATCGCCATGTCTGGGGTCTCGTGCGGCTTGTAGCTTGCAATCCGAACACGCACAGCCGACAATAGCCC
>Ga0193755_1000198_pt1 | contig 16841 bp, 15 predicted proteins | sample H1a2metaG_FD_144921 | JGI IMG/M metagenome (GOLD analysis project Ga0193755, IMG submission 144921) | Soil microbial communities from a riparian zone of the East river system, Colorado, United States - H1a2 | ecosystem: Environmental > Terrestrial > Soil > Riparian zone | place: USA: East River...
TACGGCGTCGATGGGCTGGTCGTGGCGACGCTCATGGCCGGCTTCATTCTCGTCGGCTTCGGGCTGTTCAGGCTCGGCGGCGCGATCAAGTTCATCCCTTACCCGGTGACGATCGGTTTCACGAGCGGCATCGCGCTCATCATCTTCTCGAGCCAGATCCGCGATCTGCTCGGTCTCGAGATGCAGTCGGTGCCCTCCGCCTTCTTGACGAAGTGGGACGCCTACGTCCATGCTTTCGATACGGTCAATCCCTGGGCGTTGGTGGTCGCCGTCGCCACCCTGACGATCATTATCGTGTGGCCAAGGATCTCCACCCGCATTCCAGGCCCGTTTGTGGCGCTGATCGCGACGACCGTGCTGGCGCAGCTGCTGCACTTGCCGGTCGAGACGATCGGCGCGCGGTTCGGCGCCATCCATGCCGGTCTCCCCGAGCCGCACATCCCGCATCTCTCGCTCTCCATTATCCAGGCGCTCGCGGGTCCGGCCTTCACGATCGCCTTGCTCGCCGCGGTCGAGTCGCTGCTGTCGGCGGTCGTGGCGGACGGGATGATCGGCGGGCGCCATCGCTCCAACATGGAGCTGGTCGCCCAGGGCGTCGCGAACATCGCGTCGCCGCTGTTCGGGGGAATGCCGGCGACGGGGGCGATCGCGCGCACGGCCACGAACGTGAAGAACGGTGGGCGCACGCCGGTCGCCGGGATGACCCATGCAGTCACGTTGCTCTTGATCACCCTCTTCTTCGGTCGGTGGGCGGGCTTGATCCCGCTGGCGACTCTGGCCGCGATCCTGGTCGTCGTCGCGTTCCACATGAGCGAGTGGCGGACGTTTGTGTCGGAATTTCGGGCGCCGAAGAGCGACGTCGCTGTGTTGCTCACCACCTTCCTGCTCACGGTCCTCGTGGATCTGACGGTCGCCATCGAAGTCGGCATGGTGCTCGCCGCCTTCCTCTTCATGCGTCGCATGGCGGAGGTGACGAACATCAGCGTGCTGACCCACGAATTCACCGATCCGGTGGACGATTTCGAGCACGATCCCAACGCGGTGCGCCGGCGCGTGATCCCTGACGGTGTTCAGGTCTACGAGATCACGGGACCGTTCTTCTTCGGCGCCGCCGAGATGTTCAAGGATCGAGTCGGGCGCATTGCCGGGAAGCCGAAAGTGCTGATCATTCGGCTGCGCCATGTCCCGGCCATCGATTCGACTGGGCTGCATGCACTCCGCGAGCTGATTCACCGCAGCCGGCAGGAAGGGATCCTAGTAATTCTGTCCGACGTGCACGCGCAGCCGGTCGTCGCGCTGGAACGCTCGGGGCTCTACGACGAGCTGGGCGAAGACAACATCCACGGCAACATCGACGACGCGTTGAACCGCGCGCGACAGTATCTCGGGCTGGAGCCCGTAGGGCGTCCGGAGTTTGCGACGCCCACCGTGGCCCGCGAGTCGAAAGACCGCTAGCGCCGCTGCACTGTCCAGCGGCCCGTCTGTGTGTCGCCCGACGGCAGCCTGGTCGTGTATGTACCCGTGATCGCGTTGCCGTTGAGTTCGCCGCTGAAGGTGGTCAGCAGTCGCGCGCCGGTTTGCGGATCGGCGTAGGGATCCAGCGTGCCGCTCACATGTCCATGCTCCACACGCACGAAGCGAATCGTCAGCACGGTCGAGGCGGGTTGCTGATTGACTCCGGTGGCGTTTTCCCCGCGCCAGGGAACGAGCGGACGACCCAACGCGGTCGGGATCATGACCACATCGCCGAACGCGGAGTCGCCGGCGGCGCGCAGCGTGAAGCTGATGCTGCCACTGCGACCCGACTCGGCGCTGCTGTAGTCGCCTGCCCACTCGCCGGTGAGGGCACCGACGTCAGCCGACGCGCCGACCAGTGGAACCGGGGCCCGAGAGGCACCGCAGGCCGTGAGCGCCAGGACAAGAAGCGTGGGAAGCGTTGGGGATCGAATCATGGGTCGCCTCGCGGTATGGGTGTGCGTATTTACGCGCGACGGCGGCGCGCTACAGCGCTAAACATGCAGGCTATCTTAGAAACGTGCTACGCCGTCAGCTTGGCCTCGTCGCCGTCACGGCACTCGTGGTTGGCGAAGTCGTCGCGATCGGAATTTTTCTCACGCCCGCGGGAATGGCCCACTCGCTCGGCTCGCCCTTCTGGCTGCTGATTGTCTGGCTGCTCATGGGTGCGATGGCGCTGAGCGGCGCGCTCTGTTACGGCGAGCTCGCGGCGCGCGCGCCGGAAGTGGGCGGCGGGTACGTCTACCTGCGCGAAGCCTACGGTCCTGCGGTCGCCTTCCTGTACGGTTGGAAATGCCTGCTCGTGATGGATCCGGGCATCACGGCGGCACTCGCGGCGGGGCTCGCGAGCTATGTCGGCTACGCGCTCGGCATCTCAGGCGTGTGGCTCAAATTCGTCGCGATAGGGACTATCCTCGTGATCGCGGGTGTGAATGTCGCGGGGCTGCGACTTGGCTCCGGCCTCATGCAAGCACTGACCGCACTCAAGCTGGGCGCGCTGGCGCTCATTGCGATGCTGGCACTTGCGTTGCGAGCGGGAAGCTGGTCGAACTTCGTGCCGTTCGTCGCTCAGCGGGCCGGCTCAGATCCGCTTCCGCTGGCGTTGGCCGCGGGGCTGATGGGCGCGTTTTTCGCCTTCGGCGGGTGGTGGGAAATCTCCAAGTTGGCGGGGGAAGCGCGTGATCCGTCGCGCACGGTACCGCGCGCGCTCGCGATCGGGGTTGCGATCATCACAGCCATCTACATCATGACGAGCGCCGTCTTCCTTTATCTAGTGCCGCTGGAGCGCGTGACTTCAGGCGAGACGTTCGCCGCGCAAGCCGGCGAGGCGTTGTTTGGACCGGCGGGTGGCCGCGTGTTCTCGGGCGTCGTCATCGTAGCAGTGCTCGGCAGCCTGCTGGGGCTCTTGATGGCGCTCCCGCGGGTCTATTACGCAATGGCCAACGACGGCGTCTTTTTCAAAGGGGTTGCCGCACTGCATCCGCGGTTTAGCACGCCGGCCCGCGCCATCGCGATCCAGGCTATCCTCGCGTCGGTTTACGTTGCGTCGGGCACGTTCAATCAGATCATCGGTGTTTTTGTCTTCGTCACGGTGCTGTTCGTTGCGGCTACCGTGGCGGGGCTGTTCCGGATTCGCCGCCACTCCCCCGAGGCTTCATATCGGACCTGGGGCTATCCGTTCACGCCTGTGCTCTTTCTCGTTTTGTCTGCTGTGGTGCTCTTTCTGGTGGCTGCCCGCAGTCCCCTGCAGGCCGCACTCGGTGTCGGCATCGTCGCCGCGGGCGCCCCAGTGTACTTTTTGGTCTTCCGCAAACAGTTCACCCTACAACCTGCAGGATCTGATGACTTGGATTCGCACGATTCCGCTGCCGGAAGCCGACGAGAAGCTGCGTCGGGCGATTGACGCTCAGAAAGCTCTCTATCCCAAAGAGTACGAGAGCCCCGTGCATCCAACCGCCGACGGCACCTCCGGGATCGTCGCGTCACACAGCCTCATCCCCGATGCGCTCTATCACGCCTTCGCGACCTTCGGGGCGCTCATGGCGCCCGACCTGCCGCTCACGCGCCGCCAGCACGAGATGATCACGACGGTCGTCTCGGTCACCAATCGCTGCCGATACTGAATTGAATCCCACGCAGAGTTTCTGCGTCGGATCACGCTGGACCAGGCGCTCGTCGCGGCCCTCGAGGACGATTACACCACGGCCCCGATCTCCGAGCAGGAGCACGTGATGCTGGACTATGTGGCGCAGCTCACCCGTGACGCCACGCGGATCGGACCGGCGGACCATAAGGAGTTGCGCCGTGTGGGGTTCGACGATCGCGCGATCCTGCAGATCACCCTGATCGCGTCCTGGTTCAACTACATCAATCGTGTGGCCGATGCCCTGGGCGTGGGGCGCGAGTGATTCTTCTCGGGGTATGGTATAGAGCATCATCGTAGTGCCTTGAGCGTGTACATCGTTCAAAAAGAGGAACTCGTATGAAAGCGTTGGGACTCATCACGATCAGTCTCTGTTGTATCGCCGCGCCGATCGCGGCGCAGGACACGACACACGCGCGACACCCTGCGCGGCGGCCGCACGCGGGAATGGCGCAGCGAGGACAGCATGGCGAGATGGATGACATGATGCCGATGATGCGCGAAATGATGGCCCCGATCATGCGCGTCATGGCGTATACGCCAGAACATCTCCTGTCGCGCAAGGACTCCCTCAAGCTCACCAGTGATCAAATCAGCAGGCTCACCGCAATTCAGAACTCCGCAAAGTCGGCTCACGACGCGGCCGCCGCCGACATCAAGACTCATTTGGGCGGCGTGTCGCAAGCATTCCAGGCCGCATCACCAGATACCAACGCGCTTCGCACGCACTTCGAAGCGGCCCACGCAGCTATGGGCAAGGCTCACTGGGCCATGTTGTCAGCGGCGGCACAGGCGAGAGCCACGCTCACGGATGCACAGCGCCAAAAGGTCGATGCGTGGGTGAACGCCATGGAGCAGCGTGAGGGGCACGAGCACACGATGTGAGTCTCACGCGCGATTCAGAGTCGCTTCATCAGACGCTCTCCAGCCCTCGCTCGATTCGGAACGAGCGGGGGCTGATTTCGCCGAGACCTAAGGGCGTGGACGCATGAAAGGATCGAGTGGACTACGAAGGGCTCAGCAGCTATTGATCCGTAGCAGGGTATATAGCGGGCACATGCGAAACAGTCCCGTGTCGCGCCATCCTACATTGTGGGAGTCCATAGTATCAAACTCGCACCGAGGCGGTAAACGCCGTGAGAATTGCCGATGAGCGCCTCTTCACCTTTCCAGACAACGATGTCCGATAAGAAAACCGCGACAGTCGCCTGCCCGTTTTGCAGCACACTCAATCGCGTGGATCTGACGCGCCTTGAACAGCATCCGAAATGCGGCAATTGCGGCAAGCCCATCTTGCTCGACCGGCCCATCGCGATATCCGACGCCACTTTCGATAAAGTCACGACGGATACGACAGTGCCGGTGGTGGTCGATTTCTATGCCGATTGGTGCGGGCCATGCAAGATCATGGCGCCGCTGCTGGATGACGTCGCGCACCGGCGCGCGGGAGAGATGCTCGTGGTGAAGCTCGACACGGATCGGAACCCGCTCACTGGCCAGCGATTCGGAATTCGGGGCATCCCGACGCTGATCGCGTTCCGGAAGGGACAAGAAGTGGGGCGCCGCGTCGGCGCCGTGCCGCTGGCCGAGCTCGAGGCGTTTCTACAGACTATTTAGCCAGTTGCCGCAACACGTACTCCAGAATACCGCCGTGCTTGTAATACTGCAGCTCCTGCGGCGTATCGATGCGGACCAGCGCTTTGAGCTTCGTCACTTTGCCGTCGTCGGCCGTCGCAGTGACGGTCAGCTCCTTGGGCATATCGCTCAGACTGAGGATGTCGTAACGCTCTTTCCCCGTCAGGCCGAGCGTCGCGGGGTTCTGTCCGGGGGCGAACTGCAGCGGCAAGATCCCCATCCCTACCAGGTTCGAGCGGTGGATGCGCTCGAAGCTCTCCGCGATGACGGCGCGCACACCGAGCAGCCGCGGACCCTTGGCAGCCCAGTCGCGCGACGACCCCGAGCCGTACTCCGTCCCGGCCAGCACGATCAGCGGCGTTCCTTCGGCGGCGTATTTGAGCGACGCGTCGAAGATCGTCATCTGCTCGCCGTCGGGGAGGTGCACCGTGAACGGCCCCTCGGTTCCCGGCGCGAGCAGATTCTTGAGCCGCACATTGGCGAACGTGCCGCGCACCATCACTTCGTGGTTGCCGCGCCGCGCCCCGTAGGAATTGAAGTCGATCGGCTGGACGCCGTGACTGACGAGGAATTCGCCTGCGGGACTCGTCTTGCGAATCGATCCGGCCGGCGAGATGTGGTCGGTGGTGATGCTGTCGCCCAGCAGGCACAGCACGCGGGCGCCGCGGATGTCGCGCACGGGCCCCGGCTCGGCGGGCATGCCGTCGAAGTACGGCGCGCGGCGGATGTACGTCGACGTCGGCTCCCACGCGAAGCGGTCGCCTTCGGGCACCGGGAGCCCGCGCCAGCGCTCATCGCCGTCGAATACCTGCGCGTAGCTCTTGCGGAACATCGCCGACTTGATCGAGCGGGCGATGACCTCGGCCACTTCCTTGCTCGAAGGCCAGATGTCGCGCAGGAACACGGGCCCGTCGATGCCGATGCCGAGCGGCTCATTGTGGAAGTCGATATCGATGCGGCCCGCGAGCGCGTACGCCACGACCAGCGGCGGCGAGGCGAGGTAGTTGGCGCGCACTTCCTGCTGAATCCGGCCCTCGAAATTGCGATTCCCCGAGAGCACCGAGCAGACGACGAGGTCGCATTCCGCGATCGCGGTGGACACGGCCTCTGGCAGCGGACCGGAGTTGCCGATGCACGTCGTGCAGCCATAGCCGACGAGGTGAAAGCGCAGCGTTTCGAGCGGCTTCATGAGATCCGCCAACTCGAGATAGTCCGTGACTACTTTGGAGCCGGGGGCGAGGCTCGTCTTGACCCACGGCTTCGAGCGCAGGCCGCGATCGACCGCCTTTTTGGCCATGAGCGCCGCCGCGATCATGACAGAGGGGTTTGATGTGTTGGTGCAGCTCGTGATCGCGGCGATCACGACCGAGCCGTGGTGCAGCACGCACTCGACATCGTCGATCACAAGCGTTGCGGACGACGGCCGGGGCGGTGGGGGGTTGGTTCCGGCCTGCCCGCCTTCGCCCTCCCATCGGCCTACCGGAACGGCGTTCACCGGAGCGGTGGGCTTCATCAGCGTCGGCAACGCCTCGGCAAACTTGCGCGGCACTTCCCGCAGTCCCACGCGGTCCTGCGGCCGGCGCGGCCCGGCCATGCTCGACTCGACGGTCGCCAGGTTCAACTCGAGCGTGTCGCTGTAGACCGGCTCGCTGGCGTCGGGCGTGTGGAAGAGTCCCTGTTCCTTCATGTACGCTTCCACGAGCTTCACCTGCTCCGCGGTCCGGCCCGTGAAGTCGAGATAGCGCAGCGTCTCTTGATCGACGGGGAAGATGCCGATCGTTGCGCCATACTCGGGCGCCATGTTCCCGATCGTGGCACGGTCGGCGAGCGGCAGCGTCGACACGCCGGGCCCGTAGAACTCGACAAACTTTCCGACCACGCCTTTCGCGCGCAGCATCTGCGTGATCGTGAGGACGAGGTCGGTCGCGGTGGCGCCCTCGGTGAGCTTGCCGCTCAACCGGAAGCCGACGACCTGCGGGATGAGCATCGAAACCGGCTGCCCCAGCAACGCCGCTTCCGCTTCGATGCCGCCCACACCCCAGCCGAGCACGCCCAGACCGTTGATCATGGTGGTATGGGAATCGGTGCCGACGAGTGTGTCGGGATACGCCTGCGTGTCGTTCGTGAAAACAACCCGTGCCAGGTACTCCAGGTTGACTTGATGCACGATGCCCGTATCCGGCGGAACCACTTTGAAACCAGTGAACGTCTTCTGCGCCCAGCGCAGCAACGCGTAACGCTCGCGATTGCGCTGGAACTCCAGGTCTGCGTTGACCTGGAACGCGCGCGGCGTCCCGAACTCATCCACGATCACCGAATGGTCGATGACGAGCTCGGCGGGGAGCTGTGGGTTCACGCGCTTGGGGTCGCCGCCCATCTGGATCATCGCATCGCGCATGGCGGCGAGGTCCACGACGGCCGGCACGCCGGTGAAGTCCTGAAGCAGCACGCGCGCCGGCATGAACGTGATTTCTTCGTCCGGCAGCTTGCGCGGGTCCCACCGCGCCAGTTTCTCGATGTCCTCGGTCCGAACCACGCGGCCATCCTCGAGCCGCAGCAGGTTCTCGACCAGGATCTTCAGGGAGTACGGGAGTCGGGCGACTGAAAGGCCGCGGCGCTCCAGCGCGTCGAGGCGGAAGATTTCGTAGCTCCGTCCCCCGACCTTCAGGGTGGCGCGACTGCCGAAACTGTTGGCACTCATTGTGGTAGCACCTTCACGGCGACGACGAAATATTCCGTCTCGCCGAAGCATGTCGTGGGGATACCCTTGTGCTGCTGATAGGACAGCGCGACCCGCCGGCCAAGTGACTGATTGATGTGCTCGGCGATATTGTCGTCGCGTACCGAGAAATAGAATTTCTCGGGATTCGTTCCGGGCATCGACACCATGGCGAGCTCGCCTTCCCACGTTTTGCAGAGCCAGCCGCGCTTCGAGAACTTCTGAACGAATCCGGCCCGTTCACCTTCCGAATAGCTCCACTGGAGTGCGGACCAGGTGTACAGCCCGAAGATCAGGATCGGCGTCAGCAGGATCGCTGCGATGATGAGCTTGCGCCTGCGGGTGAGCTGGAAATTGAACTTGAAATTCACTGGGCGGAATCTACTTCGTACGTTTCCTTGCGATAAGGCGTGAAGCCGCGCGCAAGGTAGTTCGGCAGGGCGTTGGGATGATCGAGCGTGCAGGTGTGCAACCACACGCGGCATGGGCCGAGTGCCCAGGCGTCGCGCACGGCGCTGGATAGCAGGTGCTTGCCGAAGCCGCGCCCGAACTCACCGGCCACGATCCCGAAATACGCGATTTCCACGGAATCGTCCTCCGCGACGCGCCGCAGCTCGTACCACCCCGCCAGTCTCGCCGCGTGCTTGCTGGTGATCCGCATCGCGACGAAGAGTTGAATCGCCGGATTGCCCAGGTGCGCCGCGATTTCCGCGTCCGTCCAATCCCAGCGGTCGCGCCAGTGGAATGCCTCGCCGACGGTTCGATAGCACATCCGGTAGAGCTCCGGCTGCGGCTGCGGCGCGCTGGTAATGGCGATATCTGGGAAATCCCCGAATCCCGCCTTGAACTGTTCGCGGTTATGAAGCTCGAGATAGGTTCGAGTGACTTCCATAGCTAATCTTAGCCCCTTAGCTCTTAGCCCCTTAGCCTCTATTATTGAGTCATGACCTTCAACAAAATGGGCACGCTGCCCCTGCCGCTGGCGCTCCACCTGGCAACGTACACGGTGATCGGCCTGTTCTGCGCCTTTGCGGGCGGACTCAATCTCATCGACCCGACCAAGATCTTCCCCAACGCCGTCATCTTCCTCGGCCTCGCCGGATTCAGCTGGGGCTATGTGTTCGGCATTCTGATGGCGCGGAAAGAAGTGCTCGGTTTGGGACTCGTCGCCAGCATCGGCTACATCGTGGCGGGCATCTGGCAGCTCGGCCCCCATTGGGCGCTGGGCGTCCTGCTCCTCGCGATCGGCGCTTACGGACTGGCTGCGCTCGCCCTTTACCGGCGTCAGATACTCGAAGCGTAAGCCTCAGCCAATGACGTTGTCCCGCACCGGCGCGGCGGGGAGCTCCACCACGAACTTCGCGCCGCCCAGGGTGCTGGAGTCCTCCAGCCAGATTCGCCCGCCCACTTCCGCAACCACACGCTGACAAATCGAGAGGCCGAGACCTGATCCCTCGTCGGGACTCTTGGTCGTGAAAAAGGGATCGAAAATCCGGCTGCGCACGTTGGGTGGCACGCCCGGTCCGGAATCTTCGACAGTGAGCCGCACCCAATCTTTCCGGGCTTCCGTCGCCAGCTCGATCACGGCATTGGGACGCCCGCGCACGGCGTGTTCGGCGTTGGTCACGAGATTGATCACGACTTGCTGCAGCTCCTGGCCAAGCCCCAGTACCGCTTCGGCGCCCTGATCCATGCGCGTGCGCACTTCGATGCTGTCGGCACGGAGCACTCGCTGGCGGATCTCCGCGACGTCACGGACGAGCTCGTTGAGCTGAATCCGTACAGGGGTGGTGTCGGCGCGGCGCGCGAGGCGCAACAGGCTCCGGACGATGCGGGCGGCGCGATCGACCTCGCGCACGATCGCCGCGGCGGCAGTGCTGGCCTCGGCGTCCTGGGTCGAGCGGCCCAGCAGCTCCGCCTCCATACGAATCGCGGCGAGCGGGTTGTTGACCTCGTGTGCCACGCCGCTCGCGATCTCGCCGACCGTGGCGAGCTTCTCGCGCGCAATGAGCTCGCGCTGCGCGCGCAGCTCGTCCGTCCGGTCGTACAGCGCGACCAGGAGGTCCTGCGATCCGAGGCCGCGCAGGTCCGTCACCGTACAATCGCAGATCCGGCGGTCGCCGCCGCCTTGCGTGACCAACACGCGGCCGTGCCACGGCTGGCCTTCCTGACGGCCTGTCAGCATGAGTCGCACGGTCAATCCGCTCGGCGAAAGCCCGAGCTTCTCGAGATGGCGCCCGACGGCCGCCTCTTTCGACTCGAGGCCGAAAACCTGCATCGCCGCTCCGTTGAGCAGCCGCACCGTGCCCGCGGTATCCACCAGCGCCATCGGCAGGGGACTCGCGTCGACCATCGCCCGCGCCCGGTCGGCGGCGGCGCGCGTCGCCGCGACGGCTTCCGAGAGCTCGATGCCGCCGGCGATGTGCGCGGCAACGGCGGATACGTACTGCAGCTCGTGAAGAGTGAAGGGCGGAGAGGCCGGCGCATCCGCCGGCTGGATACGCACCAGTCCGACCGCGCCCACCGGTCCATGCGAGAGCCGAAGGGGGGCGATCAGGGCTGCGCGTACGCCTTCGGCCAGCCGCGTTGCGATCGGGCTCGCATCCTGCTCCGCGCGCAAATCCGCAGTCATCAGCGCTTCACCTGTTCGCACCACACGACCCGTGGCGCTGCTCTCGAGTCCCACGATCAGCCCTTCGAGCTGTGACGCGCCGCCGAGCGCGGGCGAAATGCGCAGGTTCTCGCCGTCCGGCTGCTTCAAGGCGACGAAGGCACCCTGGGCGTCGACCAGCTCCATGAGACTCTGCAGCGTATAGCGCAGGAGCAGCTGCGTCTCCGGGGCGGCGAGCAACCAGCGCGCGAGCTCCACGACGAAGCTGCCGAGCCGCCGCTCGCGCTCCAGCGCGGCACGCCGTCCGACCATGACCGCGAGGCGGGAAGAGAACTCGATCGCCGCTTCGAGCTCCGATGCCGGGAGCGCCGGTGGCGCGCCCGCGAGCGTCGCTTCGACGCGCCGTCCCTCGGGATCGTGCCACCCCGCATTCAGACTGCGGCCGGAGCGGTCGTCGGTGCCCGCGGCGACCGATCCGGCTTCGTTGACTCCCTGGTAGCTAATCGACAGCCGGGCGCCGCCGGCCCAGCCGCTCAAGATTCCCGCGGCCGCCTGCCAGAAGTCTGCCGAGCGTTTCGCATCACTCGCTTCGCGGAGTAGCGCCTGCAAGGCGTCTCGCATGCGGCCTCGAATATATCGGATCGGGAACCGCGTGGCGTTCTCGGGACATGACCACACATCTCAATCTGGTGAACGGGGAGCCCGCCAGTCCGCTGCAGTCGCCGCTCCCCACCACGCCTTCCGCCGACACCGAATTGCTGGACGCGTATTCGCGTACCGTGAGCGGCGTAGTGGAGCATGTCGCTCCGGCGGTCGTTAGTGTCGAAGTGCAGCATCGGCGTCGCAGCACGTCCCCACGCGAGTCGCAAGGTGCCGGATCGGGATTCGTCTTCACGCCCGACGGATTCATCCTTACCAACAGCCATGTCGCGCACGGCGCTACCAGGACGGACGTGGCATTTGCCGATGGCCGGCGCCTCCGCGCCGAGCTTGTCGGCGATGATCCTGACACCGACCTCGCGGTGCTGCGTGTCGACGCTTCGTCTCAGGTCACCGCGCCGCTGGGGGATTCGGCGGCGCTACGCGTGGGCCAGATCGTCATCGCGATCGGAAATCCGCTCGGATTTCAGAGCACCGTGACGGCCGGAGTGGTGAGCGCTCTGGGCCGCTCCTTCCGGTCGGTTTCGGGGCGCTTGATCGACAACGTCATTCAGACCGATGCGGCGCTGAATCCTGGCAACTCTGGCGGGCCGCTGCTCGATTCGCGCGGGACCGTCGTCGGCGTCAACACAGCCGTGATTCTGCCCGCGCAGGGGATCTGCTTTGCCGTCGCGGTGAATACCGTCAAGCTCGTCGTGGGACAGCTCATCGCGTTTGGGCACGTTCGCCGCGCGCGCATCGGCGTTGGGGGACAGAACGTTTCGTTACCGCGTCTTGCGGTGCGCGCGCATCGGTTGATCCAGCCGAGTGGTGTGCTCATCACCACGATCGAGCCGGGCAGTCCAGCGGCGCGCGCGGGTCTGCAACCCGGTGACATCATCGTGGCGTTCGATGGACAACCGGTTCACGGCATCGACGACCTGCACCGCCTGCTCACGGGCGACCGGATCGGTACTGCCACCACCGTTGCTGCCGTGCGCAAAGCGGAACGTTTGGAGCTGCCGATTACGGCTGCCGAAACGGCGAAACCGTAGCTGTGACGTGCTCGTGACAGCGCGGGTGTTGCTCGAGCGGGGCAGCGTAACTACTATTCGTGCCATGACTTTCTGCGCCTGCAATCCTAAGATGCTCCTCCACACCGGGAACCCAACCGGGGAGGCGGGCGCTAGCTGAGGCGATGCAGAGATTCGCAACGCTACAGAACGGCCCGCTCTTCGATGGAGCGGGCTTTTTTGTGCGCGTAACACAACCAAGGGAGAGTTGGATGAAGAAGCATTACCTATTGGCGAGTGACTTCGATCAGACGTTGAGCTTTAACGACTCCGGCATCGTGCTGAGCGAGATGCTGGGGATCACGAGCTTTCGTGAGAAAGTGGCGGCACTCTCGAATCTCAATCTCGTGCAGCAAGGCGCCGAGCTGGCGTATCTGCTCGCGAATGACCCGGAGTACGCCCGAGTCACTCGTAATGATCTCCTCAAGGTCGGCCGCCAGGTCCGGCTCAAACGGAACGTAGAGCTTCTCACCCGGATGCTCGCGCAGGGGATCGACGGCAACCGCTTCGACTTCTACGTGATCTCGGCGGCGCCTCAGGAAGTCGTGCTGTCGGCGCTCGAGGGGATCGTTCCGGCCGATCATGTCGTGGGCACGCGGTTCGAGTTCCAGCCCGGCGACGGCAAGATCGGGACGCTGCTGGGCGTCGCGGCCGGCTACGGCAAGGTCGCCGCGGTGGAAGCAATCCGCGCGCGCCACGTTGTGCCTCGCGATCAGGTCGTTTACGTCGGCGACGGGCAGTCGGACATTCCCGTCATGCTGCACGTCAACCGCGGCGAAGGTTTTACCATCGCCGCGTCGGAAGCGCGCGAAATCGCCCAGATTGCCAAGCGCACAGTCATCAGCGATGACGCGTTGTCGGTGCTCGTGCCGATTCTCGAAGAGATCGCCGGGTTCGGCCCGAGCCAGATTCGCGCGCTATTCGAGGACCAGGGGCTTGTGATTCAGGAGTGGGACCGCGTGCGCACCGACTGGTTGACGATTCGGGACGGCGCGGGGGACGGTGTCATCCGCCTGGATGCGGTAGCCGGCGCCTAGGCGCGAATCGCTCCCAGGAATTGGGCGGGGCTGGGGGTATAGCCGGGGAAGACCGTTCCCAAGTCGGTCGCTCCCAGGTGGCGCGCCAGGATCTCACCGAAGAGGTCGCGGAAGTCGGTCGTGACCGCGACGTCGCGCCCTTCAAAGCGCTGTTCGACTGAGAGGCCGGGCCAGCGGCCCAGCACGCGCCCACCGTTCACCGGCCCACCGAGTGCCAGCATGGCGGTCGCGTGGCCGTGATCGGTGCCGCTGTTGCCGTTCTCGCGGATTGTCCGGCCGAACTCGGACATCGTGAGCACCACGACGTTGCGCATGCGCTCGCCCAGATCATGGTTGAACGCCGCGAGCGCCAGGCCCAGCTCGCGGAGCCGAGCGGAGAGTTGGCCTTCACTCGAGCCCTGGTTCACGTGCGTGTCCCAGCCGCTGCAGTCCGCGAACGCGATCTCCAGCCCTACGTCCGCTTTGATGAGCTGTGCGATTTGGAGCAGCGTCTTGCCTAACCGCCCCTGCGGATACTCGACGCCGGCCGCGGGACGGTACTGCGACGGATCCGCGCGCTTCAGCATTTGGACGGCCTCGAATCCCTCGCGCGACGACGACGCCAACAAGCCGGTCCCTGCGCCGTCGTACAGCTCCTCGAACGCGCGCGTCAGCCGGTCGCGCGCGGCCTCTTGCGGAACGCGCAGGCCAAACGCCTGCAGATCGTCGATAGCGAGCGACGGCGCGCTGCCGGCGAGAATGCGCGGCAGCTGCGGCCCGAATGCGACCGCTCGGAATGGCGTGTCCTCGTGCTCGCGGTCGTGCTGGCAATAGCGATTCATCCAGCCGTCCCCCGTGCTCTTCACACCGGGGGTGCCGCTTTCCATGTAGTCCTGCGCGTCGAAGTGACTGCGGGTACCGTCCGGCGAGCCGATCGCGTGAATCGCGGCGAGGCTCTTGTTGTCCCAGAGCTCTTTGAGGGGCGCGAGGCTCGGATGCAGGCCGAAGTGGCCGTCGAGATCCACGACATCGGCGGCAGGAACCGCGATGCGCGGGCGCTCCTGGTAATACGCCGGCTCGCCATGCGGGACGATCATGTTCAGTCCGTCGACGGCGCCGCGCTGGAATAAACAGACCAGAATCGAATGGGCCGATGGGCCGCCGGGCCGACGGGCCGCAAATGCGGCGCGCGCGAGGAAGAGCGGATCCATACCCAGACTGACTAAAGTCAGACCACCGGCCTTCACGAAGACGCGTCGGGAAATGGTCATTGTTTTTGGAAGTCAGGGCCGCCGAGAGCGAGGCCGACGGCGAGCGCCCGTGCTTGAACTGGATCGGTAACGTCGGTCAGCTGCTCCAGAATCACGCTCTTGGTATGCGCGGACATGGTACCGGCCAGCAACTGCTGGTCGATCATATCGACGAGCTGGGTGTGATCCGCGTTGGCCGGGATGCTCGAACAATCCTTGGCGATTCCCATGGCGGCGTTCATTCGCGCCAGGAGCGCACCGCTATTCACCCAATGCGCCTCAGTTTCCGCGTAGCCCGTGGGCGCCGGCTGCTGATAGAGTGGCTCACCGAGGCGGGCGACGAGCTGGGCGAGCCGCGGGGTGTCGTCGGGCTCGACGCCGGTAGCGCGCACCGCACTCACGACGAATTCGAATGGCGTCTTGACCTTGGAGCGGACCGCCTGCGCCGACCAGAAATCGGGGGACGTGAAGATGGCGCGCAGCACGGCGCGAATGTCGCCGCCGGTCTTCTGCCAGGCGGCGACCGCGGCATCGATACACCCATCCGGCGGGTCATCGGCGACGAAGCGTGCGCAGAGCTTCGCACTGACGTGATGCATCGTGGCGTGCTCGCTCGCGAGAGACTTGAGCAAGCGGATGCCTTCATCCTTGCCGTCATCCTTGAAGGTGAGCCCAAAGACGTGCTTCTCGCCGCGATCGTGAGCCCAGTCGCGGAAGACGAACCCTGAACCGCGTTCCGGAGGCTCGATGCTCCAACCGGTGAAGATGCGCGCGACTTCGATGATGTCCTGCTGGGTGTAACCACCGTCGACGCCAAGGGTATGGAGCTCGAGCAGCTCGCGCGCATAGTTCTCATTGATTCCGGTGGGCCGGCGCTGCCGCCGCTGTTCAGGCATCTCGTTCATGCCAAACCGTCGCCGCAAGGAGAACAAAGAACGGCGCTGCTGCGGGGGGACGGAACCCGGTGCCACGCTCTGCGCATTATCGAGATAAAACAGCATCGCGGGACTTTCGGCGGTCGCAATGACCAGATCCTCGAAGCGACCGAGTGCCCGCGGCCGGATTGTTTCCTCTATATAGGAAGGCAGCAAGAAGCGATCGGCGCCTTTGCCGACGAACACGTTGAAATGATTCGTCCAGAAGTCGACCATCACCTCACGTAGCTGCCGCTCCGACAGCGCGGCTCGCACGATCGCGAGCTGCTGCAGCTCGCCGCCCAGCTCCCGGAACTCCTGCATCGGGCGGGCATCGCGCATGCGCGTCGAGTCGCCGGTTGCGGCGGCCTCGCGCTGCAGACGCTGGCGCTCGCGAGTCGCATCGCGATACCGGCCGGCAAGATCGGCGCGATTGTAATCGAGGATCTTGAACTCGCGCTCGCGCTCCGCGACGTGCGAGTCATCGACGTGATCGGCGTCGAGCTGGCGTTCGATCCAGCGCATCACGCCGAAGCGCGCCACGCTATCGGCCTCGCCCGGACGCGCGCCGTACGCCAGTCGATTCAAGGCATGAAACGCCGAATCGCGCGGCGTCGGGATCGGGCCGGGCGCCTGCGAAGTCAACAAACACAGCGTTGCAATCAGGGATAGCGGCATGCGTCTGGTCTGACGTCTTGGTCTGAGCGAAGTTAACGCCATGGGCAAACGGCGTCTGTATCGCGCGGCACGCGCCGCCCAGGGCGCCAGTCCCGACGTACCACCGACCTGGGGTGAACGGCTCGCCGCGCTCAAGCACGTGCCGCCGCTCGTTCGCCTGGTGTTTCAAACGCACCGCGGCTACACCCTGGCCATCCTGGTGCTGCGGGCGATCCGGTCCCTCATTCCCGTCGCCGTTCTGTGGATCGGCAAGCTCATCATCGATGGGGTCATCGCGGGCGTTGCCACGGTTCGCGCCGGCGGTACGCCCGATTGGTGGCATCTCGCCGGCCTCGTCGGGCTCGAGCTCGGCATCGCCGTGGTGGGCGAAGGGCTCGCGCGGCTCTCGTCCCTGCTCGAGAGCCTGCTCGGCGATCTGTTCGCCAACCGGCTGAGCGTCCGCCTCATGCAGCATGCCGCTACGCTCGATCTCGCCCAGTTCGAGGACCCCGAGATCTACGATCACCTCGAGCGCGCCCGCCGCCAGACCGTCGGTCGCATCGGCCTGTTCACGCTGTTGCTGGGGACCGCGCAGGATCTCATCACCCTGATCGCGCTCGCGAGCGTCCTGCTCGTGCAGCTGCCGTGGCCCTTGCTCCTCTTGACCGT
>Ga0193755_1000199_pt1 | contig 16830 bp, 26 predicted proteins | sample H1a2metaG_FD_144921 | JGI IMG/M metagenome (GOLD analysis project Ga0193755, IMG submission 144921) | Soil microbial communities from a riparian zone of the East river system, Colorado, United States - H1a2 | ecosystem: Environmental > Terrestrial > Soil > Riparian zone | place: USA: East River...
AAGGCGAAATTTAAAAATCCCGGTCCCGCGATTTCCTTGCGTGCGAGAATCCCGTCTGGATCTTCGATGTTTTTGAGAATCGTCTCGGCTATCGCCCGCGGTGGCTTTTTCACACTCTTCGCCCACAGCATGGCGACGTTCGTCGCCAGGTCGCCGAACTCGCGTTGCTTCGGCGGCTCAAGAAGCAAAGGGGGGAGTTCCGATGAATTCAGCTCTCCCCCCTTCGCCGTTTTCTCTATGGCTCCGGTTAGAAGCTCCCTAAGGTGACTTCGCATTTCTTCCTAAAATCAATCTCTTCTGCTCCGGGCGCGTTGACGCTCCGAGACCAGCAGTTTCACGGGCGACTTTCGGGGAATTACCGCTATTTCAACAATTTAACGTAATGATTTCGCATGCGCAAACCCACGAGGCAGACGCTCCACACCAAACCCGCAATGGGACCACTAGTCGTGCCATTCATTTCTTGACCTCAGTCCCTCGGGTTGAACCGACGGTGGCTCAAACATTCCACCGTAAAACACTGGTCCAACGACGGGAAAGAGTAGGATCAATATCCATACCATCTTCCGGATCTTTGACGCGCGACCACGCCAGAGGTTCACCACGCACCAGAGAGCAATCGCTTCCGACGCTGCGGCGATAACGACAAGTAAAGTCATCCTTCTTTCGTCGGCCTCAGGATGAATAGTCCACTACGGGCGCGCCGTTCTTCGCTGTACGAGCCATTGACTTTTTGTTTCGCGCTGGCGGGAATATCGGACTGAGTCAGTCTCATTGCGATGAAGGATTGTCAACGCGCAATGGGAAAAGCTGTTAGCCAATCCTTGATCAAATCGGCTATCGCAAGGACAAAAACTTCGCGGGAACAATCTCAACAAGATACAATGGACCCGAGGCGAAGAATCGAATCCCTTCGCCATGCGCCGACTGCGCGTCCACGATGAGAATGGCCGGCGAGGGATCATGCCGCCGAGCAACTGACTCGGCTTCCTCGGCGGAGACACTCAAGTGAACGTATTGCCGATCGCGGGGCTTGAGACCGTTGCGCAGCATCGACTCCGCCAGATCACGCGCCGCGCCATAGTAAAGTTGGTCCGGCGGCTGCGCCGTCTCCTCGCCGAGCTCGACGGGGAACGAATGGCCGTAGGTGGCGCGAACCCTATCATCTTGCAGTTCGAATCGCTGTTTTTTTGAGTCGGTGACGACGGCGCGGATGTCATCCTCGGTGACGTCATCGAAGCGCTCTTGCAGCAGGTCAACGACGTCGCGCCAATCCGCGAAACCGCGTTTGTCGAACACCAACGGATACTCCTTGGGCCGATGGCGCAAGAGATAGGTGAGAAAACGGGAAATGCGTTCCTGCGGCAGTCCTGCCATAGAGTCAAACCCCTCGCTTCTGGCCGGTGATCACGTCATACACGTTGCAGGCGATGCCGGTGGCTTCGTAACCGTCCATCCCGGTCGCCTGGGCGATCGAAAACATTTGATACGCCAGCGCGACAAAAGGCATCGGCACTTCCATCTCACGTGCCATATCGAGGCCAAAACCGACGTCCTTGGGCATCCACGATTTGCGCGGTTTATATTTGCGGCTGACGACGATTTCCATGATGCGGTCGATGGCGACGGAATCCTGCTGCGAGTTTTTCAGGATCGTGCGGAAAGTATCTTCGGTCAGCCCGCCTTTTTTAAGCCAGGAGCAAATTTCCGCCAAGGTTAAATGGGTCACCGCGGCGAACATGGCCATGGCATTTTTCACCAGCTTAGCGTTGCCTAGCTCACCGACGTAGAGCACTTTGTTTCCCATGGCTTTGAACACGGCCTGATGCTCGTCGAAGACCGCTTTCGATCCTGAAAGCCAGAGGGACAACGTCCCGGCCGCCGCCGCTTCTTCAACTCCGCCCGCCGAGCCATCGACAACGGTCCAGCCCTTTTTTGAAAGCTCGGCATTGACGCCGATGATGGTCTTCTTGTCGATGCTGCTGAAATCGATCCAGAGCTTTGCGCCGCTCATCGCCTCGTGCAAACCGCCCGCGCCAAGAGCAACGGCGCGGACCGCGTCATTGTACGGCAACATCGAGAGAACGATTTCACAGGACTCAGCTACGGTTTTCGGCGAGTCTTTGAAAACTGCGCCCTGACTTTCGAGCCCCTTTGACTGCTCGCGGCGCAAATCATTGACGACCAATTTGTTTCCTGCCTTGACCAAGTTGGCCGCCATGCCACTACCCATGCCACCCGTTCCGATGAATCCTAGTGTTTTCATTTTGCCTCCTATTGCTGAACCGGAAAATTGACTTCGGTCAATCGACGAGGCGCACTCCCGCCGGCCAAAAAACTAAAACGATCGTCTCGCCGATCGCCCGCGGCGTGTGTACCGAGTGCGGATCCAAGAACACAATATCGCCCTTTTCGTACTCGCCTGTCTCGTCAATAATCGTGCCTCTGAGCACTAGATAGAACTCGCCGCCGATATGCTCGTGCTTTACGAACGCGTCAGGCGAAGCATCGGCGGCGATCCGGTAAAGCACCAACTCGCGCTGCCCTTCGCGCGCGAGGCGCGACATTGAAAGACCATTGCCGAAGTCGCGCCACTGCTGTCGAGCGAGAGCATCAGCGTGCAAATCGATGGTCAACAAGTCATTGAGCGACCGGCGCAACATGGCTTCACCTCGCTAATTCACCGGGCTTAATTATCACGACTATGCGCCGAACAAAAGTGCGCACAGACGCCAGCTATGTCTCCGATTGACATATTCTTCAGGGACTATTGTGACCATCGCTGCAACCGCGTCTTCGAAAAATCGGAGAGGCTTTGAAGCCGTTTGCGAAGCGACTACTTTCGCACGCGGATTACTTAGGGGCGGACGCGGCTGGAGACGCTTGCGGCAAAACCGGCAGCGGCACCGGATTTTTCACCGGCGGCAAGCTTTTGAGATAGGCCCAGATAGCCTTTAGATCAGCGTCGGTTAGATCCTTCATACTGAACCAGGGCATCGGGGCAGAATGTCGCGGCCGTTCGGCTAGCGCTGATGCTTGCCGGTTCGGCCATTTTTATGAACATTTCCTCCATCCATTCGCCATTTCCGGTGTTCTTGTCCGGGGTCAAATTGAGCGCAAAACTGAATCCCCACGGGCCCGCCCACACCGTGAGCGATGCGTTTGTCGCCGCCACAACACCCTTTGCTTGCACATCCTCAGGCGACCATGAGGGCGCTCCCATACTTTCCGGATGGCCGGAAAGCAGTTTCGACGTATCAGGGCGCCGGCGCGCCATTCGGACCCGGGATCTTTGGCGTATGGCAGTCGTTACAGCATTTCGTTTTACGATTGGAACTGCGACGACGATGCGGGTGATGATTTTGATGTTCGTGACTGCCGACGAACTCTAATGCTGCTCCGGCACCCAAACAATCAAAAGTTCGCTTCAGAGTCAGCGCATTTGAATGCCTTCTTTCGGCATTCGTGAGAGATGTTCTCGTCTTGTTCAGTTCGAACCAGCCCCAAATCCTCAGCAAAAATTGAAACAGCCCGCCGGATCGTTTTTAGATCGTCGGCGGGCTGTCGAATAAGCCTCTATCGATCAAGTTCTATGCCGCTGCCTCTTGCGGCGGCTGTGCCTGCCTGCGGCGCGCCCGGCGGCTTTTCTTGGCGCCGCCCTTGGACGCTTGTTTTTCGCTCTCCGCGCCGACGAGCTCGATCACGGACATCTGCGCCGCGTCGCCGCGCCGGATGCCGATCTTGATGATCCGCGTATAGCCGCCAGGGCGATCCTTGAAACGCGGCCCGATCGTATCGAACAACTTTCGCACCACCGCTTTATCCTGAACGACGCTCAATGCCTGGCGGCGCGCATGCAAGCTTCCCTGCTTGCCGAGAGTAATCACACGGTCGACCCAGCGGCGCAGTTCCTTGGCTTTCGGATCCGTGGTTCGGATCTTCTCGTCGCGCAACAGCGACGTGATGAGGTTTCGCATCAATGCCCAGCGATGAGCGGAGTTGCGGCTGAGTTGTCTCCCCGACTTCAGATGGCGCATGGCTTAGACCGGCTCCTTCTCCGCGGCGCGCTTGCGCGCGTCTATCTCTTCGCGGGACGGGAAATGCTCGATTTTCATGCCCAGTTCGAGCCCCATTTCCTTGAGAATTTCCTTGATCTCGTTGAGCGATTTGTGGCCGAAGTTCTTAGTCCGAAGCATCTCCTGCTCGGTCTTTTGCACCAACTCGCCGATATATTTGATGTCAGCGTTTTGCAGGCAATTTTGCGAGCGCACCGAAAACTCAAGTTCGTCCACGCTACGGAACAAATTTTCATTCAACGGGATTGCCGGACCGTCATCCTTCTTCTCGGCGCGCGGTTCTTCTTGAAAATTGACAAAAATGCTGACTTGGTCTTGGAGAATCTTGGCGGCGTAAGCCATCGCGTCATCCGGCTTTACGCTGCCATCGGTGTGAACCTCAAACACCACACGATCATAATCCGTGCGCTGCGCGACGCGCGCGTTAGTCACGGTAAAATTCACCTTTTGAATCGGTGAGAAAACCGCGTCGATAAAAATCGTATCCACGGGCGCGCCTTCTTCTTTGTTCCGTTCCGCGGGAACGTAACCGCGGCCCAGCTTAACCAGCAGCTCCATTTCAAGTTTGGCGTCGCGCGACAACGTGGCGATTTTATGCTCGGGATTTAAGATCTCGACACTGGGTGGCGCCACCATATCTTTGGCGTAAACGACGCCCGGTCCCTTGGCATCGATGCGCAGAGTTTGTTGTTCGCTTTCGTTGAGCCGCAATCTAATTTCCTTCAGGTTCAATATGATATCGGCGACATCTTCGGTGACGCCGGCGACTGTCGAGAACTCGTGCAAGATGCCTTTGATGCGTACGGCGACAATCGCCGCGCCCATCAGTGAAGAAAGCATAATGCGCCGCAGAGAATTGCCAATGGTCTGACCGAAGCCACGTTCGAACGGCTCGGCGTAGAACTTGCCGTAGGTTGAGGTCAGAGTTTTCTCTTCCAGCTCCAATTGTTTGGGCTTGATTAGATCCGTCCAATGTTTATACATTGTCGACATAGCGTCTCCCAAGTTCGATCTCACTTCGAATACAATTCGACGATTAGTTTTTCATTGATGGGCATCGTGACATCGCCTCGCGTCGGCAATATTTTGATTCTGCCGCTGCAAGCCTCGCGATCGACCTCGGCCCAGTCGGGAACACCGCGCCGCTGGGCGCCTTCCATGGCCGACTGCACGCGCACCAGTTGGCGGCTCGGCTCTTTCACGGAAACCACGTCGCCCGCTCGAACGGTGTACGATGGAATGTTGACCTTTTTGCCGTTAATGAGTAAGTGCCCGTGTCGAACCATGGTTCGAGCCTCGGCACGCGAGCTGGCAAAGCCAAGCCGGTACGTGACGTTGTCGAGCCGGCGTTCCAGCAGAATCAGCAAAGTCTCACCGGTGATGCCTTTGGTGCGCGAGGCCTCGGCGAAAGTGCGGCGAAATTGTTTTTCGAGCAAGCCGTACATCCGCTTCACTTTTTGCTTCTCGCGCAGCTGAATACTGTATTCAGAAAACTTTGGTCGGCCTTGGCCATGCTGTCCCGGAGGATAGTTTCGTCGTTCGATGGCGCACTTGTCCGTATAGCACCGCTCTCCCTTGAGAAAGAGCTTCATATTTTCGCGCCTGCAAAGCCGGCACACAGAGTCGGTATATCTAGCCAATCCGTATTCCTCCTCTAATCGTCAAACCCGTCGTCGTTTTGGCGGACGACACCCATTATGCGGGATCGGCGTAACGTCTTTGATCAAGCTGATGTTGATCCCCGCTGACTGGAGGGCGCGCAGCGCCGATTCTCGCCCGGCCCCCGGACCCCGGACAAAGATTTGCACGCTTCGTAAGCCGTGATCCATGGCTTTTTTCGCCGCGCTGTCGGCCGCTTGCTGGGCTGCGAAGGGCGTTCCTTTGCGCGATCCCTTGAAGCCCATCGCCCCCGCGCTCGACCAGGAAATGACGTTGCCTTGGTAATCCGTGATCGTGACGATGGTGTTGTTAAACGTAGAGTGAATATGCACCACGCCTTCGGCGATGTTTTTTCGCCCCCGTTTTTTCCGCGCCGCGCGCTCGCTCGCTTTTTGGTCCGCCTGTCCTTCAGTTTTCTTTTCGTCCGTGGCGTCCGCCATAATCAGCTCCTATTAACTTAACCTTTAGAGGGTGCCGTTTTTTTGCCCGCGACCGTCTTGCGCGGCCCCTTACGGGTGCGCGCATTCGTATGGGTGCGCTGGCCGTGCACCGGCAAATTTTTACGATGACGCTGGCCACGATAAGACCCCATATCAAGGTGGCGTTTGATATTTGCGGTGACCTCGCGCCGAAGGTCTCCTTCGACCTTGTAACCCTGTTCGAGGACTTGGCGAATCTTCGCCACGTCATCATCGCTGAGATCGTCGCTCTTCAGATCCAATGAAATGCCGGCCTTTGTTAGAATCTCTCGCGACGAGCTTCGCCCGATGCCGTAAACATACGTCAACGCGATTTCCATTCTCTTGCTCTTCGGTAGATCTACACCCGCGACACGCGCCATATCCTCACTCCCTTCGGAATTTCAATCGTTTCAAGCTTGCGTATCAATACAAACGTCAGTTATGATTAGCCTTGACGTTGTTTATGCTTGGTATTCTCGCACTGGATTCGTACCACGCCCTTGCGACGAATCACTTTGCATTTACTGCAAATTTTCTTAACCGATGCCCTGACCTTCACGATTTCTCCTATGATTTAACGTTCTCGGAAAATGATCCTTCCCCGCGCCAAGTCATAGGGAGAAAGCTCGATCTTCACTTTGTCTCCGGGGAGTATTTTGATGTAGTGCATACGCATCTTGCCGGAAATATGAGCCAACACCTTATGGCCATTGTCTAACTCTACCCGAAACATCGCGTTGGGCAGTGTTTCCAAAACCGTTCCTGTGACTTCAATGGCATCTTCTTTTGGCATAGGGAACTTTACTACGGCGCTTTTCCTTGCGGCTAAAGTTGACTCAAAATATACGGGCCGTTTTTTGTTATCGCTACCGAATGCTCGAAGTGGGCCGCCAACCTACCATCTTTCGTTACCGCGGTCCAACCGTCCTCTTTTATTTCAACTTCGTAGCTTCCGGCGTTCACCATCGGTTCGATCGCCAGGACCATGCCCTCTTTTAGACGCAGGCCGCGGTCGGGTTCACCGTAATTTGGCACCGGCGGTTCCTCGTGCAATTTCTTGCCGATCCCGTGCCCAACGAAAGCTCGCACCACCGAATCGCTTGCCGTCGACAAGTTCCTCAATTCCCCTGTACAACGATTGTTCCGTGACATCCATGAGCCGCTGCGCTTCCTCGCTCACCTTGCCAACCCCGACAGTAATCGCCGAGTCACCGTAGAAACCTTCGTAGATGACTCCGTAATCTAGACCGATAATATCGCCTTCGCGAAGCGCTCGGTTCGAGGGAATCCCGTGAACAATTTCATCATTGACCGAGGCGCACAAACAACGGGGATAAATCCGACCCGCCACGTTATATCCTTTAAAGGCGGGAATCGCGTTTTTTTTTAACGTGAATTCCTCGGCAATGGCGTCCAACTCCAAGGTCGTCACACCGGGGGCAACACGTTTCTTTAGCTCCTGTAGGACTTCCGCAACGATGACGTTGGCTCGTCTCATGATCTCGATTTCTCGAGCCGACTTGAGCGAAATCACGTCGCTACACCCCTAAGGCCTGGATGATCCGCGCGCGGATCTCGTCAACGTCCCCGACTCCGTCGATTTCCCGCAACAAGCCTTGCCCCCGATAATAATCGACCAAAGGAGCAGTTTGATCTTCGTAGACCTTGAGCCGGTTTGCGATCGTCTCCTCGCGGTCATCGTCGCGCTGATAAAGCGCGCCGCCGCAGCGGTCGCACACGCCCTCTTTCTTGGGAGGTGTGAAAACCACGTGGGAGAGAGCCCCGCAATTGCGACAAGTCCGGCGGCCAGCGAGTCTTTCAATTATGACGTTATGGGGTACCCGGACCGACAAAACGGCACTGAGGCGGATCCCTCTTTGATTGAGAATCGCATTGAGGCTCGTCGCTTGAGGGATCGTTCTCGGAAATCCGTCTAGGATAAATCCCTTTTCGCAATCCTTCTCTTTTAACCGCTCCGCGACTAAGTTGACGATCACGCCGTCCGGCACCAAAGCGCCGCGATTGATGTATTCCGACGCCTCCCTGCCCAACGGCGTCCGTTCCGCCACGGCCTTGCGCAAGATATCACCGGTCGAAATTTGGCAGGCGGAAAATTTTTCCTCGAGCAGTTTTGCCTGAGTTCCCTTCCCTGCGCCCGGCGGACCCAGCAATACGACGCGCGCTTCTGCAGCCACGCTTAGCCCCTTCTTCCGCGCAACCGCCCCCGCTTCATAAATCCTTCATAATTGCGGGTGATCAAATGAGTTTCCATTTGCGCCACGGTATCCAACGCCACACCAACGACGATCAACAGCGCCGTGCCGCCGAAATAGAAAGGCACATTAAACTGCCGGACCAATATGGTCGGCAGAAGTGAAACGATACACAGATAAATCGCGCCGCTCAACGTGATCCGTGACAGCACTCGCTCAATGTATTCGGCGGTCTTTTGTCCGGGCCGAATGCCGGGAATATATCCCCCCGCCTTTTTCATATTCTCCGCGACGTCGCTCGGATTGAACACCACGGCCGTGTAAAAGAAAGCAAAAAAGATGATCAGAATAATGTAGACCAAATCATGCAGCCAAGTGCCTGGCGCCAGCGCCCCGGAAGCCGTTTGTACCCACGGGTGATTGGCAAATTGCGCTAAGGTCGCCGGGAAAATCAGGATCGACGACGCAAAAATCGGCGGTATCACGTTAGCGGTGTTGATCTTCAGAGGCAGGTGCGAAGTCATGCCGCCGTACATTTTGCGGCCCACAACGCGCTTCGCATATTGCACCGGTATGCGCCGTTGACCCCGTTCCACAAAAATAATCGCGCCGACGACAAGCACGCTGAGAGCGAGAATCAGCAAAGCCACCAAGGGTCCTAATTCCCCTTCACGCATGAACTGCAAAGTCGTAGTGACCGCCGATGGCAACCGTGCGACGATGCCGGCAAAGATGATCAACGAGATGCCGTTGCCAATTCCGCGTTCGGTGATCTGTTCTCCGAGCCACATGATAAAAGCTGTCCCCGAGGTCAAAGTGATCACGGTCATCAATCGGAATCCCCAGCCGGGAGTCAACACCAAACTATGGCCCCCTGAAATCTGCGTGCCTTCCAACCCTACGCTGATCATAATCCCCTGAATGATCGACAACACCACGGTGCCGTAACGAGTGTATTGGGTGATCTTGCGCCGCCCGATTTCGCCTTCCTTAGACAGTCTTTCCAAGTAGGGAAAAACCACGGTCAGGAGCTGCAAAATAATCGACGCGCTGATATAGGGCATGATGCCCAGCGAAAATACCGAAAACTGCTCCAGCGCACCGCCGGAAAACAGATTGAGGAAACCGAACAGAGTATTTTTTTGCTGATCGAAGAAGGCCGCCATGGCCTGGCGGTCAATCCCCGGCGTCGGCACATGCACGCCTAGGCGATACACCGCCAGCATGCCCAACGTGAATAACAGGCGGCGGCGCAGCTCGGGAATGCGCGAGGCGTTTTGAAACCCGCTAAGCATGAAGTGTAATTAACTCCGCTTTCCCGCCAGCAGCCTCGATCTTCTGTTTCGCCGTTGCGGAAAAGCCATGGGCTCGCACAGTCAGGGCCTTTGAGAGAGAGCCTTCGCCGAGAATTTTTACGCGCCTATTCTTGCCGCCAATCAAACCATGCTGGGCCAAGTTTTCCGGAGTGATTTCGCCGCCGCCAGCGAGCGATTCCAGCTGGTTAAGATTAACCACCGCCATTTGCACGCGGAAAATATTGTGGAAACCCCGCTTCGGCAAGCGGCGCTGCAACGGCATCTGGCCGCCTTCGAATCCCGGCTGGACATTGCCACCCGAGCGCGCGCCCTGGCCCTTGTGCCCGCGACACGAGGTCTTGCCGTGCCCGGAGCCGTCGCCGCGTCCCACGCGTTTGCGTTTCTTGTTCGAGCCGGGCGCCGGCTTTAAATCTTTAAGTCTCATCATCAACGAATCTCCGCTAGTACTTTGCCGCGCCGGTCGGCAATCTCCTCCGGAGCGCGCAGTTCGCGCAAGGCTTCGATCGTGGCCTTGACCATGTTATGCGGGTTGTTGGAGCCGATGCATTTCGTCAATACGTTTTGAATCCCGGATGCTTCCACGACTGCGCGAACGCCGCCGCCGGCAATCACGCCGGTGCCGTCCGACGCCGGCTTGAGAATCACATATCCCGCGCCGTATCGACCGGTCACTTCGAAGGGAATCGTGCCGTCCATAACCGGTACTCGTATCAGATTCTTCTTCGCTTGCTCTAAGCCTTTGCGGATCGCCTCCGGCACTTCATTCGCCTTGCCCATGCCGTAGCCGACCAGCGAGCGGCTGTCGCCGACAACGACGAGAGCGCTGAAACTAAACCGGCGCCCGCCCTTGACCACTTTGGCTACCCGGCTGATGTGAACTACTTTTTCCTTGAGCTCTAAGCCTTGCGCATCAATCCGTTCCAAAGGCACCTCTCGTTTCGCGACGTCATGTCAAAATTCCAATCCGCCTTCACGGGCGCCATCGGCCAAGGCTTTTACGCGCCCGTGGAAAAGAAAACCATTGCGGTCGAATATGACTTTGCTGATATTTTTTTGCTTGCAGACTTTCGCCAGCGCGAGCCCGACCTGCTTGGCTACTTCGACGCCTTTGCTCTTCTCAGCGGAGTCCGCGAGCTCGCCCGCAAGCGTAGATACCGCCGCCAAAGTTTTCCCCTGGGTGTCGGAGATGACCTGGGCATAAATATGCTTGTTGCTGCGAAATACGCAAACCCGTGGACGCGCATCCGTGCCGACGACTTTGTGGCGAACACGCACCTTGCGGCGCAGCCTTGCGATATCTCCCCGTCTGTTCATGATCTCGGATTCCTCAACGCTCTACTTTCCACTTGCCGAACCCACTGCCTTGCCCGCTTTGCGCTTAATGAACTCTTCACGATACTTAATGCCCTTTCCCTTGTACGGCTCCGGCGGCCTGAGGTCACGGATCTTTGCGGCCGTTTCACCGAGCAACTGGCGATCCGCGCTGCTGAGCGTGATGATGATCTGGCGCTCCACTGATGCCGTCACCCCCTGCGGCAGCGGAAAAACCACCGGATGGGAGTAGCCCAAAGTCATGTGAACTTCCTGACCCTTGACTTCGGCCCGATAGCCGACGCCGTTGATATCCAGCACACGGTTAAATCCTTGACTCACTCCCTGGGCCATGTTCGCGATGAGCTTTCGAGTGAGGCCATGCAGCGCGCGGATCTTGCGATCATCGAGCTGGCGTTCGACGCGCACGACATTGCCGTCGACTCTAACTTCCACGCCCGCGGGAATCGCCGCTTGTAGTTTTCCTTTCGGCCCCTCCAAGCGAACACCACTTGGGTCGATCGCGACCTTGACGCCTGCGGGAATGATTACCGGTAATTTTCCAATGCGCGACACCTGGCACCTCGAATCAAACTACCACACAGAGCAAATCAGTTCTCCGCCGACCTTGGCTTTTTGAGCTTCCCGGTCGACCAGTATTCCCTTGGGTGTCGAGAGAACATGAATCCCCAAACCCTTGCGAACGGGCGTCAAGGCTTTTGCGCCAACGTAAACTCGACGGCCCGGCGAGCTCACGCGTTTCATCCCTGAAATGATCGGCCGACTCTCGCGGTCGAACTTAAGTTGAATGACTATTTCGTCACCGCCGCCAATCGATGCCTTAACCTTCTTCTGGTCTTTCAGATAGCCTTCTTGAATTAGAATTTTTACAATGTTCTCTTTCAAACGCGACCATGGAACGGCGACTCTCTGGTGCCGCGCTCGTGACGCATTTCGTATCCGTGTTAGCAAGTCCGCAATCGGATCCGTCATTCCCATGATTCTCTCCGTAGCCTACCAACTGGCTTTAATGAGTCCGGGGATATGGCCTTTCCGCGCGTGATCGCGCAGACAAAGCCGGCACATACGAAAGCGCCGGTAAAAAGCTCGCGACCGGCCGCAAAGCGGACAGCGATTGTACTCCCGCACTTTAAATTTATTCGGCCTTTCAGCCTTAATTCGAAGACAGGTCTTAGCCAATGGAAGTCTCCCTCTCTCGACTAACTGGCGAACGGCATGCCCATCAGTTTGAGCAGCGCGCGACCTTCCTGGTCCGTTTTCGCCGTGGTTGCTATCGTAACCGTCATGCCGCGCGTTTTTTCGACTTTATCGGCATGAATTTCCGGGAAAATGATCTGCTCGCGCAAACCCAACGAATAATTGCCCCGGCCATCAAACGAGCGATCCGACACTCCCTTGAAATCACGAACTCGCGGCAGCGCCACGTGAATCAAGCGGTCTAAGAATTCGTACATGCGCTCTTGGCGTAAGGTGACCATGCAGCCGCTCGGGACGCCCTCACGCAGTTTGAAATTCGCGATGGCCTTTTTCGCGTGCGTGACCACGGGTTTTTGCCCGGTGATCAAGGTAATCTCAGCGACCGCCGCATCGACAACTTTGATATTCTGCGTCGCCTCGCCTAAACCGACGTTCAATGTGATCTTCGCCAGGCGCGGCACTTGCATGGAGTTCTTATAGCTGAACTCCTTCATCATGGCCGGGACAACATCGCTCTTATATTTGGTTTTCAATCGTGCCATGCTCGCACCATTAATCCAAAGCTTCGTTGCATCTGCGGCAAATTCTGATCTTTTTCCCATCCCCGAGGATCTTCCGGCCGATCCTTACGGGCGCGTTACATTTGTCGCACAGAATCATGATATTGGAGGCATGAATGGACGCCTCTTTTTCGACGATCCCGCCGGGCTGTTGCGGACCGCGCGGCTTGGTATGCCGCTTGACCATATTGAGTCTTTCGACAATGACTGCATCTTTGTCCTGCAGAACTCGCAGCACCTTGCCGGTTTTGCCGCGTTCCTTACCGCCGATCACCATCACGCTGTCATTCTTACGAATCTGCACGAGCACCTTCTCCTCGATATCCGACTAGAGCACTTCGGGCGCTAGGGAAATAATTTTCATGAATTTCTTCGCCCTAAGCTCTCGCGCCACCGGTCCGAAGATACGCGTTCCGATGGGCTCTTTTTGATTATCGATCAATACTGCCGAATTATTGTCGAAGCGAATATAGGTGCCGTCGGGCCGGCCCAATTCCTTGGCCGTGCGCACAACAACGGCTTTCATGACCTCGCCCTTTTTGACTTTGCCGTTGGGGATAGCTTCCTTAACGGACACCACGATAATATCGCCAATTGAGGCGTATTTACGTTTGCTGCCGCCCAGCACTTTTATGCACTGCACGCGGCGCGCACCGGAATTGTCGGCCACGTCTAATGTCGTTCGCATCTGGATCATGGATCAACCTCGACGTCCTTCCACGAGCGACACCTAAGCGTCGGCTCCCTTCGACTCTTCTCGAGTCGTCGCGTGTCCTCTTTCGAGGACTTTGCTGACACGCCAACGCTTATCCCGGCTAAGCGGACGACACTCCACGATAAGCACGCGATCACCGACATGACATTGATTGCTCTCGTCGTGCGCCTTCACTTTGGAGCGGCGTCGCAGGATTTTTTTATACCTCGGGTGCATGACCGTCCGCTCGATGGAAACCACCACGGTCTTTTGCATGCGGTCACTGACGATCAGTCCCGTTCTTTCTTTTCTCAACCCTGACGTGTTCATGCTCATCCTCTTTGCTCCCGGGGCGCTCGTTCACGCAGAATGGTTTCGACACGGGCAAGGTCGCGTTTGGTTTCTTTGAGCTTCATAGGATTCTCTAGCCGACTGGTGGCGCGCTTTAGTTTTAGATTGCCGATTTCCTCGTGCAAAGAGAGCCGTTTTTGTGCTAGATCCTCCACGCTCATCTCCCGCAGTTCTTTAGCTTCCATGGGCCACACTCCTGCGCTGCACGGTGATCGTCGGGATCGATAGCTTATGCGCTGCTAGGCGAAATGCCTCCTTGGCGAGCGGCCCTTCGACGCCTTCCATCTCGAACAAAATTCGACCCGGTTGGACGACGGCAACCCACATCTCGGGAGCTCCTTTTCCTTTTCCCATCCGGGTTTCCAACGGCTTTTTGGTCAACGGCTTGTCAGGAAAAATCCGAATCCAAACCTTGCCGCCGCGTTTGAGATACCGCGTCAAAGCGACGCGCGCCGCCTCAATCTCGCGCGCGCTCATCCAGCCGCGCCCAACTGCTTTGAGGCCAAAATCTCCAAAGGCCAAGGTCGAACCGCGATGGGCCGTCCCCCGGCGACGGCCTTTCTGTAGTTTGCGATATTTAACTTTTTTTGGTTCGAGCATTTTTGATTAAGTATTTTTGCTAGATTCGTCGCGATTCGGCCGATCCGTTCATCCGCCCAACATCGCCTTTTGCTGTTCTTCTTCCTCGGTCAAAACCTCGCCACGAAAAATCCAAACTTTGACACCGATCACGCCGTAGGTGGTGCGCGCTTCGGCGAACCCATAACTGATATCCGCGCGCAGCGTGTGCAGCGGCACGCGTCCTTCACGGTACCACTCCGTGCGCGCAATTTCAGAACCGCCCAAACGACCGGCCGACTGGATTCTCACGCCCTGCGCGCCCATGCGCATGGCGCGGCGAAAAGCAACGCGGCGCTCTAATTGCAAAGCGACGTTCTCCGCGGCGAGCTGGCCATCGAGGTCCGGTCTGCGAACCTCATGAATATTGATGTAAGTTTCCCGATGGGTCAGTTTGGTGATTTCCTCTTTGAGTTTTTCGATCTCGGCGCCCTTTTTGCCGATCACGATACCCGGTCGTGCCGTGTGAATATTGATCTTTGCTTTGTTGGCCGCCCTTTCGATCTCAATGCGCGAGATTCCGGCGTGGTAGAGCCGGCTTTTTAAGAATTTTGTTATTCGAAAATCTTCATGGAGCAGTTTGGGATAATCGTGACGCGCGAACCACTTCGAGTCCCAGGACTCGATCACGCCGAGACGAAACAATTTCGGATGCGTTTTTTGACCCATGAAGCTCTAACTCCTCTCCTGCGCTTCGTCGAGGACTATGGTCACGTGGCTGAGCCGTTTACGCACCCGCGTGGCCCGTCCTTGAGCGCGGGAAGTAAAGCGCTTCCACATACCGGCTTCGTCCACCTTGGCCTGCTTGATGAACAGACGATCGACATCGACGCTCTGAGTGTTCTCGGCATTCGCCACCGCCGTCCGCACAGTCTTTGCGACAATACCCGCGGAGCGCTTGGGCGTGAATTTGAGTATGTTCAACGCCTCTTCGACACCTTTGCCGCGAATTTGATCGACCACTAATCGAACTTTTCTCGGCGAGATTCGGACAAACTTTGTGATCGCGCGTGCTTCCATATTTTCGTTACTTGCGAAGAAATTTATCGGACGGTATCAATCTTTCGTTTGAAAAGCGCTCACTCCCCTATGTTTTTGCCGCCGGCGCTGCTGCAACCGGCGCTCTTGGCGCCGCCGCGACTGGTGCACCCGTCGTTTCTTTAGCCTCGGCCTTCCGATCGCCCGAATGCGCGAAAAAAGTCCGCGTTGGGGCAAATTCACCGAGCTTATGGCCAACCATATTTTCGCTGACAAATACCGGAATAAACTTCCGACCGTTATGCACGCCGATCGTGAGTCCGACCATCTCGGGAGTCACAGTCGAGCGCCGCGACCACGTGCGAATTACCTGTTTCTGACGCGATTCACTGATCGCGGCAATTTTTTTCAAAAGATGCTGGTCGACAAAAGGCCCTTTTTTGACCGAACGCGCCATCGCTACCTACCTTTTCTCCGCTGAACAATATACTTGTCGGACGAATGGTTTTTTCTCGTCTTATAACCCTTGGTCGGCTTACCCCAAGGCGTCATCGGATGATTTCCCTTCGACCTGCCCTCACCGCCGCCGTGCGGATGATCGACCGGGTTCTTGGCGATACCGCGCGTCGTCGGTCGAAACCCCAGCCAGCGAATCCTCCCCGCCTTCCCCCAGGAGACATTCTCTTGGTCGGCATTTCCAACTTGACCCACCGTAGCGCGACAATCAGCCAGGACATAGCGTAGCTCGCCCGAAGGAAGTTTGATCAAAGCATAGGAGCCTTCCTTGGCCATCAGCTGGGCGCCCAATCCCGCGCTCCGTACCAATTGTCCGCCTTTGCCGATCTTGAGTTCAATGTTATGCACGACCGTGCCAACCGGGATAAATTTGAGCGGCAAGGAATTGCCAGGCTGAATATCGACATTGTCGTCGCCGGCGAGCACTGAGGCGCCTACCTGCAAGCGTTCAGGTGCGAGAATATAGCGCCGTTCACCATCGGCATAGCAGAGCAATGCGATGCGCGCCGAACGGTTGGGATCGTATTCGATCGCTTCGACCTTGGCCGGGACGTTAAGTTTGTTGCGCTTGAAATCGATCACGCGATACAGCCGCTTGTGCCCACCGCCACGATGATCTGCGGTGACCCGGCCGGTGTTGTTACGTCCGCCGCTATGGTTGAGCCGTTCGCGCAAACCCTTCTCTGGTGTCGTCTTAGTAACTTCATCGAAACTGAGTCCGGTGCGAAAGCGCATACCTGCGGAGGTAGGTTGATAGGTCTTAATGGCCATGGGCTAATCTCTATTTATTTTATGCTCCACCAAAAAAATCGATCTTATCGCCATCTTTGAGCGTTACGTAAGCTTTCTTCCAATCGGC
>Ga0193755_1000200_pt1 | contig 16783 bp, 11 predicted proteins | sample H1a2metaG_FD_144921 | JGI IMG/M metagenome (GOLD analysis project Ga0193755, IMG submission 144921) | Soil microbial communities from a riparian zone of the East river system, Colorado, United States - H1a2 | ecosystem: Environmental > Terrestrial > Soil > Riparian zone | place: USA: East River...
CCATTGGAATCAGGCCTTGTGTCGATGACCGGGACGCGGCGGCCGGGTTGGTTGCCGGCGACGAGCCAGTAGGCGCGTTGGTTGGAATAGGGTGAATCAGTGCCGACGCCGTAGAACTCGATCGCTTCGAACGATTCGAACGAACCAGAGTCTTCGCCAATGACGAGGATCGCTTGCTCTTCGCCATCAACAAACAGCTGCAGATTGCGCGGGTTCGCGTCTTTGGCGAGCCCTGCCTCGAGAAGTTCATCGCGGGGGACTCGATACCAACCCTCTTGCTTAATAGCAAGCTTCAAGGCGGCGCTGGAAGCGATTGTCTTTTGCGCAACCAGATTCGTGTCGGTCGTCCGAGGCAACGAGGCAGTTGTTTCGACCGCCGTGAAGGATGATTGAAGCTGCGCGCTCGAGCCCATGGTAGAAAGGAGTTTTGCCTGCCGGGTCTTGTATTCCGGCAGCGGCCCGCCGGCTTTAGCAACCGAGACGGGACCGTGCCAGGTGCTCACGCCGTTGAGATCGACGTCTTCCAGCCAATACCGGGCGTTCTGGCAATCCCCAATCGGCGATTTGCAATCCCCAATCCCATCGTCCCACCACGAGTAAGAGCGGCCGGCGCCTATTGCCACCGACCCAGCTACCAGCGCGGATCCTGCGACAAGCTGCGGATTGAGCTGCGTCCGCTCGCCGGCTTCGTCTCGGTAGATGTGGAAGCCAAGATTGTCTACTTCAAAACCAGTCTGCCATTCAAGATAGACTCCGTTGTCGTAGCCTGCCGCGGAGAATGAGATGAGCCGTACAACTGTCGGCGCCGCCTGGCTCACGGTGAAGGTGAGCCCCGCGATAGTCATCGTTCCCGAGCGTCCGGCGCCGGTGTTATTGGAGACCGAGTAATTGACCGTGCCGTTGCCCGAGCCGCTGTTGCCGGAGGTGATGTTGATCCAGCCGTCGTTGCTGACTGCGGTCCATGCACACACGCCCGCTGCCATGACGTTGACGCTACCGGGGCCGCCGCCAGCGGGAAAACTCTGGCTCATCGAAGAGAGCGAATAAGAGTTGACGGTCAGCGAGGCAGCGTTAGAGGTCGCATTGCCGCATGCGCCGGTGATCACTACATCGTAGGAGCCTGCGTCACCGGCGCCTGCCGGATTGATAGTCAGAGTGCCAGATGTCGCTCCGCTGATGTTGCCGCCGTTGGAAAGATTTGAGCCGTTCTTACGCCACTGATAACCGAGCCCGGTGCCGGTAGCCGCGAAAGAGAAGCTTGCGAGCGAGCCTGCGCAGGCGGTCTGGTTCGTGGGCTGCAAAGAGACGGCCACTGCTGTGCAAGCGAAGGCAGCTTGCCAGAAGCCGCCGTCGAGCGTGAAGCTGCCGCCCGTGGAGCTGCCGAGTACGGCTTGGCCGATTGAGCCAGACAGACTCGTAGTGCCGTTTGAGCTTGTGCCGCCTCCACCGGGGATGAGCGACGGGTGAAGGGTATAAGGCCCGCCTTGTTGTTGCGTAAGCGCGGACGGAGCCAGGACGGCTGACAGCACGATCATAAGAACGCAGATCGCAAAGAGCATTCGCTGCGTTGAGTTGCTGAAGGCTGCCAGTTTCATTTCAGTTCTCTTGCCAGATTGAGTTGCAATCTATTTGGGATCTTGATGGTCATTGTCCTCACCTCACTTGCACACGTCAGCATTGGGATGATCCGCACAGACCAGCTTCTTCAAGGCTTCGATCTGCTCTTGCTGTTGCTTGACGGCATTGATGAGCACGACGTTGAGTTGACTGTACTTGACGCCTTCGATCTCGCCTTTGTCATTGCGAAACGTCAGTAGCGGCTCTACCTTCTCGACTTCCTCCGCGCCAAGCCCTATGTCTTTCGTCCCGTCTTGTTTCCAGGTGAAGCTGATCGGGCGCAGACGGTTGATGATCTCAAGCCCTCCTGCGAATGGCTGCACGGCGCTCTTGTAACGCAGGCTAGATGAGCACGATGAGATTTCATTCGAAGCGTTGCGGCACAATGCGGGCCCGCCAGCCGAACCGAGATTGGTGACCACGATCGTACCGGTCGGGGTTAGCGCCATCGCGGGCGAGGTAAACGTGCCACTCGTTCCTCCGTTGAAAAAGTAAAGGCTTCCCGCTGGAATTGAGCCCACCCCCGAACCGAGATGAAGTATCCACTGCTGGTTGGCCGCGGTTGAGCCTCCGGAGAACCTGATGGTCGGCCGGTCGCCCGTTACGGTTGCTGCGCCAAAACTGCCGTCCCAGTCGCCGACGGCCTCGAGCCGCCCCCTGGGCGCAAGAGTGCCGATGCCGACGTTGCCGGTCGAGTCTAGTGTTAGAGTCGGAGTGATATTTCCCCTGGGTGTAAACGCCAGTTTTGAGCCGCCATAATTGCTATTGTTGTCAGTTGAGTCGATGAACCACTCAACCCCGCCAGGCCCGGTGTTTCGTATTCGGAGGCCTATGTCCCCGAAAGCGGAGGTCTTGCCCTGAATCGTTATTCCCGGATCAGACGCCGTGCCGGTTCCGACGTCAACTACCAGCCTGTTAGACGGCGCTGTTGTTCCTATCCCAACATTCGTATCGGAGGTAGCACCGTTCAACCCATTGATGCTTCCCAACACGAGCGAATTGCTCGTCGTCACTTGTGCCTTACAGCCGATGGCAGCGGAGTTGTTCACACCTGAGTTCACTGTTGTACTTGTACCGAGAAGTGTGTTGTTGTCGCCGCTTGAATTCGGGATATTGAAATCCGCGCTTATGCCGACAAATGTGTTGCCGCTGGCCGTCGTGTTGCTCGCGCCGGCGCCTGCGCCGAAGAAGGAGTTGCCGTTACCCGTTGTATTGGCGCCTGTGAGATTTCCGAAGAAGGAATTCAAGGTGCCCGTCTCGTTGGCCAGGCCCGCGCTGGTTCCAAAGAATGAGTTCTGGATGCCCGTTGTGTTGTGGAAACCCGCGCCCTTTCCGAAGAACGAGTTGCAGCAAGCCGTCGTGTTGCGCAGGCCCGCCGTCTCTCCGAAGAATGAGTTGGCGCTGCCCGTCGTGTTGTTCACGCCCGCGACAGACCCGAAGAATGAGTTGCCAGAACCCGTGTTGTCCGCACCCGTGAGGCTACCAACAAACGTATTGTTCGTTCCGGGGGTGCTCAAGATGCGGTTGCCGCCGAGATTGAATTGCGTCGTCGCGTTGAGAATGTCTGCCGTACCAGTCCCGCTAATGTTGAAATTGGTAGTAGCCTGTTGACTCATACTATTCTGAATGTAGTTCGGGCTTCCTGTCGGCACACTCGCCACCGGTATCAAGCCTGCCACTTGCGAGCCTTGTACATTCTGAATTTGGCTGCTGGTGATGCAGCCCACGCACGCTACAGACAAGCCGTCGGCGGCTGTCGCCGCGAGGCTGCGAATCGCGTAGGGGTTTGAAGTGACAGGCTGGCGCGGGCTGAGCGCAATGAGGATCGAGTCGATGGACTTCTTGACAGCTATCTCAAGGAAGCGCGCCGCTCCCGGAAAGACTGAGACCCCGAAATCAAGCTGCACAGTGAATATGCCTGCTGTGACCTGCACCGTGGGCACTGTGACGGCGCCCAACTGAGTGCCCGTGCCTACGGTAGCCGTGTCGAAAAGCTTGAATTGGAAGTCATACTGGCCGTTTGCCGGATTGCCGTTGTCGGCGAGCTTGCCTTGATAGCTGAACGCTGTGGTTTGCGCCTGCGCCTCGCTGCTCAACAACAGCGCAATCGCCAACAGCACGGCCCTTGCCAGATTGAGGTGCAATTTATTTGTGATCTTGATGCTCATCTTCTCGCCTCACTTACACGCGGCAGCATTGGGATGATCCGCGCAGACGAGCTTCTTCAATAGTTGTATCTGGTTCTGCTGCTGTGTGATCTGTTCCTGTTGCTTTGTGATCTCAGCCTGCTGTTCTTTGAATGCGTTGATGAAGAGAACGTTAAAACTGCCCTCGTTCACGTCTTCGACATCGCCTTTGTTGTTCCGTGTTACCAGCAGCGGTTCGACGGCGGCTACATCTTCGGCATTCAGTCCGAAATCCCGGTTTCCGCCCGCTTTCCAGGTGAAAGACATCGGCTTCAGACGATTGATAACATCAAGACCAGCAAGAAACGGCTGCAAATTGGTCTTATATTGCGAAGGCGATGAGGACGAGGTGCAGCGAGCTAATGCCTCTCCCCCAGTTGAGCCAAGAGAGGTTGTCCGAATACATAGGTGAACTGGTGAAGCCAAAATGCTATCTATACCGGAAAAGACGAGATTTCCAGTGAATATGCCGAAGATGCCATTGACACTAAACGTTTCCATATACCCACCACCACCGGCTACGGCGCCGCCACTAACAGGACCCAATACAACCTTGCCGGGAATCCGCGTATTTTCCGCGATCGTGCCGAGGACTATCGTGTTATTTGTCGATACGAACGCGCCGGAGCCAATGGCGGTCGAATTATTCACCTGCGTTGCAAAGTTCGGCGTTCCAGCATCATGTCCAACGAAAGTGTTGTTAGCCCCCGTGGTGTTACTTGAGCCCGCCGAGGTTCCGAAGAAGGAGTTGCTGAATCCAGTCGTGTTATTGTTGCCTGCGAAATCGCCGAAGAATGCATTTGAGTTGCCGGTTGTGTTAGAACTCCCCGCTGAGTCCCCGGCAAATAGATTGCCGTTTCCCGCATTGCTCAATACGCGAATACCGCCGATATTGAATTGCGTCGTCGCGTTAACGATGTTCGCATCGAATGTCCCGGTTACGTTCAGCGTAGTTGCATTCAATGCGCCCGGAACTTGCACACCGTCCGCGCTCCTCCCAAGAACAACCGTGTTGCTTGTGCTGACAACTGCGCCCGAGCCGATGGCAGTGGCGAACTGCAAGTTGTTTGCACTGAAACCTGCAAGTGCTCCGATAGCAGTGTTACGCCTCCCTGTCGTGTTAGCGGACCCTGCCGCCGATCCGAAGAATGCATTGGTATCACCGGTTGAGTTATTGTTCCCTGCGTTATCCCCGAAGAACGAGTTGTTGCCGCCCGTCGTGTTGACGGCACCTGCCTGATTTCCGAAGAATGCATTGTTGCCGGCTGTATCATTTCTGTTGCCCGCCTGGTTTCCAAAGAAGGCGTTGAATTGACCGGTCGTGTTTGCTCTTCCGGCGTTAATCCCGAAGAAAGAATTGTTGCTTCCCGTCGTGTTGTTGATACCTGCGCTAAGCCCGAAAAAGGAATTGAAACCGCCAGTCGTGTTCCTAGCGCCCGAAGTATCGCCGAAGAAGGAGTTGCTGCCACCCGTCGTGTTGGCTTCACCCGCGCTTCTGCCAAAAAAGGAATTGAATCCGCCCTCCGTGTTGGAGGCACCCGCGCTCCTGCCAAAGAATGAATTGAAACGTCCTGTCGCATTGGAAATGCCCGCGCCAGCGCCGAAGAAAGAGTTGTTATCGCCGCTTGTGCTAGAGTTTCCCGCCCCGACACCCACAAATGTATTCGAGTTCGGGCTTAAGACTCCTCCGCTCACCATCAAGACGCGATTGCCGTTGAGATTGAACTGTGTCGTGGCGTTGAGAATGCTTGCCGTGCCAGTGCCGCCGATGTTGAAGGTGGTCGCCGCCTGCTGCGAGGTGGTGTTCTGTATGAACCCGCTCGCCTCCAGCCCGCCTAGCTGCGTGGCATTGGTCGCCGTGTCTGCCGTTCCAGCCGTCGCGCTTCGCACCGTGTAAGGCGTAGAGGTCACCGGCTGGCGCGGATCAAGCGTGGTGAAGGTCGAGTCGCTGATCTTCTTGACGGCAATCTCAAGGAAGCGGGCCGCTCCTGGAAACACCGCAGAGCCGAAATCCAACTGCACGGTGAATGTTCCTGCGCTCACCTGCACGGTTGGCACGGTCAGAGTGCCGCCCTGCTGTGTGCCAGCTGTGTCGAACAGCTTGAACTGGAAGTCATACTGGCCGTTTGCTGGATTGCCGTTATCGGTAAGCTTGCCTTGATAAGTGAACTGAGTCGTCTGCCCGTTTGCATTTCCGATCAAAAGCGCCAGCGCGGTCAGAGTCAGAATCAGCCTTACGCGTTTCCTTCCGGACGAGTTAGTCGGTGTAGACATCAAGAGCCTCCTTAGCTTATCGGTCGCCTCGGCATGATGACGCCTTATCGAGCTAGCGGCACCTACCTACACCTTGATAAGACAGGATGCGAAAACCATTTCAGGCGGGAAATCCTATTGGAGAGGCTTTGATTTGGGCAGGTCTCATGAAAAAGATACAAGGATATCCTTATAAGAGGCTGTCTTTTTCCTTGGATTGAGCTCCGAGGAGCGACCTGTGATAAATTGGCGAAATAGGTCGCTCTCGGAGCTACACATCAATAGCTCCCCTGTTTCCTATTTGCCTGTCTGCATGTTCCAGCGCTGCCATGACGATAGGCCGGTCATCGCCGCGCCTCCACCGCTGGCAGAAGGAGCCCGATCAATATCGCGATGATCGCGATGACTACCAGATTTGGACTTGTTCCCACCGTTCCCACCGTAATCGACGCGCTCCCCTTCCCATTACCGAGCGACTCCGCCACAATCGTCACCGGCCTCCCCAGGTTAGAAGGATCACGAGCCGCGATGATCTCTCCCTCAAGGGTGTACACGTCACCATGTTTCGTCGCGGAGTTGATCTGAAACTGGGAGTTGACCTCCGGGTTAACATCGTCTCGGAAAGTGCCCACGCCGGTTCCGCCCAATTCCGCCCTCACATCAAAGGTCAGGCAGACCTCTCCGAAAATCCCCGGAAGCGCCCGGTTCCACCCGCAACCGTACAGATAAATGGGCTTTGGCGTGCTGTCGTGGTCTCCGTCTCCTATCTTTTGGCTGCCGGTCAGCGCTGCTGCCGCGACGGAAGGAACCGACGCCGCAACGAGTCCCGCGCCGGCGACTTTCAGGAAATCCCTTCTCTTGCTTGTGTCTACCTTCATCGGTTTGTTCTCACTGCGATTAGACCTGCTTCTTTTCATAACGTCTCCTTTGTTCACTCTTGAGTTGGTTCAAGCCGCGCGCGAATCTCAAGGGCTTAGTTGTTCCAGGCGGAACCGGCTTTCCACGCCACTGGTTCGCCGCCGTTATTGCCTCACCGCCGGCTGGACGACGCCGTCTGGGAAACTGACGCAGCTGAACGGCGATCTTACCTTTGCCAACCGACTTCTACTCTGATGAGACGTTTCGACGAAAACATTTCAGTCTTCATCATCTGTGGGCGTCACTCCTGGCTTGAGAGGCAGGAGCGCGACTGGCGTTTCCGCCAGCCGCGTCCTGATGCTGGGTCTATTCGGGGTCGAACGGATTATTGAAGAGCACGGTTAACTTAATGCCGCCGTGCCCGAACTGCGGGAAGTTCGCCGCACTCCGGTTTCCGCGATCGAGATTCGAAGCTGTGTCATCCGGCGGGAAGAGAATCAGCGATTGCAGGAATTCGATAACGGCGGCTCGGCGATCCATTGACAGGTTTGCGAACCGGTCGCGCGCCCCCTGAGCTTCGCCGCCGTGCCGCAAAATCACTTCGTTCAAGTTTATGCTCCGTCCGTCGTGGCCATAAGGCGCAGTGGTGCCAACTCCCCACAACGGCGTGGTCATAAACTGCTTCTGCAGCGTTCCGTTGTAGTTGCGCTCGTAGAAATTTGGACCGATATCGTGGCGCTTGAAGTCGGCGAAGATGTTCCTGACCAGGAATGGCTGAAGTCTCGGGAGCTTCAAGCTTGGAAACCCACTGCCGTCCGACACTGAGTCGTTGAGCGGAGTCGCCGTCGCGAACAGGTTGTTAAGAATTCCGTTCGCTGGATCGAAGACGGTCTCCACGTCGGCCACGCGACGGTCGCGGTTGATCTGAAGGTCAGGCACATGGCAGGACGCGCACCCCACTTTCTCGAAGAATTTTCGTCCGCGCCTGGTTCCGTCGGTCTGCTCGTAGGTGGCAGGCTTGAAGTAATTCAACAGGTAGAATTCAAGGTGATCGACCAGGCTTGCTGGTCGAGAACCATCCCGCTGGGTGTTATTGTCCTGCGTCCGGCAGCCGCTGTGGCAAGGTCAGGGTCGACCGCTTGAAGCCCCATCTCGTTCTGCAGCGCTCCCGCTATGAACTCACGAATCGAGATCGTACCTCCGTGATGAAAGAAGGGACGGACGCGAAGATCGGAGTCGACTCCCTGAATGTGAGAGGTGTCGAGCGAGCCATCGGGACTTGCGGTGATCGAGCCGTAGTCGATCCCTTTGCTGATTAGCTGCTTCGCCACTGCGATGTGGTTAGTCCGAGCCTGGTCGATGGCTTGCGCGCGAATCGCTCGAAGATCGCCGGTTATCTCGTCGCCGAGCATCTCCTTCAAGCCGAGGCCGAACAGATGTGGCGCATCCCGGCTATCAGGTCTGGTGACAACGTCTCCGCCGGCGCCCGCCGAGCCGCGTGGCCGCCCGTGACAACTGGCGCAACTATCGGAAAGACCCGCTCCGATAGCGAGCGTGTTGTTGATGTCGCCCGCACCGTCGTCAAAGTTCGGGCCTTGACCGTCGGCACGGGTGAACTTGCGTTGAAAAAGTTGCCGCCCACGTCGAATCGATCGAAAAGGATCGCGAGCGATGATGAACGAGGAAGAATCGGGTGTCATCCAATCTCCGCGTCCTGCGCCGATCTGTTCTACAAGCGACTTGTTTATTCCCTCGTTCGCCAGGTTTGGCGCCTTAGTCTTGTCTATTAATTGCGCCAGAGCGGGAGCGGTCAAGAGGCACATAGCTCCAACCCAGGCAAGTATCGCGAGCGTTTTGGATTTCTTTTGAGTCATATAGTTTGTCCTCCTTCTTTTGAGGTGTATCGACGGCCAACTACACTTGTATCGGCCACCAATGTTCATGATGAGGTTATTGGCCCATTGCGATCACGTCCTCCAGCTCTTTCACTTCGAGCTCGAAGGCGTCGTCATGGACTAAGGCGGGAATTGGGTAAGAAAATGCTAATGCCCCGTCAAGTTATTTGTTCGTCATTGCCTGTCGATTGTTTCGTTGAGGTTCTTTGATCTGCCGCATCATCTCTGGATTTCGGGCCCGTTCGACGCCCCTCTCTTCAGGTTGGTCGAACGCTCCGGGCTGAGATAGCTGCCGCGCTCGCGGTCAGGCTTGTCCTGTTCGGCTTTGAACGGGTGCTGACGCATGACTTCGTCTGAGCGCACCCCAGTCACTTGCCACGAAACTTCTATGCTTGGCGCGTTGGTCTTGATCGTGAAGCGATTGTGTTTGATCTTCTCTGCCACGATCGCTTGAGCGAACGTGCCGACGACGGTGAGTTGATAGCGGAAGTCTTTGTTTAGTGCTTCGAACCAGTCGGGTAGTGTGACTATCGCCTCGCCATTTGCGGTCGTGGTCACGTTGCCGCTGTAGACGTTGAGCACTTCCGATGATTCGATTGCCGCGTGAATGAGGTATTTGTTCTCAGGGTCGAGCGGATGGTCGATCTTGAAGTTTTTCGTGCCGGTTACATCGAGATTACCGACGATTCGCACATCCCCCAGGAAAGCTCCTGCGCGACCGTTGGTCGCTCCGTTAGCGCCCAGGCCTGCCGTTGCAAATAAACCGTCGCCGCCAGCATTGCCAGCGCCGCTGCCCTTCCCACCCGTGGCATGCACGCCAGTGCCACCGGTGCCACCGCTGTTGCCGAAGGAGTCGCCACCTTCGGCAGTCACACCGTGGCCACTAACGCCGCTTCCTGTGGACGCTCCGCCACGGGCAAACACGCCATCGCCTCCGGTCCCGTTCGGGTTGACGCCCTCGCCGTTGACGCCCCCAAAAGCGCTCAAACCCCTGCCGGGTTGACCGTTGCTGTTGAAGTAATTGCCGCCTATGGCTTGTACGGCATCACCGCCGTGGCCTCCGCCGGAGCCACCACGGGTATTCAGGCCTGGTCCACCGAAGTTGCTGCCCAAGCCGCCCCCGGCATTCACTCCCGCGCCGCCGTTTTGAGTGTTGTCGTTACCGCCGCCAAAGCCGTCTACACCATTGCCGCCATTTGTGCCGTTACCGCCAGAGCCAACCAGGCCGGATCCCTCGTCTGCCGTGTTTATCGCGGTGATCACGGCCGCGAGGTTAGCGGGCGCGCCGGTCAGTTCGAGAGGAACGGCCACACCAAGCGGCGAGCCGATCGTGCCGTTGCCCGTAAGCGTCGCGTTGTGAAACACCGACTGCAAACCGCTCACTGCCGCTGTCGTCTGTAAAGTCCCATCGGGGAACTTGTATCCGCCAAGCGTAGTCTCAATCATCCCCTGCACTGTCAGCGTCGAAGTAGCGCTTATCGTTCCGATGCCTACCTTGCCAAACTTGTCCTCGAATATGTTTGAGTCGCCAATTACGCTTGAGCCCGACGCGCCCACCCATTTCGGGATGTGCCCGCTTGTCCCGCTTCCGGTCACCGTAGTTGCCGCTGCCGCTTGAATGTTCTGGCTTGTTGGGTTGTTGTCTTCTCTAGTTCCGGTTTGTTTAGCCGATTGAGCCAACGTGAGGTTGAATAGCAATATCAGAATTGCAGTTGCGCAAGTAAGTTTCTTCATTGGTTTCTCCCGTCATTGGTTCTCAGTCTTTAAGATTGGGCGTCTACCGACTCTGCGATCAGAGCTGCATCGACCTTTCATGCTGATAAGAGAGATCGGGAAAAACATTTCAGAGGTTTGTCGAATGTCCGCGAACAGCCGTATAAGGGATGAATATCTATGGCCGATAGATGGAGGCTGAGAGGGGACTCGACTCAACTTTGGCGGCGGAACGTTCGTTTCACTTCGTCTGTTCTCGACTTCGCGACAGCCTGAGCGCCGCATTCCACCGCCTTCTCAAGAAGCCCTTGCGCCTGGCCATCCAAACCTTCAACGCATGTCGAACTCGGAGGTGCAATTGATGCGCTGCTCGATAAGCTCTTGTCGCTTTGATGACTGCATACACTCTTGTTTTGAACGTGACGAACTTTTCATACAGCCAGGCGAACCATGCAATGCGCAAGAGTTTTGGCCGGGTTAATGTGAACAGCCGAGCGACCAACGCCGTACCAGCGACCTTGGCGGTGATCACGGTCAGCAACCCAACCATCGCGTGTCCGTGGGCGATGAAGTAAAGGGCGAGCAATTTCACTGGTATCAGCAGCGAGGATGGAACTGCGAAACACGTAAGCGCCGCGTAAGGAGGAAGCCCGACGATTAAGGCTTCGATCTGGCGGAATACAGGCAATCGCCCGATAGCGGCAGCAAACCGCGCCAGGTCGTCCCACAACCAGTCTTCCAGGAGTATGATGACAGCAGCTACCAGGACGAAAGGCGCCGCTATCAGTCTCTTTAGTTGCTTCACCGTTGAGGGTTTTTCATTCGCGCGTGAGCTCATCGTCTGCCTTCAAGATTAGCCCACTCTCCTGATTGAATAAAGCTGGCCCAATAGAATGGATGTTCGCGACCTTTGTGGCTGAGCATTGAAAGCTGAACCTGCCTGAGCGCTTCGCCGCGACCAAGGCCTTGCTTCAAGCCTTTGTAGTAGTTGGTCATCATCTCGCGCGTCACGTAGTCGCTTACGGGCCATAGGCTCATTACGAGCGTTTCCGCTCCGGCCAACACGAACGCTCGACGAAGACCATAAACGCCCTCGCCGTTCTTTACTTCGCCGAGTCCGGTATCGCACGCCGAAAGCGTAACCAGTTTTGTACCCCAAAGGTTCAACCCTGATGCCTCCAGCGCCGTCAGGATACCGTCGTCGTCTCCGCTGCCTTTGCGCAAGTTTGCACCTGCAAGCGCAAGACCCGAACGCAGCAGGGGATTCTCGATCTTTGTGCCTGCGCTGATGGCTCTGGTGTTATCACCACTCACAATTGAAGAAGGCGTCGGAGTATCAGTCAAAAAGAATCCGTGCGTCGCAATGTGAATAATGCTCGGCGCGGAGACTCGCTTGAGTGAAGACTCGGTTGCTTGTGTTCCGGTCAGCACGTTGGCTTCCTCGAAGAGCGATTTGATTGAGTGTGCTTCCTGGGCCGTGCCAACCAGCGGCGCGAAGTAGACGTCCGACAAGTCAGAGCCGGTTGTTACGCTTTGTCGATTGGCTCTATGCTGTCGTGCTCTGTCGAATGAAACGCGTTGCGATTTCAGTCCGCCCGCTTTTGCCATGGCAAAAGAGTCAGGTTCGCCGAACATTGGATTGGCCAACACGATGGGATTGCTTTTACTCGCTCGGGCCACTTGCAAACGCAGGAGGTCGCGTCCGCTGGTCAGGTAGGTGCAGGAGAATCGCTCGACCAGATAATGATTGCGCTCATCTACCAGCGCTTCGAAAGGGATCAGGTTGAGTGCGCCGTCGGGCGAGATAAGCAAATGATTGGTGTCGCCGAGTAAAGGGCGAATCGGCTGCATTATTCTTTCGTCAACGGCGCGACCGAGTCGTTGCGCGTCCAGGCGCTTCGGATCGCGCAAGGCTTCACGCAATTGATCGATAGCGCCATCGATTGCTTTTGCCTCGCCGAGTTCCTTCCACTCCAGTTCGCCGTGCTTCTGCATAACGTAGGCGACATAGCGCGGCTCGCCGTTGGGCTGCGCGCCCTTTGCCTTCGGATCAAAAGGACGATAGACAACTATCTCAATCAACGCGGCATTGTCCGGGATGGCAGATCGGATGGCGGCTAGAGTCACCGGCTCCGATCGTACGTAGAATCCGGAACTGCGGCTGGCGATTTCGCTTTCGAGTCTTTCGCGCTGGTCTTCAAGAACCTTAATCCGTTTCTGATGTTCAACCAGGGACGTGCCTTGCGGCCCGTTGAGGGCAAGCCGCGCGAGGTGTGATGTGACCCCGTTTAAATGATCCAGCAACTCCTGATCCTCTGCGCTGAAACGGTTACGCAACGAGGCGAGGCTGCTGGACAGCGCATCTTGAACGCGCCCTTTGCGCTCGAGAACGGTGACGGCGGCCAAGTCGCGCGCCGTCGGATCGTTAGGGGCGAAGCGCACGTGGAGCGAAACGGCCTGGCCCATTTGTTCCGGCAATGTTGCGAGGTAAGCAAGTTTCTGGCGTTCGGAGCCGTTGGCGAGATTGAGGTCGAGGTTATGTTCGATGACAACGTTGGCTCGCGCTTGACAGGCGATTGCCTGCGCGAGCCTGCCTTCCACGGCGGACATCTTAGCCAGGTTAACGAGAATGTCAGCAATGTGGTAGTAGTCCGTTCCGCAGGTTGTCTCAAAAACGGATAACGCACGATGATACAGTGGTTCGGCCTTCGCATAATCTCTGGTCGCAAAGTAAACGTCCGCTAACCAGCTTAGCTGCCAGGCTAGTTCCACGTTATTTGGCCCGACCACCTTGTCCAAAATCGCGAGCGCGCTGAGATAAAGAGTCTCCGCCTTCGCATAATCACCTCGGGCGTAATAAATAAAGGCAAGGCTGCCACGAGAACCCGCCACGTCGGGATGATTCGGTCCGACGGCTTTTTCCTTGATCGATATCGAGCGCAGGTACAACGGCTCCGCCCGTTCGTAGTCGCCCATATCGCGATACAGATTGGCGAGGTTGTTAAGAGCTATAGCAAGATATGGATGATTCGTCCTCTCCCGAATCGCCAGCACGCGCTGATAGAGCGGCTCGGCTTTGGGGTAATCGCCCTTCTCGCGGTACAAGCCTGCCAGCGTGCCAAGCGTGCTGGCAAAATTATTGTGCTCTTCCCCAAGAGCCTTTTCCTGGGCAATCAGTGCGCGTTGAAGGAGCGGCTCGGCGCGCGCAAAGTCGCCTCGGGCGCGATAGACAGTGGCCAGCATAACTTGAGACGAAGTAGTTGAGGGGTGGTCTGGGCCCAGTGCCTTTTCCCGAATCGCTATAGCGCGTTGATACAATTGCTCAGCGCCCGCTTCATCGCCTCTTGCCGTATAGAAAAGCGCAAGGTTGTGGAGTACCCGGCCAACCCGCGGATGCTCAGGACCTAGAACTCTTTCAGCGATCGCGAGCCCGCGCTGACACAACGCTTCACCCTTTGCATAATCACCTTTGAAATAGTTGATGGAGGCAAGGTTGACGAGAGGGTTAACCAGACCCGGATGCTCTGTTCCCCATACGCGCTCTCGCAGCTCAAGCGTTTTCTCCGCCAGAGGAAGTGCTTCCGTATACTTGCCTGCCCCCGACAGTTGTCTGGCGGCTGTCTCTTGTTTGCGCGCTTCGGACAGCAAGCGGTCTTGCTCGGTGATGTCGCGCACTTCCACTAGCCGAATCTCATAGCGTCCGGCTGGAAGTTTCGGGTATTTCGCCTTAACGAGCAGCCGATAGATGCCGGCCGGTTCCGCCAAAACATCTATTTTTTCTTCGCCCTGATCCGTGGCTTCGATGTCGAAGTTGGCGATTGGCTTGTCGTCTATTCCTGCGAGTTGTACGAGAACATCAAAAGCGCGCTGTTCGACAATCACGCTCGCGTACTGGCCTTCCGCCAACTTCAGCTCATAGCTGTGTTCCTGCGCTCCCGACAATTCGCGCTCGATGGGTTTGCCCGGTTCTAACTCGGTAATCTCGCTCGCGTCGTGCTCCTGGAGCGATGCGGGGGATTGCAAATCAGCGCGCGCTCGCACATGGCCCGCGAGTATAAGCGAGAGAACGGAAACGACGACCGTGATCGAGACACATCGCAGACTGTTGCTCACAAGAGACCCGAGATGGGGAATCACTCGTCGGAACATCAAAACTACCTCCGAAGATTCATGATGCGAGCCTTGGCTTGTGAGGTATGGGGTTACTGGTTCACAACTCTGAAAGCGTAGCTGCTGACGTTGTCGGCAACGCCCTTCGTCGTGATGCCAGACAGTTCGAGCACGTAATTCTGCGAATTCAGCAAACTCCCGGGCAGGCTGACGCGAAGCGATTTCTCCTTCCCACTTACTTTGAGTTTGCCGCTGCGCCATACGATTTGACCGTTCGCCGGATTCCTCAACGCTGCCTGATAGGCGGGAAAGCCGTCCACCTCCATCTCCAGAATCAGGGATAAATAGTCAGTTCCCGCCGGGAGGGTGAGGGTTGTGATCTGGCCGATGCCTCTGCTTTGCGGCGTCAGATTGAAAGCGATGACCTTCAGGCCGCGCGGCTCGGGCTCGGGCTTCGTTTGTTGCTGACCAGCCGCCAATTGTTGTTCCAGTTGGGTGAGTCTGTCGCGCACCTGCTCCAGTTCTTTTTCGGTTTCATTGTCAAGCGAACGTTGCTGGTCAAGCTTCAGCCTCAGCTCCTGCTCGCGCTGCTCGAGTGCCGCGCGCTCTGCTTGCGTCTGTGCCATCCGGTTGCGTAACCGCTGATTCTCAACAACCAAATAGCCGCCTCCGATCAGAATAACCAGGGCAGCCGTGGCTAGTCCCCACTGCAACGTGGGGCGCAACAGCGCAAGGAATCGCCACCTCGAAGACTCGTGAAAACCAGGCTCGCGCTCTGCGTGACTCGACAGCGCTACCGCTCTCGCGTCTTCCATTTGCGCGCCTACGGATTTGTCCGCAAACCTGAGGAATGTTTTTGCGAAGCTGACCTTCTCGCGCCGTCCGCTCGAGGCCAGATAGTATGTATTGAATTTGGTGAGTACATCACCCGAAAGCTCGCCCCTGACGTAGGAGTCTATCAGATCATTTTCGGAAGCGCGCAGGAGTTCGGCGAATTCGTCATCGGTCACACTCATTTCGTCGAGGCGCTCCTGCTCCGAGTCGGAAGCACCTCCCAGAAGATACTCGATGATCATTTGTTCATTGACAGGTTGCTTTCCCAATTCTCGACAACCTCCGGACGCGACCCTCTATCTGCTCGAAGTCCACTGATCCCATTGTTCAGCGCGGTCTACACCGCCCGCCTCTAACAGTATTAGAAGAAGTCGCAAAAACCTTTCATCAACGGCCGTTCAGGCAGTTCCTCAAACAGGATTCCAATCTGTCCCGGATGCGACAGGCCCTAATGCTCAAAGCGTTCATGCTGACTCCGAGCCTTGCAGCCATGGCACGCCGGTTTTCAATCTTGATGCGTTGTTCTCCTTGATAGTAACCGGTGATTAGTTCGCGGTTTCCACTCTCCAGCTTTGTCAAACATCGTTCCAGGCATTCGATTTGCCGCTCTTTTCCTTGTTCGTCTTCCTGGAAACGGGAGTTCACTGCGGGGAGAGCCCTGTCGTCAAGGGACTCTTCGCGTTGCAGGTCGCGCAAGGACTCAAGAAGCACGAAGCGTGCAACGATGTAGCAATAGTGGGCTGGAGCATCGGTGATGATCTCGCCCTCCTCCTCGAGCCGGCGCGTCACGCGATTCAGCGTCTCGTCGGCGAGTTCATCCGGCGACCGGCAGTTCTTACGATCGAAGTAAAGAACCAGCCGCCGGCGCATTTCCAGATAGCGCTGACCGCCTGAGTCCGCTTCCTCATCGAACCAGGCGAGCAAACGGTGAAACGCTGCTTGCGTCGGCACCCAGTCTCCTTTCGGCGCCTTTTGAACAATCGGTTTCTCCACAAGCTCACTAAATCCTCGGTAGCCATGGGAGCGTCGGCAATTCCGAACCGACGGAGAGGGGCGGCATGCTCTTTGTTGTGGAGCCCATCCGACTACCTGAGAAGATGGGCAACCTTCGGCTTGTCGAGCGCGAGTCTTCGGATCTATTACCCTGGCAGCGGAGCAGAAACGTGCTCGTGAACGATGAGCCATTTGGCGCCGCGCTTTTCCCAGATGGCGGTGTGACGGCATTCGACCTCCATCGCGCCGCCTGCCTTGGGTTTTGCTGAGAGATGAAACGTCACGGTAGTCCAGACGATGTTGCCGCGCCGGGTTACCTTGAGA
>Ga0193755_1000201_pt1 | contig 16771 bp, 11 predicted proteins | sample H1a2metaG_FD_144921 | JGI IMG/M metagenome (GOLD analysis project Ga0193755, IMG submission 144921) | Soil microbial communities from a riparian zone of the East river system, Colorado, United States - H1a2 | ecosystem: Environmental > Terrestrial > Soil > Riparian zone | place: USA: East River...
TCAGCCTCCAAAGCCACACAAAGCATTTCCGTGCAAATCACGGCGCGGGCTCGCTTCCTGAGCGCGACGATAGCCACGCCCATAAGGCCTTATCGCGATTGGCGTACACAATCTGGTAGAGTACGCTCACACTCGCGGCTCTCGGTGTCGGGTTTCTGTACACTGTGCTCGCCCACAAGCGTGTTGATGCAATTTGTGCCCCGTTAACAGCGCTTCTCAAGGCTTGAGCGTTGCCCAGGCGCTCGGCCCAAGCGAGTAACTAGACAGGATTGACGAGGCGGGACGGATGCCGAAATAAGGGTGGTTGGATTGAATAGTCAGTCAGCTTCGGCGGATGGACAACAGCCGCCCGCTAGAGTTCTTTGATGATCTGATCGCCGATCCTGAGCGCTAGCGCCGAGATCGTCAGAGTAGGATTCACGCCAAGCGCAGTCGGAATGATCGCCGCATCCGCGATATATAACTTCTCGTAGAACGGCCGCGCTCCTGCCTTTGACTTGTCAAACACGCGACCGAACTCATCAACGGTGCCCTTAGTGACATCCGCACCCATTATGCAGCCGCCCAGAGGATGGCTTACTCCGATTGAGGTTGCATCGAAAGCGCCTGCGGTGTTTGTGAGGAAGGGATTGATGAACTCACTCGTCGGGTCATTCGGGTCTCTGAGGATCGCGGCTGTCCGAGCCAGCGATTGTCGAATCGCATCATAAATCGGATCATCGTAAAACTTCTTGCCGTCGGTCCTGGAGAGCCGCAATGATGTCTCGCCAGATTTCCCTAGACGAAACTGCCCGACTGACGCTTCGCGGCCCATGCCGACGACGCACATCATGTTGGCTGTAATTTCTTCTTCCGAACGAAAGATGTCTCCTCTCTCTCGATAGTTCGTGAAGAAGGCGTGAATAGATTGGAGCAGCCGCTTCCATAGGAATCTCAGTATGGCGTGAAGAATAAACAGGCGACCCTGACTGCCTTTGCCCAAAGAACGGATTAGCGGAACCCCTTGTCCCGCGACTGATGCGAGCGCAGGCGGTATGCCTTGATCCTCAAGCGTGTGGAACATAGCCGCAGCGCCGCCTGTAGCCGGATCGCTCGTGTTGAAGTGGCCGTACGAAGTGGTCACAGGGCCCCGAATCAGACTCACTCGCTCCTTTGTCCTTTCAAGGAAGGCAATGTAATCGCCGTTGGTTGAGAAGCCGAATCCAACTTTATCGCTTAAGTTGGGCAGCGTGCCTCTTTGCTTTGACCTCAGCATGATTTCGCTAGTGCCTACGCAGCCTGCGGCAACTATGACGATATCTGCAGTCACCGTCTTCCTCGTTGTTCTTGAGAGACTCCCTTCCTGCCGCTGGATGTATTGAACCTCGTAGCCTCCTCCAGGAAGCGCGCGTATCACGTCCACTTCGGATAGCGTTTCAAGGTTTACGTTCGGCAAATCAGGTTTCTTGTCTTTGTTAGGATCCTCAGGCGCCGCGGGATCAAATGTTCCAAGAATGGCTCGCATCAACTGCTTATTCAGAGTGTGCCGCGCGCCAGGAAGACAACCCACATTGCACCGTCCCTGACGCTCACAGTAATTCCTCGGAGCGCCAGTCGGATAGTTTGTCGGGAATTCATTTGGGCCGACCGGGGTGTCCTCGGGAGTGAGGTCTCCGATTGCCAAGTCAACCGTTCCGAAGTCGCTCGTGAGTTGGCTCATCGCCGTCTGAAAGACTCGCGCGCGATCTAACCAGAATCTGTTCGCAGGCACCTGCGCAAGCTGCTGATCCGGCGGAACACCTGGCGCGAGGTGAATCCGTTTTATACCTCGGCTGCTATTTGGATCTGGAACGAGATCCCAGTGAGGATTCAAGCGGGCTGTTCGCGCCACGATGTTGCTCAAACCGGGGTTGATGTTGCCCGCAGGCAACGCCGTGCCCTTGAACGGAAGATTGTTGGCGTCTCGAGCAGTCAAAGCCGACAGCACTCCGTAGCCAATAGCGTGTCGGGCGAACTCGAAGTATTCATCTCGCTTCTGCGGAGTCCAGGTGACCGGCCAACGGTTGTCGCCGAATACGAGATCAGGCGGGCGTATGGTGATGTTGGAATAGACGAGAGAACCGCCCCCAACGCCACTAGCACGAACGATACTGACCCCATCGTTCTCGCCTCCAAACAAGCCAAGAAAGCCAGGCTTTCCCAGCCTCGTCATATCATAGAGGCCATCCTCATTATTCTTTCGGCGGAGACATCGAGTAAAAATGTCGATGAATCCTCTAAAGCGATTGAGCGACGACCACAACTGAACCGGCTGCCCTTTTCTGGCGAGAAAGTCACGAGTCTTTACTTCTTTGTCTTGAACGGTGCTGACGGGCGTAGTCCACCACGTTCCTCGCTCGACCATTAGAATGGTTTCGCCCTTGGCGCGTTCCAGGAACTTCTTCGCCAGCGGAAGCGCGGTCATGGTGCCGCCAAAGCCGGTCCCAATAACAATCGCCGTGAAATGTCGTTGACCTTCCATTGGGAATCCTCCTCTGAGATTGGCGACTTACGTTGCCTGGAAACTGTAAACGTAAACACCCTCTAATTTGAGCGCATCCTAGTACAATTCGTTTTGGTGTTCAAGCTGAGGAGGAAATCCGGTGGGTCACGATATGTCCTGCTCTGGCGAGACCGGCTGCTCTCGATTAGCGCGGCGTAATCTTCAAGATGCGTCCGTGAACCGGATCGGCGACGTAGGCTGTTTCCGTCCCGCCTGCTACGACCCCACGAGCGCCTGTGGCCGTTGGCACGAGACCTAGTCGGCTCAGGCTCCCGTGGTCATCCACGCGAGCGATTGTCAGCGTCGCCGCCTTTGACGCGGCAGCATAGAGGGTTCGCTTCGTCTCCGCGTAATCGATGTTGTCGAGACCATCTCCAGTCGCAATGGATCCGACAACTTGACCGCCATGAGCTACGTCGAGAGATACGACGCGGTCGGAACACGCAACGAAAAGAAAGCCCCGTGCCTTGTCCAGCGCGAGCCCACGTGGCTCGTCACAGCCCGAGCGCCAGCGCGAGACGATCTCGTGGCTTCGCACGTCGATGGCTATCGTCTGTCCACTCTCTTCAAGGTTCGTGTAGAAAAGGCCTCGACGCTCGTCGACAGCATAGCCTTCGGCCGAACCGCCAAGTGAGAATTTCGTCTTTGGCTTAAGCTTCGAAGGCACTGACGCATCGAGAATCGTGATCGATTGATCCGGCGATGCTATTCCAAGAGGCGGCGCACCCCTCGTCACCCACAGTTCTCTAGTTGGCGCGACGTAGACGATGCCATCAGGAGCTGCCGCGAGCCCCTCGGATGGGGACGCAATGCGAATGCAGTCGCCGAGTTTTAGCGTACTAGCATCGATCGCGCAGATGCTCGAACCCGCCCGGTTGCCCACATACACAACTCCTCTTCCGATGGTGACAGAGGTTGGCCCCAGGATGACGGGCTTGCCGCGCAGCTCAACCTTGGCGGTTTGAAAGCCCGTAATCCTCGTAACCTCGTCCGTCTTGCCGTCGATTACGTCGACACCGGCCATATTACCGGCTGGAACCCAAAGCCTTCGCGTCGACCGATCCCACGCGAAGTAGTCGAGCGTAACCAGCCCATTCGCTCCCGGCAGCGGTATTTCTTTTGTGTTGAACTGGGGACTTGAAGATCGCGCTGAGGCGCTCGACGCCGGCCCGATAGTAATAGCGTCGCGGCGGAGCCCAAACACTCCAGCCGAACCTGAAGGCATGCTCGCAGCCAAAACCAAGCAGATGGCGGCCAATGTGAGTTCGCTGCGATTGGGTCGCGTAACGGTAGCAAGAATGAGTGGCTTCGGTGCCACTCCTCGATGAGTAGATATCATATGTCCTCCGAATTCTCCTGCCGGGGAACGCAGACCCGCGTCCTCGGTGTCAAAAGCGGAACGTGTACTGAAACTTGCCGGACAACTTTGTCTGGACGGCGCGAAAGCTCAACCCGCCTTGCTCATCTTGAAGCCAGCCCTGATTGAAAACCAGAAACACTTCGTTGCCCGGCTTCAGAATCCATCGCACCCTGCTCTGCCAGCCCATGTTTCTTGATTCATTGTCGAACTGAACGAGGTTGAAGAAGGTCAGATAAGGACTGACCGAATAATTCGCCTGGAATGTATAGACTCGCGCCACGAAGGTTCCCTCTTTGAGTCGCACAAATGTCTGATTCCATCCTGCGCTCATCAACAAGTGCGGTGCGATCTTGTACTGGACAGACGTCAGAAACTGGTCTGCGTGGCCCGACCAGTAGCTGCCAAACCACCAGGCGTTGTCAAACTTCCACCGCCGCTTCGAAGCGGTGTTGACCTCGAAGCGCCATCGCGTGAACTGGTAATCGCCGGGCGGCAACACAACGCCTTTTGCGATCTCGAAAGGTTCGAAGAGCCTTTCGAATTGCGGTGCGTAGTTGAACTCGATGTGTTCGCCCGAATTCAGACTGTAGTTGATAGGCGCTGTGAACAGCCGCCAGCTTTCCGTCCTGCCCTTGTCGATTCGTCTGAAATGAGTGAAGAAGAATTCGTGAAACATCTGTCTAACGTTGAGGAAGTCTTTCGGGCGAGGGTCAAACTCGAAACCAAGGCTCAGCTTGTCTACGTTTGATCGAGGCACGAACCCGAGAGCCGGTTGAAAATTCTCACCGATGCGCTTCCACGATGCTGACGCGCTCCAGAGGTCGTTGGGGCAGCTTACCCCTAACCCGTATGAATAGTCTTTGCCGCTCAGGTCCTTATTTGCCGTCTTCAACACAAAACCATCAACGCCGAAGTTGCGGTCGGTACCAAGAAACTTCGAAGTGAACAGCCGTACGTCACCGCCAAATGTGCGGCTTGATGAGGGTTGCTCGGGGTTCCCTTCGGTGTAGATGCCTCCGACGTACGACTGTTTCAGGAAATCGCGCTTGACTCGTGCGACAAAGAAGTTCCTGGCATCAGTAAAATCCGTTTCACGAGTCCGCACCGCGATCACGCCGATTGTGTATGGGCCCTGCTTTCCCGTTAACTTTGTTCCGGCCAGTATTGGCACCTCCTGACCGTTCAGCAGTCCGATACGTCTACTGAAAAATGGGATGACATCTGCTTCATCGTCGCTGTCCGGGCCAACGTTGAACACGCCCGCGTTCTCGAGAAAGAACGAGCGCTTCTCGGGAAAGAACAGCTCGAAGCGAGTCAGGTTTATCTGGCGGCTGTCAACTTCAGTCTCGCCAAAGTCAGTGTTGATTGTTGTCGTCCATTTCAAGCTGGGTGTGATGTTGTAAAAGATATCGAGGCCCGCTTTGGCCCTGACGTCGTTTCCACTGTCAACGTTGTGCAGTGCCTTCGCCGAGATGAATGGACGAAGATCGAGCCCGCGACCTTGATGAATGCCGTTCAAGCCGCTTATCTCGCCGGCTTCCGAAACCTGGAAGAACTTCAAATCCAGCCTCGGCGATGCCCAGCGATCCTCTTCCAGCTTGCGCTTGATGGTGCGCGAAAAGTTGAAGCCCCACACTTGTTCGCCGCTATTGAAGCCGATGCTCTTGAATGGAATGGCGAATTCGGCGGTCCAGCCAGCGTCGGATCTGTGAGTGCGAACGTACCATATCGCGTTCCAGTTCCTGTTTAGCTGACCGTTCTCGATGATCAATCCATCCACCAGCGCGCCCAGCGGATTTGTCGAAAAATAGAACGCGTTGTGCCGGTCATGAAAACTGTCTATGAGCACTTCAATCCGGTCGTCTGCTGAAAGGTCGGCATCGCGCTCCATCTGAGTCCCGATGATCCTATTCGCTTCGGAGTCGTAGCAGGTAACTCCGATATAGAGGTTCTCATCATCGTATAGCAGCCTGAGCTCGGTCTTCTCGCTTGATCTCTCGCCGGGGTGCGGCTCGCGCTGAAGTATGTCGCTGACCGGAATGGCTTCGAGCCAGTCCGGCTCGTTGAGGAGCCCATCAATAGTCATTCGCGACTTCGCTCGCGCGACCGTTGTTCGTTTCTCTCCCGGGGCGCCGGTATTGGCCTGAAGAGCCGGACTGCTACCAGCGGACAAGCATACGATCAGGAGCGCAGCCAGGAAACTCGCAGTCTTCAGCGGCCATCGGCACAATGCTCGACTGTTGGATGTGAACTGCCTGACTTTGCTCATTGGAGGTGTTGGCTCGAACACCGGGGGCTCGTCGATGAATGAACCGTGCCGGGTTAGTGCATCCCTCCGATTCCGGCACACATTCCCCACCCTATGCGTTATTCGACTTGCGCGAGTCTTTGTCGGCAGTACTCGTACAGGGCGTCGTACACGATGAACTGTTTTTCCAGGACCTCGTGATCGTCCTTCAGTCCCAGGTGCCTGAAGCCCTCCGCGATCGCCTTCAGGCCGGGCGCTTCCGGCTCGCCATAAAGGTCAGCGCTTACGTCCGCGCCGTGCACGATCCTGGAAAGAAGCTTGATGGCGGGGTCGTTGATCTCGTACTTAGCGACGATCGACTCGAAGCTGCATTTGCCCGAGTGATGCCCGAGTTCCACTCCAGTCACATCGAAGGGAATTGCAGATTCGCGTTCCGCCAGTTCCATGACTTGCTCAGGCGGAACGAACAAGAATTGAGCATCGGGATCAACAAACTTTTTTATCAGCCAGGGACAGGCGACTCTGTCGACCTTTACGCGCTCTCGCGTCACCCACTTCATATCCTTGTACTCCTCCTTGGACTCGCTGACATGTTCCGGCTGTTCACAAAGACGTGCTTAGATGAAGGCCGACGTCTGCTCCAAATAACATTGCGAGATCAGCGCTGCTTTACCACGGCATCGTAGACAACCATACGAGACACCGGACGGCCGTCTTCCTGTTCTTCGGGCGTGTAGACGCGATGGGTCTTCACGTCCACCGCAAGGCTATGCACTTTCCTTTGAACCGGAAAATCTTCAAGCTTACGGAAATGATTGGCGTCATCTTCTTGAAACACAGAAATCGCGCCGCTGGAACAGGCGACGTAGATGCGTTTCAATCCGGGATCGAATTTGACAACGTCACCCCCAGCCGCCGTAGGCAAATGGGCAATCGGTTTGTGAGCATCGAGATCAAAGACGGTCATCAGGTTGTTGCCTTCGCACTGAAGAAACGCGCGATGGTGTTCGGGATCGAGCGCCATGCCGTGATTGGCTTTGCACTTTCCCACCGGATAACGCCCTACAACTTTGTCGGCAGACGGATCGATTACGGCGAAGAGGTTTTGGTCTTGAAGATTGACGTAGACTTTGCGCGCCACTGGATCGTATTGCGGCATTCCGGTCTCACTCTCAAAGTGGAGGGTGTTGATAATCTTGTCTTCTCTAACATCCACGATTGCTACTGCGCGCCCGCGCTCGTCCGACACATAGAGTTTGTGGAAGGGCTCGGCATAAGTGCTGCCATCCGGCTTAGCTTCGGTCGGAAGCTTCTTCACTACTTGCATCTTGTCGAGATCGACAACGCCGATCTTGTTTTCCGTCCAGTTTGACGTGTACACCTTATTCACGTCCGGAGCGTACTCGACCCCCTCGATACCCGGGACGCCGGGGATGGCCTTCACCAGCTTGTTGGTTTTGAGGTCTATGACGTACAGAAGGCCCGCGCCGAGATGAGCCGAGAGCAAGTAGCCGTGCTTGTAGTCGATGGTCAGGTAGTCGAACCTCTTGCCCGCCGGCCCAGGCAGATCAAAAGAGTCGACCTTCTTCAATGTTTGGCTGCGTGCCGCAGGCGCAAGCGAAACAAGTAACACAACGATCCACCAGACTCTCGGCCAATAGCAGGAAACAAGCTTGAACATCGAACCCATCCCTGATTCTCCTCTCGGGTAATCACCGAGGTTACCCTCCGTTTGCGAGCTAGCGATCAAATCAGCAAGCTTTGGAGCGTAGTTGACACTCACTTCCTTGCAAGAGATTCTTCAGCTCGACGGTTCACCTCTTCCCACTTAACGTTCTGCATAAAAGCGTCGACGTACTTCGCCGCTGCCGCACCGTAGTCCATGTGATACGCGTGTTCGTACATATCCAGCACGAGCAGCGGACGGCTCATCGGCGCGTTGTGCATATGATCCCACGCCCAGTAATTGTGAAGCTCGCTGGTGTGCGCGTTGTAAGCTAGGATCGCCCAACCCGAGCCCCCGCCCAGCGCGTTAGCAGTCCTCTTGAACTCTGCTTCCCACTGCTCGTAGCTGCCGAACCATTGCTTGATCAAGTCGAGCACGGCGCCCGCCGCTTTGCCGTCGCCCCCGAGATTTGCGAAGTAGTCTTCGTGAAGAACGACAGACCCGGTTCTGACCAGTTCTTCCCGCTTGAAGTCGCCGTAGACGTAAGCAGGCAAGTCTTTGTCTTTCATCATCGCGTCGAGCCGTTGCTCGACAGCGTTGAGCGCCTTGATCGCTCCGCTGTAGTTGTTCTCGTGATGTGAACGGATCAACTTTTCGGAGATGCCCTTCAATTTCGCCGGATCAAACGGCAATGGTCTGGGTTGATGTTCACCCCGAAAGGCTCGCGCCGCCTGAACCGCGCCCGCACCCTGTTGGTCATTGAACGGCGCGGTTATAGCTGCGTCTGTGTCCGAAGCCGACAGACTCGTCAGCGCAATTCCCGCGCTCCCGATTACGATTCCTTTGATTGCGTTTCTTCTTGAAGAAGTAGGCATTGCTTTTCTCCTATGGTTTACTTTGCGCTCACACGAAGATCATCGAAGTAGGTTACCGAATCAGCCTTTGTCCACAAGCCGACTTTTCCAGCCTCTTTGAAAGTCTCATCCGTCGCGTCGATCTTTTTCTCCTTATCGAAGTAGCACGTGATGTGGTCTCCCACGCACTCGACACGCAGTTCGTGCCACTCGCCCGCTGCGACTTTGACGTTAGCGCCCGCAAACTGGACGCGCCGCCCGCTGACTACGTGATAGAGGCGGTAGTTGTTTTCCAGAGCGTTTGCCCGGACGACGTAGTAGTTGTTTGCATCTTTCAACCGGAACACCATCCCGGCTGCTCGATCTACCGCGCCGGATACCGCCTTGAACTTGACGCTCAGAGCCAGGTCTTTGAATGAACCCTCATCGGCGATTGCTAGCGGAAAGCGATAGTCGGTCTTGTCGGTCGAAAGCTGTGCAAGCACGTTGGGCTGAGACGGCGCCGATGGATCGGCTTTCACAACCCATTGTCCCGTAGCCCCCTGGCCGGTTAGCGCATCGTGAAACTTTGCCGGGAGCTTGTCGACGGGATCGCCGTCAAAGTTGTATACGAAGTCTTTGCCCGGCGCTTGAAGTGGCGCAGGAGTTTCCGGCGCGACCTTGCTCTCTGCTCGAGACGACCGCTCGCCGTTATTGTCTGCTCCACTTCCGGCGCAGGCGAAAATCGGCAGCAAGAGCGCGAACACAATGAAGCTCATTTTGAGTGTGTTCATTTTTCCGCCAGTGCTCGCAGCGTGCGCGCTCTGCAATCCGTCAAGGCGGCTAACCACGAGGAAGTCTCTGCGCGCTACCAAAGAGAGACTCCAAAACTACGATTGAGTCGTGCCCGCGAGCGTCCTCCCTCCTTTACAGTTTCTGGAGGATGCTCTTCAATCTAACCCAAGCCTGGTCGCGCGCCTTCTTGTTAGCGTCTTTCATCGCCTTTGCTTCCGGGGTCGCCTCGCTTGCAGTCGGGTCTTCGCCGGCGCGCATGAAGCCGTGACCCGCGCCTTCGTAGGTCACCGGCTCATAAGTCTTGCCGGCTGCCTTCATCAACTCCTGGCTCTTCGGTATGGTCTGGTTAATTCGCGCGTCGTTGCCTCCGTAGAACCCATAGACCGGACACTTGATCCTCGCAATCGCGGCGGGATCATCCGGACCTGAACCGTAAAAGACAAACGCCGCTTTGAGAGTTGGCCGGTTAGTCGCAAACCGAAAAGTCTGGCTGCCGCCGTAGCAGAATCCTGAAACCGCGACTTTGCCGTTGCAGGCCGGCAGCTTGGCGACATAGTCAGCAGCCGCGTTCAGATCGCCGGTGACCTGGTCGGGCGGCAGGTCACGGATCGCCTGGCCGATTGCGTTGCGATCAAACTCCGCCGACCCGCCGCCCTTCGGACCCATCCCCGAGAGCAGATCGGGAGCAATCGCGATGTATCCGGCCTCAGCTAGTTGATCGGTCAAGCTCCGCACCCAGTCGCTCATCCCAAAGATCTCGTGAATGACAACCACCGCTGTAGCTTTGTTCTTCACCTCGGGATACACGACGAAGCAACTCACGGTTCGATTGCCGTTCTTTACCGACACCCATTCTTGATGGCGCGGCGATTTGTCCGCGCGCTGTTTGGCCCAATCCTGTTCGACTGCGGTAAACCTCATGTGCTCCATGTGCTGGTGAGCCGAATCCTGAGCGAACGCAGAAAAGGAAGCGACCAGCACAGCGATAACGATCGTCCAAATTGTTTTCATTTTGTTCTCCGTCAAAAAAGAGTTGGTATTCAAAAGCATGGAGTTCCGGCTTGGCCTGGTTTGCTTCGGACAAAACCGTTGAAGCCTGACACTCAAGGCCCTGGAACTTCGGTCGTGCTTGCGGTTTGTTAGATACCATAACAATTGCCGCGACGCGAGCCCTCAAGGCTCGACTCCAAACACCACCGATTGGTTTGCAATTCGATTGGACGTCGAGTCCTTGATGGCGACACGCAGCTCGTAGACGCCGGGCGGCAGGCTGCTTAGCTTGATCTCTTCGCCGGCAGCAATACTCTTCCTGTCCTTACCCAACTGTCGCGCGGATACCGGCTGCCAGCTAACCTGGCCCACCATCTTATCGCCCTGGAAAATGCCCGTCTGCATCAGCAACTGAGCTTCCGGCGTTGACCTGGTCAGATCGCAATAGATCCGGAAGTAGTATGGCAGGAAATCACTCTTCCGGTAGAACCGGATCCCTTCCACGAACTTTGATCCGACTGGCTCTTGTGCAGGGGCGGATCCCGATGCATCGCGCTTCGAGTCCAACAGCAGGATGCTGCTCATGGCCAGCTTCTGTCGTGCCAGGTTCGGGACCTCGACCAGGGCCCACCCGGTGCCGATCCGGTCGGTACTTGTCTCGCGCGCGCCGACTCGAATCTGATAGAGCCCGGGCTTGAGCGTGAATCTTCTGGCATATCGATAGCCGGTTCTCTTTGCCAGCGCGAGCCGCTCAGGAAGCAAGTTCCCATCGATAGTCTCGGTGTGGCCATCGACTCGCTTGCCCGACGAATCGAAGACAACCGTCACAACTTGCAACGCAAACAAATAGCGTCCGTCTTTCTCGCGATACTCGAGCCGCTCAGCATCGAGATTGACCTGCAGAGAGACTTGCGCTTCATCGGCCTCGCTCTCGAGATAGTCGGCTTCGACGACCACGCCAAGCGTTGTCACCGGCAGCGGCGCTACGATTGCCTGAACCAACCGCTGCTCGGGAGTCAGCGCTTGCTCGGCCTTCTTCTCTTTTCCAAGCTCGGCGGCGAGATAGCCCTTCTGACTGCGGACCTTGTACTCTGGATGATTCTTGACCCGCACGGTGATTTGGCGAAACGACTTCTTGTCATTCGCCGTGGACGGATAGTATGCCAGCGCATAGTAGACGCGATTCTTGTCGAGCGCCTTCTGAATCGCGCCGGCCAGATCGTTAGTATTGAAGAACGGCTCACCGCCGGTGTCGCGGGCCAACGCGTTAACGCCATCCTGCAAATCGCGCTCAGAAGCGTTTGTGTAACTCATTATTCTCGGATCGCTGCCCGCGTTCGGCCGGGATACGTCAAACATCGAAGGCGGCCGCAATCCTCCGGCGTCGATTGAATAGATGGTCACACCGGAACGCACTGCGCGGCTTACGACCGACTGGACCTCGCTTGTGTTCTGCCCGCCGACCTCCCATAACGTGAACCCATCGGAGAACATTACGATCAAGCGTTGACCTGGCAGTCCAGCCATGGCTTCGGCGACGGCTTTGAGGGTTAACAATGTCGTGCGAGTTTGATATGCGGCGTCGCTCAGAATCTGCCGGGCTCGACTGCGTACATACGACGCGGGAGGTGGAAGTCTGTCCTCCGCAGCAAGGATGCTTGTTGCGACTCTCAAAGCATCAGGGTCATCGCGATCAACCATGGCGGCGAGATAAGGCGTAAAGAAGCTATCGTTCGAAGACGGTCCCGGGCCAAGCTTTTCTATCGCATACCGAAGGATGCGCCGATCTCGAGTGAATTGTCCGACAAGCCCCAACGTCCCGGTCGTCGGAATCAACGCCACCAGATCCTCATCCGACAGCTGCTCATTGACGTACCGCCGCAAAGCTTGTTTCATCGACAGCAAACTGGTGGTCGAAAGATGCAGGGTGTCAACAAACAGAGCTATCGTTCGCGAAGGCGTCTTGGGCGGAGAGACCGGCGCGATCTTGCCGGCATCCTTATCGGCAGGCGGTGAGAGACCATCTCTGCCAGCCACACGTTCGATGGAAAAGAAGCTGACCGCTTGCGGACGATTGTTCTCCAGCACTTCGAAGTCTTCTTTCGCGAGACCGTCGACGAGCTTTCCTTGCCGGTCAGTCACCACCGCTCTTACTTCCATGAGTTCGGTGCTCAGCTTGATCGTTTGGTCCTTCTCCGGCGGCTTCGTTTGTGCCGCCGATCGTCGCGGCTCAGTCGCAGTAAGAAGGACACCCAACAGGACAATCCAAAGTCCGATTCTCATGATCAGCTTCCTCAGCAGTGGCAACGGGTCCAAGCCGCAGCCATCACCAGCGTGCGCACGTGCGAGTATGATTTCACATCGCCGATTGTTTGAGCAATTCGAGCCAGCACGATGCAGCGGAAGTTTTTGTAACGGCATGTACACCACCACTGCACTGCGACTGCAATCAATACACTGGAGACTCGCGGCTTCTGAGAATGCATTAACCTGGCGCCGTTTACAGGATTCACATAGCGGCCCACTTATTGCTCCTTATCCCCGCGACGATCCAAATGTGGGTTGGGGCAAGACACTAGGCTCCAGCCGTTGACCGAGTAACTACCCCGGCGTAGTTGCTGCTCCGGGCGATAAGGGGGAAATCATGAAGCCAACAAGATTTATCATTGGGGTTCTGCTAGCTGGTTTACTTGCGGCTAACGCGCCTTCGTATGCCACTGCCGCTACGCAGTTGTACGCCAAGCGCGGGACGGTTGCCATCAGCTATCCCGAAAACGAGGGAACATCAATCGACGTGGTCGGAACCGCGATGAGTCCTCGAGTAACAGGCAAAGCCGACGTAAAACGTTCGGCGGGCAGAACACGCGTCAAGCTGGAAATCACCGGTCTTGATACCCCGCTTAGCCTCGGCGGCTACTACACGACTTATGTCTTTTGGGCCATCGCTCCGGAAGGCCAGGCTGACAACCTGGGCGAGTTGCCGGTAACCATCGGCGACAAACGCGAGACCGAATTCACAACTCCATACAAGACTTTCGGTTTGATCATTACCGCGGAACCGCACGGACTGGTGAAACTGCCAGGACCGGCGGTTGTTGCTGAGAACATCCTGCGCAAGAACACGAAAGGCGGAATAACCGCGAGCCAGATCGAATATCGGGGCGATCCAGGGTCGCTTTACATCCTGGAGACGGGTGAGGCTGCACCGGCGCGAGGCATCGATTACAGCACGCCGCTTCCGGTGCTTGGCGCCCGTCGAGCGGTGGAGATTGCACGCCGCGCTCGCGCTCTCCGATATGCGGAGACCGAACTTCGCGAGGCTGAAGTCAGGCTCGCCGCGCTGGAGCAAACGTGGCCGAGACGACGCCAGAAAGAAAAGGAATTCACAGGCGAAGCTCACGAGGTGATGCGTCTGGCGGAGCACGCGCGAACGCTTGCAGTCGAACGTGGAGAGCAAGCGCGACTCGACGCAGAACGCCGCGAGGCCAGCGACTCGATAGCCAGCGCGCAGTCAGAAGCTGGTCGAGCCAATCTCGAAGCTGATCGGGCGAATCTCGAAGCTTCGCGCGCAAAACAGGAAGCGGCGAGCTATCGTGAAGCCCTGAACCGCTCAGAGAGCGAACTTGCCCAGGCGCGGCAACGCGTCGAGCAAGCTCAAAACGAAGCTGATCGCGCAAAGGCCAATGAGGACCTGGCGCGAATACAGGCCGAGCACGCGCGGCTTGAAGCCGAGCAGGCTCGCCGAGAGCGTGATGAGGCGCAGCAGCATCTATTCGTTTCCCTCTCGGCGATTCTGGAAACTCGCCGCGAAGCGCGCGGTCTAATCGTCAGCCTGTCCGACGTGCTGTTTGACTTCAATCAGGCGACGCTCAAGCCCGGCGCAAAGGAGAAGCTGAGCAAGCTGGCCGGGATCCTTCTGGCCTATCCGGGTTCTTACCGGATGGAGATCGAAGGTCACACCGACTCAGTAGGCTCAGAAGAATATAACTTGAAGCTGTCGGAAGCTAGGGCTTCTTCGGTAAGAAGCTATCTAGTGCAAGCCAGCATCGGTCCGGGTCGTATCGTTGCGACACGCGGACTCGGAAAAATGCAGCCGGTTGCTACCAATGACACTGCCGAGGGCAGGCAGATGAATCGCCGAGTTGAGATCATCATCGCGGATCAAGAGAAACCTTGAACGGCGATCCGCGTTGTACCGATTTGGGAAGAGGAACGGTGGCCGACCGTTCCTCGAGTTGGGGCCGGCATTTGCGCCGGCCCCGACTGTTTTAGCCCCTGGGTTGAATTATCTTCTGCAGCAAGTCAGGCTTTGAAGGGTCACGCTCCAAATGAGGGAAGCGCTCGCCGTCGTGGTAGTCGAGTTTGTAGCTCTGGGTAAGCTCGCCGTTCTCCACCACCAACTCGATCGGGTCAGTACTCGACTTCGCCGCGCGAAGCGCCTCGCGCAAAACTTGCAGCGAGTAGCGCCGGCCGTTCACCGCAATCAATTTCATGCCCGGCCCGATGCCCGCTTGCGCCGAGATCGTTCCAGGAACGACATCGCTGATTACGCCGTCCTCCCCCGCAAGCAGTCCGACCGAAAAACTGAAGTCCGCGGTCTTTTTCGCAGTCTCGTACGCCTTCAGGTAATCTCCCTGCACATCGGTATAAACCAGACGCCAGCCCCCGCCGGTGATGCCGCCTAGAGGCGCGTGCCCTTCGGTCGAGTTCAGTCGCGTTGTCAGAAAATCTCGCCAGTTGTATGGAGCGACATCGTTCAACGTGTTCACCACGTCGTCGAACGTGTAAGTCTTCACCATCGGCGGCGTATTCTGACCACCATGAAATCGCTTGCAGAATTCGTCGAGCGACCGGGCCCCGTTCGTCTTCTGCCTGATGATCACGTCAGCCTCGAGCCAGATCAATTCTCCCTCATCGTAGAAGTCCACGCCGCGCCGTTGGGCCGCCCACGCCGACGACGCGTTGTACAGGAGTTGCGCCGCGATCGTCGTGTCAATAAGCGGCCGCCAGGTCCGACCCGGATAACGATCCAGATAGCCCGCGATGCGCGCAAGGTTTTCGCGATACTCTTCTGCTGTCCACAACCCGCTTCGCGGCGTCAGTATGTCGCCCAGGTATTCGGTGAGGCCCTCGTAGACCCAAAGCAGCTCGCCTTTCATTGGCTGCTCATAACTTGGCGTCGCAAGCCCCGCCGGACGCCTGTACTTTCCGTTCCACGAATGCACAAACTCGTGAGGCAGCAGCCCGGCGCTGTATTTCCGCAAGGCCGGATCGATCAGCGTGCGCTCGGCGACTCGATCGTCGCTCGACTCGTGGTGTTCGAGTCCGAAATGCGCAACGTAGTCGCTCAACGTGTAAAGGAAATGATAGTGCTGATAGTGACGCGCTCCGAAAAGCGCTTCGGTCTCGGCGACCAGACGCTTGTAGTGAGCGATGTCGTCCGGGCTCATCACGAGCGCCTCGGCGCTGTCGCTCACCATATCAATCTGGAAGGAAGGACCCTCGCCTTCCGTTAGCTTGATGCTCCGGAACCGGCTCCCCGCGATCACCGGCGAATCAACGAGCGTCGTCAGCGAGACCGGCTTGAACTTGATCGACCCATTGGTCTCTTCCGAAACCGGCAGCGCCGTCCCGTACTCCCATCCGTTTGGCAATCGCAGACTGGCCACGTAGGTCAACTGGTCCGAACCCCAACCTTGGGGATAGAGCAAAACCTGGTTCCAGCTTATGACCGCCAATCGCGCGGTCGCCGACGCCGCAGACGAGAACCCCGACACCGACGCGGGCAACAGAAAATCGAGCGAGACCTCGATCGCGTTTGCGCCTGCCGGTACGTCTACGTGAAACGCGCACATCTCGACGTCGTCTCTTCGCCACGAAAGCGGCTTGCCGCCGGCTCTGAGCTTGAGCCCCGCGAGATCGGTGATCGGACCAGTAGGTCCGTGTTCACCCGGTATCCACTTCGGATACATCAACGTAACCGGGCCCGGACCGGCGGGAATCGAAAGCCTTGAGTGAAGTATCTTGCGCGGGGCTTCTGTCGCGTCAACTGCGACTGTGATCGGACCAGGCGAGCTCTTCGCCGTCTGGCCGGTCGCTGTCACCGTCGTCGACCGAGCTTGGACGCCAACGCGGGTCGTCGCACACAGAAACGCAACGGCAACGGCGATTGTTGAGTAGAGGGCAAGCCTTCTACCAACCCTGCTCAGGACTTCGATTCGCATTGATCTTTCCTCTCTCGCACTTGAAGTTCCCGGGGAGAAACGCAGTGGATCCGTCGCCAGTATAAGCAGCTTTCGCCGAATATCAAACTCGACCATTTGGCTGAACACGTTTGCGACGTGCCTGTCGCCACGGA